>Ga0182004_10005638_pt1 | contig 10183 bp, 9 predicted proteins | sample Sormic07211540_1_FD_120479 | JGI IMG/M metagenome (GOLD analysis project Ga0182004, IMG submission 120479) | Endophyte microbial communities from Sorghum bicolor roots, Mead, Nebraska, USA - 072115-40_1 MetaG | ecosystem: Host-associated > Plants > Roots > Unclassified | place: USA: Nebraska...
CTTAAGCAGCAAACAACGGAAGATAACTCCAACTTCGGGTATTAACTCCACTCTACAGGATCCAACTGACTGGTTGATCACAAGCCTAAACTTCTCCTGAGGTTTGAGGTAAATGGCAAGAGTGAGTCTATGTCGAACTCCACAAGTATAGCAACTAGATTGTATAGCTCCCACAATCTCATGACCAATGTGACATAAATAATGTAGAGCAGTAAACAATAAATAATGAGCATGTTTAACACATAAGAATCATCACCCTTAATGTAGATGTCCCCAAGACCACTTCTGACCGTGAGCTCTGCTAGTATACTAGTTTTAACACTCTACAGAGGTTGTACATCTTTACCCATGAGTCATGATTTACCCTTTCGTCCGAGGTAGCTAGTCTCTTAACCCCCGTCCTAGGGAAGTCGGCAGGGATCACTATGAAGCCTTTCAAAAGTTCGTCTAACAGGCCGCAAGGTTTCCTTTGCGCGCAGATATAGATACCCCCTTCCAAATGGCACAATGACGCGCAGCCTATACACATAAGGACAGAGGCTCGCACTATACACAAAACGGTTCAGCCCCTCCGCCCTTTCGGGTAACCTCTAACAAGCTAGAAAAGGTCTTCATACTGAGCTAAAGCCAGAGCCATTATAACCCTCATGCTTGCACTGTTGTCCCGGGTGATCACGTACAGACAAATCATCAAGTTGCTAAAAAGTCATTTTTATCATTTATTACTTAACATTAATCTAGTCAAAGGATCATGGTCACAGAAATAAAATCCAAATGCTATACTTGTCTTAATCCAATTGCTCTTGCTTATCCTTTTGGTTTTGCTGGTCTTACTTGTTGCCAAAGCTTTGATCTTGATCATCAAAAACCGCTCTCCGACTAAACTCGATCATCGATCACACAAACAATCGGAGAAAGCATACACGAAGCAAACAAGGCTACAATTAGAACAGTACACCAAACATATAAAAACAGTATAAAAGTTTATAAAATGATTCTACGCATCGCTATGATTTCATAGACATAAAGATCATGAAAATCGGAGTTAAAACATAGAAGTTATGAATTTTCTAAGATTTTGGATAGAAAAGTAATTAATTATTTAAGGTCACGAAATTAAAAAGTTTTAAACTGAGTAAACAATTTTACTAACATGTAGAGCTCATGATTATGAACTTAACGCAATTTGAATGGGTCAAATCGGAGTTAGAATGAATATTTTATGGCCAAAAAAAATCCAGTGGCAAACTTGTAATTTAATGAAAACGTATTTTGAATCATACCGAGGTAAAATACGTTTTCTAAAGGACATAGCGTCTTTCTAGAAAGGCGTAAAGGACTGCGGGTTTATTTAGAAAAACTTCGAGGGCTCTTTATCAAAATCTACCCCGAAGATGTATCTTCTAATCTCGGCCCTTGGTTTTGGATCGGATGTCTCAAAATGATTCAGGGGGGTGAGGGGAGTTTCCTGGCCGGAACAGAGGGAGTCCACGGTGGCTCCATGGCCGAAAAAGAGCAGAGCTCGTCGGAGTTGGTGGAGAAGGCACTAGGAAGCTCGGTTTTTGACGGGAAAAGTTCCGGGAGCAAGAGAGGACCCTTGCGAACTCACCTGGGGGGTTATCGAAGCTCGGGGGGAATTTTTTTTATTTTTAGCCTAAATTTAAAATATATTTCAAATTTAACCTGCTTATGAAAATATTTTCAAAACTAAGCCGTTTGGATCCGCCACCATGCATGGCGGGGCAAATGCACAGAACCCCGCCATGCATGGTGGCGGGGTACTACCGCCGACATGGCATGATTCAGAAGACACCTTGCTGACGTGGTTAACACGTGGCGGGGTACGTGGCAAAGAGTACCCCGCCACTCATCATGGCGGGTTGCAACCCCGCCGCGCATCATGGCGGGGTGCTCTCTGACAAAACGGCCCACCCTACTTTTTCTACGTTCTCGGATGTCACTTTCATTCATTTAATCTTTAGACGTATATTTCTAACTTCAAATAAATTTATTTAAAAATTAAATTTAAATATCTATCTAATGATACTAATTTTATATTATAAATATTAATATTTTTAATAAATATTTAATCAAATTTTTTTTATAAGAAGCGAAAACGACAAATATTTATTAATAAAGAGATAGCATCCAACACACTTGAGCAGGCGCTGTAGCACTGTAGCACTGTAGGAGCAGGACAAGCCTGTAGCACTGTAGTACTGCAGGAGCAGGCCAAGCCGGTAGCAATGTAGCAGGCGCTGTAGCGCTGTAGCTGCTACCTCTTTATTCCTAAATATTTATCGTTTTTGTTTCTTATAATTTTTTTTAATAAATATTTATTAAAATTATAATATAAAATTAGTATCATTAAATAGATATTTAAATCTAATTTTTAAATAAATTTATTTGAAGTTAGAAATATACGTCTAAAGATTTTATGTGACGGGAAATCTAAAAAATTTTGCAAAATTTTTTGAAAACTAAACAAGACCCAACACCCTAGACTATTCATGTGGTCACTTTGCCTCTCAGCCTGACCCCTCTCTCTTTGGTCTTGTTTAGATCCAAGAACTTTTTGATTTTAACACTGTATCAATTTCGTTTTTATTTAATAAAAATTATCTAATTATAAAAACTAGGCTTAAAAGATTCGTCTTACGATTTACAGGCAAACCGTATAATTAGTGTAATTTACAGACTATAATTACCATAAATTAACGAAAGTGCTACCAGGGAACGCAGAGAAAGCAGAGGGTGGGCCGTTTTGTCACAGGGAGCACCCCGCCATGATGCGCGGCGGGGTTGCAACCCGCCATGATGAGTGGCGGGGTACTCTTTGCCACGTACCCCGCCACGTGTTAGCCATGTCAGCAGGTGTCCGCTGAACCATACCACGTCAGTGGTAGTACCCCGCCGCCATACATGGCGGAGTTCTGTGTATTTGCCCCGCCATGCATGGTGGCGGGTCCAAACGGCCTAGTTTTGAAAATATTTTTATAAGCGAGTTAAATTTGAAATATGTTTTAAATTTGGACTAAAAATAAAAAAAATTTCGCTCGGGGAGGTCTCGGAAGAGGCGCGCGACGCAAACCGCGGACGGGAGTTTCCCTGAACACTTCGGCGACCTGCGACGAGTGTCACAGAGCATGAATTCATGAGGGGTAAGACTCAGTGGCATCGGGATCACGTTGCGTGGCTCGGCACGAGGCTTACAACTACCCGAGAGCAATGGAACTCGACAATGGCGACAGCGGCTTGATCCGGAGTTCGGCGAGATCCGGTTTTTGCGAAATCCGAAGCTAGGGCACGACTTAGTTGGTTTGGATGCGAAAGGAACATGCGGGGTGCTGCTCGATGTTTTATAGGGCTCGGTAGTGCGTGATTCGGCAGGAGAATCTCAGGAAGATTGGATTGGACGATGCTTGCCTTCGGTTGGGAGTCCCTGCTGGACACGGCGAGGAAGAAAGGGAGGATGCCACTGACCTGCGGGTCCCACCTGGCAGAGACTAACGGCGCGGGGCCGACTTGCCAGAGAGAGAAGGGAAAAGGGGTGGCGCATTGGGTTGGGCCGAGGCCGAGGGAAAAGAGGGGCCGTCCGAAGAGCAGAGGGGAAAGTTGTTTTCTTTCTTTTTATTTCCAAACCATTTTCAAATCAGTTTGAAACAATTTTGAACTTTGGTCAAAATCACTCATCATAATAAAAAAATGAATTTTCCAGCATGAATGCACAACCATATTTCTAATCCTATGATAAATTTTTATTTTAATGAAAAATATTATTTTCCTATGTTTCATGAGCACCAAAATACCAAATTAAATCATTTTTCACCTATTTCAAAAGCTGTAAATTTTTGGGTGTTACAGTGGTCATTGCTCACAGGCTTGATTTGAAAAAGGTATTAGTTTTACTGTGCTGCACCATGGTTATCATTGCCAGTTTTATTATGAACCGATATTAATGATGGACTATATACTAATGGTTTGTGTTATCAATAAGTAGTGGTAATCATCCTACTTTCATGATTTCACCAACGGTTGGGGCCAAACCGGCGGTAAAAATATCGTTGGTGAAAATGAATTCTATAGCAATGCTCTCTAGCAACTATAATATGGAGCATCATTTTCGAAAAAAAGAAAAGTTTATATAATCATGAATTGCCCATGTTGGTCTACTTTATAACTTCTTGATACAAAACCAAGTATTCTACCTCTCACCTATAAAAATTGTGACACCACAAAATATTTAATTTTGGGATGTAAATATGAAACACAAAAAATAAACAACTTTTTTGTGTTAAAATTTTAGACAACCCCGCACTAGTACATAGGCATACTCTACATGCGGCTGGAAACCTATTTCTACTGGCGTTTTTCAGCCCCGTCTGCACTGGAGGCCAGTAGAAATGGGTCAATTCTACAGGCGGTAACTAAGAACCACCTGTAGAAATGAATTTCTACAGGCGGTTCAGTTATGTGAACCGCCTGTAGAAATATTTTTACAGAAAATACAAAATCGACTTTTAAAAACGGGAAAAAAAGAGTTTAATTATAGGAAAGGCCCATTGACAAGTCGCGCTTTTTTCGCGTAAAATCGTGTGCTTTGCGGCCGGTGGGATTCGAACCTGAGACCTTGCGCTTGCGCGTAGCCTCCTCTACCACTCCACCTATTTGTGTCTATATTAGAGTTTAGTTCCCCACGTATTATCCCAAACTGAGAATATATTGATTATTTGAGGCCCTAAACGGACTCCAATGGAAAAGTTGTCAACTACAAAGTTTCATAACTTTTTAAGATCTACAACTTTTATATTGGAAGTTTTTCCATCCGAGGTCATTTACAAAATTTGAATTTCAAATTTATAAAATTCAAACGCAGTTTTCGACGACAAGATGATGTCAAATGAAAACATTATCAACTACAAAGTTTCATAACTTTTCGAGATCTACAACTTTCATTTTGACAGTTTTTTCAAACAAGGTCACTTGAAAAACTCAAAAAATTTAATTTCAAAATATTTCTACAGGGGCTTTCTTAAGAAACCGCCTGTAGAAATTTGATTTTTACGGGCGGTTTCTTAGGAGAACCGCCTGTAGAAATACATGATTTCTACAGGCGGTTTAGTTAAAAAAACCGCCTATAGAAATATGATTTTTAGTGATGGTTCCTTAGGACAACCGCTTGTAGAAATACATGATTTCTACAGGCGGTTTAGCCGCCTGTAAAAATGCATATTCACAGACGGTTCGTAGTTCTGACACCGCCCTTTTTACACCAGGCGCGTGATAACTACAACCGCCTGTAGTATAAAAAAGGGGCGTCGGCGTTGTACTCTTTTCTACTAGTGCCGAAACCCCTTGTCCAATGAAAATATTATTTTCTAAATCACACAAATTAGTCATAGGATATATATTGTGTTTTGATGTATTCATGGTGCTGCATTTTTCTGTTTGTGATTAGAATAGTTTATGAATTGGTTTGTAAGTAGAAATAGTTTATATGCGTTTCTATAAATCCTGTCAATGAGAACCAAAATGCTTTCACCCCCTTTTTCCGTGGCAAACTCCCTTCACGGCCTGTTCATGTATGCCCCATGTTCGGCCCAATTGCGAGCTGCAATAGCCAGCCCAAGCAGCCTGGCAGCACCTCCGCGCCTCCTCTTCTACGGTTCTACTACCTCTAGCGACGCAGGCCTGCAGCAGACGAACTCTGTCAAAGTTCAGAATTGCTCTCCGACGCCACCACTGTTTAATTTGTCCCCAAATTCGGTGCATCCACATCGTAGTCCATCAGATGCAGCTACAACCACTACTTATCGTCGGATTTCGTTTCCGGGCCGGTCGATGGTGAGCATTGCATGAAGGCATTGGTCGTCCGTGACCTGGACTCTCTCTCTCTCTCTCTCTCTCTCTCTCTCTCTCTCTCTCTCTCTCTCTCTCTCATGCACACACATGCCAATCACTTTATCTCATTTGTCACGTAAAATAATTATCATTAGATACATTAGCATGAAGTTTTTGTCATTTTTGTAGAACTTCATGCTTGATGATGGTAATAAAAATGCCATACGTGCAATTTTCATATAAGGCCACGTCCAATGCACCGCACTAGATTGCTGCCGTAATTAAGTTCCATGTCTGCATCAACTAGCTATATCATTTCAAGTGGTGGTTTTCACAGGGTGTCAGGAGTCATGCAGAAGCATCAGTTGCTTCATCTCACCAGTAGCAGAGGTAGTAGATGTGCGTTGTGGTTGTGGCAAGGAATTGCCCTAACATGTCGTGACTTTCCTCTGGAAAGCAAACATGAGACCGAGAAAGGAGTGAGTTTTATGGCACCGAGATAAAGGTGGCCTGCATTGGATTGCCATTGCCCTCAATTTATCCGGTCCACCTACATGGACCTTAACTTTTTGTTGAGGTCAACCTTTGGTGCTGGCCTAGATCTGCTCCACTAATAATGTGATCATCGAGATATCAATGTTTCTTCAGTAGTCAACGTTGCTGTAGTGGTGGCAATGTCAAAGTAGAGTTTGTTGTGTACTTTTCCGTCCGGTAATATAGTGCATTCTATAATTTTAGAACAGATTAAGAGAAAATAAAAAAGACACATGTGCCCTCACTTTATTTCTAAATAAGATGCTATCATCAGTAAGATTAATGGTGTTTAGTTGATAAATAGAAAGTTTAAATGCAAAATTAATTTCTGGCTTCTAGAATGCCTTATATATTTGAGGATAAATTTTAAATGCTAGAATGTCTTATGTTACAGGACGGAGGGAGTACTCCGTAGGTAACATAACACAGCTCAAAAAAAGCCGGTGATTCACATTTCTGGATGAGTTTGATGGGAGTGAAAGATCAATTTATAAAACTAAGCAAATTTAAATTGGAAAATATGGTTCCCAAATTAGGTTTTGGGAAGATATCCAGTTGGAAAGACATCCTCTTAAAGCACAATATCCAAACTTATATAATATTTGTTCGGCTAAACAAAATACTGTAGCTCTACTGAATGTCTCTTTTAGAAGGGCCTTAGTAGGAAACAAGTTGACTAAGTGGCAACATCTAGCAGCTAGAATAGTGAACATACATTTAACTGTGGAAAGGGATGTCTTTTTTTGCTTGTTATAAAAAACAGATTCTTTACATTAATTTTTTTGATAGGTTCTTTATAGTAAATTTAATGTATAGATACCTTATCAACACAGGGTTGTATATGTCCCACAAAATTTGACGGTTGTACCATTTGAAATTAAAATTTTCTTATGATTCCTAAAGAGAGGGTTACTCTTATGAAAAATAATTTAGCGGTAAGGAATTGGAATCGAAGTAAATTATGTGCCTTTTGTCGTAGGAATGAAATTATACAACACATCTTTTTGACAGCATGCATACTAATTTTTTTAGAGCAGTCAGCAGTGTACTTTGTTTTAGGGCTGAAACCTCCTGGAGATATTCACAACTTTTTCAATGAGTGGTACAAACAGGGTGGCAGTCTGAATAATTCCTTAGTGTTGATAGGAGGGGCAGCCATTTATTGGACTATATGCTGGCTTACAAGAAACGAAGTCGTTTCTTTGATAAGTGTCAACCTAAAATTTTTTTGCAGGTATTGTTTAGAGGAATACATTGATTACGCCAATGGGCAGTTACAGCTATGTGAAAATGACATGGAACAAATCTCCCAAGTTTGTCGAGCCGCAATGAACTTCTTTGTCGACTTTGGATGTCGAAGCAATTTTAGAATGAAGCTTTGAGTTGGACACTTGTGGCTTCTCTTTCTCTTTTTTTTTATCTCGTATCTTTTGGTCTGATTCTCTTGGTTTCAAGAGATGAAGCCATACTCTTTTCCTTTATTAAAAAAAGGTAACATGCACGTCGCCAGCAGTTATTAGTATATTTCCCTCAATCTCTCATAATCTATCTATACCTAATAATAAATTATGAAAATTCCAGTCTGCCCCATCCGCCGATCTTCTGTCGCCCGGAATTGGCAGAATATTCCTTCTCGTAATCGAAATATACTAACCGACTTAGAACCAGCTCGGACCGTAAGTCCGGGGCTGCTGAACTCGAGTTGGGCCGTCGGACGAAAACGTCGACATCCCAGGCTTGGGCGCACACCACGCGGCATCACTACAAAAGACACTATTACACAAAATATTTAATGAAATAGGCAAAACTGATTAACCGAGACGGTTATTTTTCGAGACGGTTGTTTGCCCGCCTCGGTTAATCGCGTAGAAAAAACAAAAAAAAGAAAACACGTGGATAAGCCCGCTAAGCCCATCCATGGGCCCGCAGAGCCCATCCATGGACCGCTGCCGCCATTGCTAGCTGGAGGAGCGTTGCCGGCCTCACTCATCGGATCTGCCTCCCTACCACTAGATCTAGCAGCCTCGCCGCCGGATCTGGCCTCCGTCATAGGTAAGTGGGCCCACTAGAGATCCGGCCACCCTCCATTGGATCCGGCCACCAACGGCAAGGCGCGCGATGCCGGTGTAGGAGCGCCGGGGAAGGAAGCTTTGCCACCGGATCATGCACGCGCCTACGTTGCTCGCTGTGCCCACAAATCGCGCCGGTGTCGCCTCACCTCGCTCGTGCCGCCTCGCCTCGCCCACGACCACGCCGGCGCCATGGCCTGCCAGGCCTGGGAGCACTGCTCGCCGTGTGTTGAGGGAGTTGCGAGTGAGGGAGAGAGAGAAGGGGAGTGCAGCCGAGATGGAGGGGAGGGGATCGGTCGGAGTCGAGGCTGGAGTTGGAGCCGTTGGGCATGTGGGGGGGAGTGGGAGCGGGTGGCGGGGTCGGCCGTGTGTGGGGACTGGGGAGAGGCGGCTGAGGGAGTGGCTGGGCTAGGAGTTATGTTAGGGTTTCGGGGTCGGACGTGTGTATATATACAGTCGACGCATATCGGGCCGATATGGGTTGTTGTTGGGGCTTCATTTACCGAGGCGGGTTTTAATACATAATCGCCTCCGAAAATAGATTTACGGAGACGGTTGTTATAAGAGGACCGCTTTCAAAAATAAACTATTTTTAGAGGCGGTTTTCTTAAGATGACCGTCACGGTAAATAAATTTTGCGAGGCGGTTTTTTGTGACCGTCTCGGTTAATAAAAACTAACCGCCTCGGTTAATCTGAGACATTTACCGAGACGGTCCGAAGTGCTGCCCGCCACCGAAAATAATTTCAAAACGCTATGCAAAAGATTTTTTTTGTAGTAGTGAGACAAGCCGCGCACGCGCACCTTCCGCAAACGTGAGACCGCGCCGTGGGCTTGCACGTTGCTGGGCTCGGTGGCTTTTCCCCCTCACATATGGTTCGTGAGTCTGATTTGCCTTCATCAATGAGAAAATCATTTTTTTAGATTACATTCTTCAACAATTGAAACCATCTTACTAAGGCCTCCTTTTGGTTCATAGGATTAAGAATCCTATGGGAATTATTACTGTTTATGCCTTTGGTTCACGTGAATGAGAACCGTGTAGGAAATTTTTCTTTGGATGCAGATTTGGAGGAAAATCATAGGAATCTTTTCTTAATATATAATTATAAAAATTTCAGTCCACCATATCTTTATATGTCCACCGATAAGATTAATTATACGATGTTCCTCTCGTTCGGATTTAGTTTCCTATTATTTTTAACTTATTTTTTATTTATGGCACGAGGACTCCTGGTCCAATTGGGTTAGGGAAAAAATAAAAGTTATGAGCTGAATCTAACTCGGAAGCCTAACACGAGTTTAAACCAATTTTAGACCGAAATAAGCAAATAGTTGAGCTCGACCAAAATCCAAAACGACCAAAATTTTTGCTTTTCTATTATTAGAGAAGAAGAAGAAGAAGAAGCAACTAAAAATTAAGACTTTGATTTTTCTTTTGCCTCCAATTGACATCTAACTAAATAAAGAAAGTGAAGCAAAATAAAGAACGTACTTCTTATCTTTTTCTATTTGACTATTAAGAGTTCTATTTAAAATAATTAGGATGTGAGGAATCTATTTATATTAGGACTCCTACTCCATATTAGTTTAGACGCAAGTTATTCTAACTCGTATGAGCATGAGTTATATATATATATATATATATATATATATATATATATATATATAAAAGTATAGATAAAAGAAACTCTCTATCGTTCGATAGTTAGAGGAAGACAGACAAAAGAAATGGATGGA
>Ga0182004_10005639_pt1 | contig 10182 bp, 7 predicted proteins | sample Sormic07211540_1_FD_120479 | JGI IMG/M metagenome (GOLD analysis project Ga0182004, IMG submission 120479) | Endophyte microbial communities from Sorghum bicolor roots, Mead, Nebraska, USA - 072115-40_1 MetaG | ecosystem: Host-associated > Plants > Roots > Unclassified | place: USA: Nebraska...
TATATATATATATATATATATACACACACACACACACACACATCTAGTGGCAGAGCTTGCTAGGCTAGCAACATATGAGCCCTTCTTCGTAATCCAGTCTTAATCATCTATGGACAGTAAAAAAAAGTTACTGTTTATTAGCAAGTGGAAATTGTATTGGGTCTGAACCAAGCTTCGCCCTGCCTATGTCCCACATGCCATACCACCCCATATACATCTAACCAAACACACTCTACATTCTTGCGTCAAAGAAAAAACGGTTAGTAAGCTAAACACTAAGTAAATTGTGGAATATAACATTGCACCACATGATATTGATACAACGGGGTATGTGAGCTACCATGAATGTTTGCTTTGCAAAGTGAGCTTGTTCGCTTGAGCTTATTAGCTTTATCGCTTGAACTTATTTGCCAAATCCGTTAGTCATTTAATGATATTTTTCTCACAACAAATCAACGAATTATTTTTCATGGCTTTTTAGCCAAGCGAATAGGCTCGTCCATTGTCAACCATTCAACAGTGTTTTCCTCCTAAAATAAATCAATAAACAATATTTCCTTTTCATCCAATCAAACAGGCTTCTCATAGAATTTTTTAAATAAAAAGTTAGAAGCAGTGGCAGATCCAAAGGGGGCTGGGTGGGCTAGAGCCCCCTATAAGTATGATTTATCCATTATATTAGTGTTAATTAGTCATAAATTCTTGTTAATCTCTAGTTGTAACCTTAAATGTTTACTATTTAGCCCCATTTATTCTCATCTTGGATCCGCCACTGATAAGTAGTAAGGCCTTGATTAGTTCCCAAAAAATTTCAAGATTCCCCATCACATCGAATCTTGCGGCACATACATAAAGTATTAAATTTAGACGAAAGCAAAAACTAATTACACAGTTTGCCTGTAAATTGCGAGATGAATCTTTTGACCCTAATTAGTCTATGATTTGACAATATTTGCCACAAACAAACGAAAGTGTTACAGTACCCAAAATTTAAAATTTTTACCAACTAAACAAGGCCTAAATATAGAAGGAATGAGTCAATTTCTCCTGCTTACGATGCAGGTCCCCGCATTTTCAGTTTGGATACGACACGTCACATATCAGCGATCGATCATTTCATTTCAGCTGGCACGGCGCAGAAGATCCTGAGTGGGCCCCACCGCGAGGTAGTGCGGTCTGCGGTGGGGAGAGGTGGTTACACCAACGGGACGGGACGCCATCGCCCTCGGCCCACCAACCCAGCACACAGCACCTGCAGACACCACTTCCGGCTCTCCCCTCACCGGGCACGGCGAGCGCGGCGACAGGAGCAGCACCCACCCGCCGCCGCTGACGGCGGGGGGCACACCCGCGCGGCCGGCCATGGCGATGTCGGCGCCGCCGCCGTCGGCGTGGCTGGAGTGGGCCGCGGAGTACACCAAGGCGGCGCAGGCCGAGGCCCGCCCGCCGCCGGAGTGGGCGGCGCGCGTGGCGGCGGCCGCGGCGGCGGGCGAGAGCGGGGACGTGCCCTGCTCCGCCGGGCTCGCGGAGGTGCTGGCGCGGGCTCTGCTCTCCGGCGGCGGCGGCGGCAGCGGCGGTGCCGCACCAGCGGCCGCCGCCGCTTGGAAGTACGCCGAGGCCGCGCTCGCCGCGCGGCTCGCGTCCCCGGCGCTCCTCCTCGCGCTCCTCTCCACCAGGTACGGTCCGGTTCGGTCCGGTCCGGTGCTTCGCTTCGTGGCGGCGGCGCCTTGTGTTGTGTCTCTGGTGTGCTCCGTGGCGGGTGGTGGGAGTGGGATCGGAATGGCCAATGCGCGTGTGATCAGCGCTTAGCTGTCGGGAATCTCGATCGGATCAGTTGGACCCCGACTGCACGCACGTTGCACGCATTTTTAATTCCTCCGATTAATGATTTGAACCGGACGACGTACCCAGTGTTGCCCGTACACGAGTTTACCAGGAAGCTGACGTGCTTCGCCCCGATAATTTGAGGGGAAAATATGCTGTGTGACAGTGTCAATATAATTAGCAAATGACAATGTAGATAGATCACAACAGGGGACAAATGTCTGTTTTAAGACTATAAGCAGTTGGACACTTGGTAGGCTAATCAGGTCTTCGCTGGAATCCTCATCCTGTTTTTTTTCTAGAGAAGCAGAGTCTTGTAATAGCCAACGCAGTTAGTTTGACTTATGTCCTGGAACTGGAAAAGTAGTTAGATTAGCGCGTGGCAAATCCCACTTAGTACTAATTATTTCACTGGCTGCTATTGCTGTCGTGCAATGTGCGTGGATTGGAGTTAAGACTTTTCTCAATGTTATTCTCATGGACTTTATGTGTTCTTCTGGTCCTGCAGGGTCATTCCTCACCGGTTTTCCAGGCCAATGGAGTATAGACTCTACCTAGAGCTCTTGAAAAGACATGGGTTCAACTTCCATTATCAGATGAAAGCGCCAAATTTCAGAAAGTGCGCATTTCCCTCTCTGACTGCTCCCTGCACTTCCATAACACTATGCTCCAGTCAGTAGTTTGGATGAGAAACATAGTCAAAGCCTCAAAGATGCAGTGTTCGATGTGATTTAGCATAGTTCCTAATAGTCTTAAAAATGGACATTTCAGTTTCAGGTGTTTGTGATCATAGATTCATAATAAGGTTTACAGAAGTATACCACCTTGTTGTGTGATGTCTCTGTAGTGGATTAGTGGTCATATCCATCTCTCCAACTAAGGGCCCCAATTTTCCTATGATGGAAAGTCTACTTGTCTTGCAGTAATCTTTGATTTTTTTTTCTGTTGAATTTGTCAAGGCAGATTTATTGCCGAAATTTTTCTGCAAATTTCTTTATATTTTATTTTTTCCATTCATTATATTCTTCAGTTCCAAATTATAAGACATCTTGGCTTTCCAAGATACATTGCTTTTACTATGTATCTGGTGTACATCTAAATGCATAGCAAATGCTATGTATCTAGAAAAGCCAAAACATCTTACAATTTGGTATGGAGGGAGATAAGTTTAGCATGTTTTTTGTGAGTAAAAGTGTATGTGCTTCCATGTGATCTCTTTCGCTTCATAAGCTTGTTCCTCGCACCATTCTCTATTCATGCACTCTATCCCTCTAGTAGTCTCAACTGCGATGGTAAAAAGAGTCTGTCTTGCACGGTTAAATTTTCTGAAGCAACAAGAGGTCCTTGCTAAAGCCTCTCATATGTTTGCAGGATCATGGATTTAATAGACGGGAACCTTAAACTTTCCAAGATATTTGGCATCTCTACATGTGAACCAGGGGTTTTTGTTGTGCATTTCGCTCTTTGTATTATATGGCAGTTGGTTGATGTTGTTTTGGATGATGAGGGCCTGCTAGAGTTAACTCCAGAGAAGAAAACTCAATGGCCAACGAGGCCTGAAGATGTGAGCACATTTGAAGGAACTTTTACTGAACAAAGAACTGATAAGATTGAAAAGTTACAGAAGATGAACACTGTAACAACTATGGAGCTCATTGAGCATTTTCTTCGTGATAAAGTAATTACTCATATCCTATCATTGGCACGCGAAAACATGTATGACTTTTCAACTTGAAGTACTCTTTTACTGAGTTGTTTCAGGTCTTTATTTTTGATCATTTGGAAATGATGAATTCATCTTTTTGCTGATTGGTCATTAGTAATTTTTTTTTTCAAATAAATTAATCAAATAATAAACTAGATCTTCATCTCATAGGCTCATGACCTCATAAACTTTACTCAAGCTTAGGGATGAAGCGGTGACGCCTTAGTTTATACCTGTTTGTGTGGGTTTCAGGTTTGGGGAGGTACTAGTAATTGGCAAAGATTTTCCAGTAACATGACAATGTATCATAGAATATTCTCTGTGTATTTTTCTCTAATGCAAACATTTAAGCTAATTTTCTAGAAGCACTTAGGGTTATGCAAAGGAAAAGAAAAAGTAACACTGACTACACTAGTGACATTTGATTTGCCTTACTTCTTAAATAACCAAGAAAAGTTTTGATCAAAATAAAAACTACAGCCATGGGATTGGCACTCAAGCTTTGTGATGGTCTGATGGACTGATGGGTGAATGTAAACATTAAGTGCTGCAGTAGTTTACTAGAAGTTCATGACTGAAACCTTGTAGTCATTTTCTGTTCATATATTAATAAATGAAGTGATGGTGAAGGGATATTCTCACTGAACATGCGACAATGGATATACATGCAGTTCTTTTTTTATGCAAAATATCGCACTTTTTATTTAATAACATTGTCAAGAATCTCAATTGTTTCAGGCAATCTCACTGGATGGCATTTACTAACCGGTTGCACTTACTTGCAACAAACTCATCTACCTTGCAAAATTCAGCAATATCCTTGGAACCATTTCAGCATTTGATTGTAGGTGATGGCAATACATATGGAGAAACTAAACATAATATGCGTAAAAGATTCCACCCAACAGTGGCTTCTAACCCTCTATCTTCACCAAATGGACGATGCCTTGGTGCTGGCTATTCTTCACTATGGATTCCTATCGATATGTATCTTGAGGATTGTCTAGATGGTTCAATCGCTGCAACAAATTCCATTGAGATTTTAAGTGGTAATTTCAGTCATCAATAGAAACAAACTCCTTGGTTATCTTGAATGATGAAGCCATTTCCTTATTTTTTTTGCTTTGAGCTGTTGCTAATCTAAACGATTGGAAATTGCAGGTTTGGTCAAGGCTCTTCAAGCAGTCAATAGGTCGACTTGGCATGATGCTTTCTTGGCCCTCTGGGTAGCTTCACTTCGCCTTGTACAAAGAGTGAGTCTTCGATCTTCACTCAGTTATTCAGATTTGAGACAACCTTATAATGTTTCACATCCTAATCTTTGATCGTTTGAAACAAGCAGGAAAGAGAACCAATTGAAGGTCCTGTACCTCACCTAGACACACGGCTGTGCATGTTGTTGTCTATCACAACACTTGCGATTGCTGACATAATTATGGAAGCAGATTTACTTTGCAATGAAACAGAACTCAACAGTCATGTGAATGGGAAGAAAGCAATTGGTAATCTACGCAACGAATTGATGCTAAGCTTACAGATACTTGGTGATTATGAAAGCTTGCTTGTTCCTCCTCCATGTGTCATCCCAGCAGCTAATCAGGCTGCTACTAAAGCTGCAATATTCATTTCGGGAATCAGTATAAACAATGGCTACATGGATAATGTCAATGGGATGAACTATAGTATGTGGCTTCTCTTAAAATATTTTATTTTTGAATTACACATATGATTAACATTCTAGATTGACCTTCTAGTTATGGATGTAAGGTAGTCTTAACATAAATCGTGTTTTAATTTTGTCAGCCGGAAATATGCGACATTTGATTGTGGAGTCATGTATTTCAAGGCAGTTGCTGGATACATCAGCTTACTATTGGCCTGGTTATATCAGTAATCATGCCAACTCTGCATCTCATACACTGCCTAGCCAACTTGCTGGGTGGTCATCTTTCATGAACGGTGCACCACTGACTCAACCACTGGTTAATATGTTGGTATCAACTCCTGCTTCCAGGTGTGTACAACCCGCTCGTGGGAAAATGGATATCTTTGCATAATATGCTAAGCTTTGGAATTGCCATTTACTAGAAACTCATGATTCCTAAATAGTGAAAATTGTTTGACGATTCCAACCGGCCTTCATTGTTTTGGTTGCTAAAGTTGTGCCGTGTGCTACCCAGTCTGGCCTTCTTTTAATATAATCCGCAGCTCTCTTCCCTGTTTCGTTTCAAAAAAAAAAAATGTTTAACTATAATAAGCATAAGTCTTGCCTTATGGCATTGTGACTGGTCCTTTTTTCCCCTCTCCTTTAATAGAAAGGCATGCAGCTCTTCTGCATTGTTTGAAAAAAGGGGAAAAAAGCATGTAAATGTTATGTTTGTTTTCTCCAAAAAGAAACAAAAAATTAAAATAAGAACTTGCACTGCACAATGGTGTACATTAAAAAAATCACACTAGGGCTGAACTATTAATATCCCTATATTTCAATATTATCGTATTTGTTAATTCTCATACATCGCTCTGGTAATAAACACTGAATGAAGCTCATAAACTTGATGGAAGCTTGGCAGAGGTGGACAAGTTATTTGAAGTTGCAACTGATGGGTCGGATGACGACAGCATTTCTGCTGCCACTGTTTTATGTGGAGCCACCCTTTTACGAGGTTGGAATTTTCAGGTTAGTAGGCTGAAATTTTCAGGTCCATAATATGACTAATATTGACCCTATCACTGGTTAATTTCAAAAATTACTATGTACATGGTAGCATGCATTGCCTCTTTTTGTTTTATTCAAGAACCAATGTAACATCTTGCTGTCTTGAGGTAATTTATATTCAAATGATGTGGTTTCTTGCCTTGTAGGAACATACTGTTCGGTTAGTTGTTAAACTGCTCTCACCATCTGATCCAATCGATTATTCTGGAAGAGAGAGCCAATTGATAAAGCTTGGTCCAATGCTCAATGTTATTCTTTCAGGAATATCAGCCGTGGACTACGCGCCAATATTCTCATTCCATGGCCTGGTATGGTTAACATAGCCACCTACATTGACTTCCTCTCAGAAGTCTATATTATCTTTGGATTCTAAATTTTTTCCTCTCCGTATCACCAGATTCCAGAGCTTGCTGCTGCTCTTATGGCAATCTGTGAAGTATTTGGGTCTCTTTCTCCAAGTGTTTCCTGGACACTGAGAACTGGAGAGGAAATATCTGCTCACACAGTCTTCTCGAATGCATTCATTCTTCTGTTGAGACTCTGGAAGTTTAACCATCCACCACTTGAGTATTGCATAATGGGAGATGGTGCTCCAGTTGGCTCGCAGCTAACTCCTGAGTATCTTCTGCTGTTGCGGAATTCCCAGGTTCTATCTTCCAGCAGTTTGACAAAACAACGAAACGGACAAAGGCAATCACACATATCAACTTCACACCTATCATCTGGGAATCCTATTTTTATGGACTCGTTTCCAAAGTTGAAGTTATGGTACCGGCAACACCAAGCTTGTCTGGCCTCAACTCTCTCTGGACTTGCTCATGGGACACCTGTACGTAACAATGTGGACAGCCTTCTTAATCAGATGTTCAGAAAGGCTAATAAAGGAGGCACATCTATAGGTTCTTTATCTGGAAGTAGCAGCATAAGTAATTCTTCCGGTCCTGGTGTGGATGATTCACATCTTTGGCCTCAGTTGCCAGCTTGGGAGATACTGGAAGCTGTTCCATTTGTGGTTGATGCTGCTCTAACTGCTTGTTCCCATGGAAGACTATTTCCACGTGAATTGGCCACAGGTCGGTTGTGTTCAGTTTAAGGCAGTTTCAGAAACTAGTGCTACTTTTATTTGAGAATCAAGAGTAACGAGTACTGTACCGTAGCTTCTAACCTTTGTTAGAACATGCTCATTCAAGGTCAGGCGTTTAACCGTGTCTTCTCATTTTTCAGGCCTGAAGGATCTGGCTGATTTCCTGCCTGCATCTCTTGCTACAATAGTAAGCTACTTTTCCGCTGAGGTAACACGGGGTGTCTGGAAGCCTGCATCCATGAATGGATCAGATTGGCCTAGCCCCTCTGTGAACCTTTCCATGGTTGATGAGCACATCAAGAAAATCGTAGCTGCTACCGGTGTTGATGTTCCAAGGCTAGTTACAGGTGCTGGTTCCTGTTCATTTCCTGCCATTGCTACAGCCAACGTGCCAATTTTCATGCAGAGTACTAATCCAGGTCTCATGTATTGCAGGAGGAAGTTCTTCGGGTACACTTCCGTTGCCATTGGCTGCTTTTGTGAGTCTCACAATCACATACAAGCTTGACAAGGCATCAGAGCGTTTCCTCAACCTTGCTGGTCCAGCTCTAGAGAACCTCGCTGCAAGCTGCCCTTGGCCAAGCATGGCAATCGTTGCAGCACTGTGGACCCAGAAGGTGAAGCGATGGACTGATTTCCTAATATTTTCAGCTTCGCGCACGGTGTTCCACCACAACAACGATGCAGTCGTCCAGCTCCTCCGAAGCTGCTTTGCTGCTACCCTTGGCATGTCTTCGACATCAGTATGCAGCTGTGGAGGCGTCGCCAGCCTTCTGGGCCATGGGTACTGCCCCGGTGGTTTCTCACCAGTTGCACCAGGAATACTCTACCTCCGGATATTCCGGTGCATCAAGGACTGCTCCATACTGGCCGAGGACATACTCTCTCTTCTGATGCTTTCAGTGAAGGATATCGCGGAAACAACTGTGCCCAGACATCGGTCAGACAAACTAAAGAAGACCAAGTATGGGATGAGGCATGGCCAGGTATCTCTTTCGGCTGCAATGACGCAGGTGAAGGTGGCGGCATCGCTGGGAGCGACACTCGTCTGGCTATCTGGTGGCACGGCTCTCGTCCAGTCCCTGATCCAGGAGATGCTGCCGTCTTGGTTCCTGGCCGTGCAGAACCTGGACCAGGGCGGTGCCAGTGGAGGCATGGTGTACAAGCTGGGCGGGCACGCGCTGGCCTACCTTGCAGTGTACTCGGGGATGTTCGCCTGGGGCATTGACCCAACGCCCGTGTCCCGGCGCCGCGAGAGGGTCATGCGGTCGCACCTGGGGTTCCTGGCGAGCGCACTGGACGGCAAGATCTCCCTGGGCTGCGACCTCTCCCTGTGGCGTGCCTACGTCTCTGGGTTCCTGGGGCTGGTGGTGGAGTGCACCCCGTGCTGGGTGCAGGAGGTGGACCTAAGGGTGCTCAAGCGCCTGAGCAGCGGCCTCCGGCACTGGGGCGAGGATGAGCTCGCGGTGGCGCTCCTCCGCCGTGCCGGGCCGGAGGCTATGGGCACGGCCGCCGAGATGATCCTGGGCAGGGAGTGGTGACACCTGTCTGCCGCGCTGGGCCCGTCCATAACTATATGCAGTTATGCACGGCCGCCGTCGCCGAGATGATCTGGGCAGGGAGTGGTGACGTCGATGCCCACGCGCGGCGTACCTTGTTCGTCAGTGATGATGCCGTCTGTACATAATCTGATTATCTTACCATGTGTATGCTCCACGGGTATATTGGATTGATTTTATCTGTAAAACTGTTAAGACGTTTTGATCTCTCTAATACTAGCCTCTGCTAACCTTCATGTAACATCTATCCGTTTTGAGCTAATCACCTTAACTGTTTTTTTTTGACGAAAGCTAATCACCTTAACTAAAACAGTTTGGAAAAAAGTAATGCTAGCGGCCTAGCACCTGAAGGTAATTAGGATCCGATTGGCATAACCCTGTTCGCTTGAACTTATCAACCCGGCTTATTAGCTATGATATAATGTTTTTCTCTCATAACAAAACAGCATCAGCTGGAAACTGCCAACTGAATACTCTTGCTAAGAGTGTTTTGTTTTGTTTTTTAGAAAGCTGGAGGGGCTGGGGCCTCTATAGAGAATATATTAGAAAAAACAAAATAGGTTAAAGTGTTAACAAGTTAGTACAAATCAAGAAACAAATAAAATCAAGCTAAGCCTGTGGATTACAACAGGTTTTGTATCCATTGAAGAAAAGCTAATGCAAGACTTGACTTCACATGTGTGATAGCAACATGATTTGTTTAAAGTGAAGATTTTTTGGAGTTTGTTAAACTGGATTGAATCCCTTTGAAATAAAATCTCATCATTCCTTGTTGTCCATTTTTGTTTTGTGTCAAATGGGTGATATAAAATAACTTTATGTGAGGAGCTCCTTAAAACATGCTTTCACAAGGGATGGATATGAGATGTAACTCAAAATAACAGCTTCTCTTACATTCCACTCACTTTGATTGGCCCTGTGTGGGTTTATGTGAGAGTATGTTCTAAGGAGATTCACATGTAGAGCCTTGCCAAGGATTCACCAAATTAGATTTAGCTATCGATAGAGTTGCTCGTGGAGAAAAAGAAAAAAAAAGACTTAACTAGTAAAGTGGAGCTATGCCAAACGAGGTCTTGATCAACTTCTACTAGCAAGGTTAGGATAAATTAGTGATACACAAAAAAAATCACAATGTTATTTGTTAATCTAATAAGTTCTACCACGCTTTGGAAGTACTCCCTCCGTCTCAAGATATAAGGCGCGATTTGACTTGGTGCGGTCTTCAAGATCATACTTTAACTGTTAATTTATACTATTATATATAATTTATGAAAACAACAAAAGTATCATTAGA
>Ga0182004_10005640_pt1 | contig 10181 bp, 8 predicted proteins | sample Sormic07211540_1_FD_120479 | JGI IMG/M metagenome (GOLD analysis project Ga0182004, IMG submission 120479) | Endophyte microbial communities from Sorghum bicolor roots, Mead, Nebraska, USA - 072115-40_1 MetaG | ecosystem: Host-associated > Plants > Roots > Unclassified | place: USA: Nebraska...
CCTCTTAGCCACCGAACCACCAAGTGTTGGTCGACACAACGGGGACGTAGCGTGCCGGCAAGCACGTGAACCTCGGGAGAAAAATTGCTTGTCTCCATTGTGTTTGTTGATTGGTTTTCTCCCAGTGTTTGGACTTCATATTATTGATTGGTTCATCCCCTCTACGCGGTGGTATAAAGATCAAACGTTCTCTCTTACTTTCTTGCAAACTAGAGTAGCTTACTTACTTGTATAGAAACTTTAGGTAGCTCTCTAGTGTGAGTAGTGACATAGCTCTTGTGTGCTTAGTAATCATATCAACTAGAATTGTTGGATAGGTGGCTTGCAAACACCCCATTAGAGCTATAGCAAAAAGCTTCGCTTTGTTATTTACTAACCACTTGCTCTAGTGAGTTTTGTAGATTTTTTAAATAGGCTATTTACCCCCCTCTAGCCATATTAGGACCTTTCAACGACTGAAAGAAGGCAAAATTAAGAGGCACTCGAATGCCATCAAGCCATTTTTGACAGATGAAAATAAGAGCACCCGGGTTTAGTATTGCCTTGACATGCTTGAACCACACATAGTTCCTCATCAGCCAGTTTTCAAGTCTATGTACAACATGGTGCACATGGATGAGAAATGGTTCAATAGGACGAGGGAAAATCAGAAGGTTTATTGTGTGCTAGATGAGGAAGGGCCGAGTTAGAGTTGCAAGAGAAAAAATTACATTGAGAAGGTTTCTTACTGCAGTTGCTTAGCCTAGGTTTGATGCTGACAATAACATGACATTTTATGGCAAGATTGGCTGCCATGCATTTGTTGATATGCGACATGCCAAAAGGAGAAGCCCCAATATGGCACGTGGTATGAAGATCATCAAGGCAATGACATCCATTACAAGGGATGTCATTAGAAGATTCATCACTGACAAACTATTGCCAAACATCAAATCAAAATGGCCACGTAAGAACTAACATTATACAATTTGGATACAACAAGAGAACTACAGAACACATTACCCCTAATGATCTTGAGTTTTTTGCTACTGCAAAAGCAGATGGATGAGACATCTAGTTGATGTATCAACCTGCAAATTCACTAGATTGTAATGTGTTGGACCTTGGCTTCTTTCCAACCATAGTCTTTGTTTCAAAGGAGCAGTATGCCAAAGAATATTGAAAACATTGTGAACAAGGTTGTGGCAGGTTACAACAATTACCCAGTTACTAGATCGAATATGTGTTTTTGACTCATCAAGCTTGCCTTTGAGAGATACTAAAAGAAAAAGGGGTCAACATTATGCTATTCCGCACCTGAAGAAGACAATGTTGGAGAGATTAGGAGGATTACCAACTACTTTGCCATGTGACCCCGCCATCGTGCAAGAAGCAATCGAGTTCCTAAGATAGATAAAGGCATTGTAATCATTTTATTTTTTTATGCTACCTATGTTTAGATTTTTAATGTCATTATAATATTGAGTTTTCCATGCAAATTTAACCAGAGAATGGGCCATCAAATTTAATCTAACCCAAATGAAATATTTCGATCGAAATAGCAAATTTAGTACTTAAAAACATCATCTATGATCTAACTATTCTAATAAATCATCTTAGAAATATTTCAATGATGACATCATGGTTCCCTGGCAGATCGAGTCGATGGTTAACACAACTACATGAACTTGGACATCGTCGGCTCTGAAGTACATAGGGATTAATAGTGGCCCCATGGACATGAAAGCTTTGCGCTTGCACCTGTCTAACATGAAGGCATCTTCATCAGGTGTTAACAAGAGCTACATGAGCACTAGTGTCGTCTCTTAATCCTCCTCCTTGTACTCCACCTACGCTAGCGCCACCTCGTGATCCTCCTAGTTGTACTCCACGAGTGCTAGCGCAGCCTCGTGACCTTCCTTGCTATACTCCACAAGTGCTAGCACCGCCTCATGATCCTCCTCATTGTACTTGACACCAACATCATTTGTGCCTACATGGGAAAGCACCTTGAGAACTACTAAGACATGCATGAAACAAGGGACATAGGGCATGGGACAAGAGCCTCACTGAAGTCTAACTTAGACACTTCCTTCTTGCCTTCAGAGTAGATTGATTGAACCTCAACACCATTCTTGCCATCGCCTGTGTCAAATGAATCTGGCACATAGTTCACACCATGAACTGGTACTTCTCCACAAGCGGCTTGGCCAACTTCCTCACTAGCAGATGATGCCATAGCCAAAAAATCATAGAAGAGTGTGTATAAAAAGGGGACAGAGTACCATGGGCGGATCCATAGTCAACACATTGGGTGCGGCCGCACCCAGAGAAAAATAAAAAAACAGTAGTAAATGCTAAATTTTCACTATATTTGCACCTAGATGTCACAAAGTCTTGCACCCATAAAAGGCAAGTGCACTCCCCTTGGATTTGCTCTAGCTCCGCCACTGTAGAGTACTACTCCTAGCTTTGCATGCAATGATGTCATTTTACTACCGGGGAGGAGTAAATGATGGTTGCCTCAGCATGCATGCACCACCCATGGAGTAACTGATGAATGCCTCAGGCCAATTTGAAAACAGGTGCACGGCGGCTAAACTAGAAGGGAGGGAGTATCTCACAAGCCCCCCTAGGCTATATAATTAGGACCTCACAGACCGATGGGGTCTCTAACATACATATGATACACCCACAATAGTAGCACGTCAACTACTCATTTTTTATTAGAAGTACAAAATCAAATAGCTAAAGACAACCAATTATGGTCCAATTACACCTTAGACCCAACGCACGACTCCCACCTACTTAGAGATAGTCTAGATATGATTCAATCTTTGGCTAGTCTTTGGTGGCAATCTGTATATGAACCTCCATGACTCCATCTTTGGTAGCTTGGAACTTTGCTTGGTTTCAAGCCCTTGATACCTTTCCTTCATAATTGAGCATTTGTCAAGAAATTCGTGTAGTGGAAATAGGCAAAGTATTCGACATAGGTGAGGTAGTTGTAGACAATCATGACATGTCTTCAAGATTTCACTCATGGGCATAAGGTAAACCCTTCATCTTTTGAACAGATTGCTTGTCCAACATACTCCTTAGTGGCCTCACTTGGCTGGCACTTGCGAGAAATTCGTTCACATGCTTGAAGTTAATGATGTACACATGGTTGTTGTCATATATATCGTAGGTGGTGACCCCTTGCTCCAATTGATGGTGAAGACAAAGTCCAAGGTGACGACGGTGATCCCCCGCTCTAGACTGATAGCAAAGGTGAAGTCAAAGATATTGATCATGTTGAAGTCTGTGGCAAAACCCCTTGTCGAGAAGTTGTCTTAAGAATTGTTGATGACATTGAAGTCGTTAGCAAAAGAATTGTATGACACCAAAGTCATTGGACAAACTCCTTGCAAAAATGTTAATGAGGTGGCACGTTGATGGTGAAGCTCTTGACGATGTGTTCACGTGGGCATAGTTGATGGCACTGCGGTAGGTGGTGAAATCCCTTAGCTTGCTGATATGTTGGCATCAGCGGTGTCAAGTTTGCCAAGGTCGGTTGTGAGAGCCTTGCCAAGTGTAGGTGGTGTGGAGTTCGTCAAAGTTGTTGGCGATGCTCCTTGCCGATATGTTCGTGAAGACATGGTTGATAATGCTAAAGTAGGTGGCGAAGCCCTTCTCCAATGTGTAGGCGTATAGGCATAGTTGATGATGTCGAGGTAGGTGGCGAAGCCCCTTAGTTTTTAGATTGCTTTGGTGTCGACCTCCATACATTTTGGGTGAGGGACAAGGAGCAGCAAAATGAACCCCTTGGTTCTTTTAGGTTACTTTGGTGCCATCCCCATTCCTTTTTGGGCAAGGAGGCGAGAAGCAGCAAAATAAGCACCTCAACGCTTTTGGATTACTTTAGCGCTAACCCCAAACATTTTGAGGCATAGGACAAAGTGTCATGAAATGAACACCATGGCGCTTTTAGATTATTTTGGTGCCAACCCCAATACCTTTTGAGGCGAGGGGATAGAAGCAGCGAAATGAGCCCCTTGACACTTTTGGATTACTTTAGTGTTGACTTGTAGTCAATGTCGCCGAGGGTAAAGTCCCTCATTGGGATGTTGGCAAAAGATTAGTTGATGACGGTGGTGCTAGTTGTGAAATTAATTAAAGCAAAGTTTGCAAAACATAGATTCACATTTTACTTCTATGGCATTTATTGAAACCCTACTCCACCTAGGTGCAATCGCTTGTCAGTGCGCAAAGCCTACTCCATCTGGGTGCAATCGCTTGTCAGTGCGCACCTCCCACTATCACGAGCGAGTCTAAAAACGACTTTGCAAGGTGTGGTGGTGGTCGGCAACCCTACTCCATCTAAGCACGATCACTTGCCGGTGCGCGCCTCCCACTATCACGGGTGAGTCTGAGAATGGCTCCGCGCGAAGTGGTGGCAGCCAGCAAGCCTCCCTCCCCCACCATCCTTTGTTCAGGCAAGGATGATGGCCTAGCTAGTGCGTGCCTCCCATTGTCACGGGCGAGTCTGGGAATGGCTCCATGTGGTGTGGCAGCCGACATCTCCCTCCGTTTTTGGACGGGTCAATGGAACCTCTAGCAAAGGTTCTGGGTGAAAGCTTAGCTCAGATCAGTTTGGTCTATTGACGAGAATCTCCTTCTTGAATGTGTCATTGAAGAACCTCATGTTGTCACCTCTTGGATCGGCCTGCTCAACACCGAGGTATAAGGCTCAGTGAAAGCCTTACCAAGCTTAGGTGGAGTTACCTCTTATTGCTTGCATGACGATGATTATTTTGCGCCGTCATTCACCTCCGTGAAGGCATTGTTGAAGAGCTTATGTACCTTCTGTCTTTTGTTGTATCTATGGCAGGGTCAACGATCGTCCAAAAAGTTGGGGATTGTTGTTGTTTTCATGGTGCACACTGCTGCAATTGTCACCGAGGGAGGGAGCAGCAACACCATTATGGATGACATCAACAGGGATGCAACCAACGCCAACAAACTCGTCGGCAAATCTAGTGCCACTAGCGGGTCTAGCAGCGCTGTTGTCGACCTCAACCTGAGGCTTGGTTAGCAGGTTTGTAGTTTTATTCACCAAGTATGCTTTCTATAAGTGGCAGTGGGCAATTCTGATTTTGTAATTTGTTTACGTGGATAACGTAAGGCAAAGAAAGGCTGGGGTGCAGACATCTGCTTGCATATAGCTTCCCAAGACCTTTGTGCCCGGGAGAAATTAAAAGCCACCTAGCTAAATAAGATAATGTAAATATTTCTGCATTTGGCTCCATTTTTCTGGGTTTATATACATTATTACTAGAATCATATCGTGTGTTGCAACAGAAAAAAACAATTTCATGATAATTTAAAGTTGTAGCACGAAAATCCAAGTTTAAACATGTTTATAAAAAATTACTTTGAGCGTGTTGTTTGTAAAATTCCTTTTCTATAGCTAATAATCATCAATTCCGGAGGACGATCAACCTTGAGACCCTTGTCGGCATGATGAGAACGACGTAGGAGTATGTATGCATGAAGAGCAAGTGATGGAATATGAAGTGAGAGAATAGCAAAGCAGTGATAGGAAGGTAAGTAAGAGAAGGAGGGCAATTATGTATATAAATCTCTTTGGTTCGGTGTTAATGGGAAATCTGTGCACTATTAGCTAGCAGGTCAACTATTGAACTGAGCTCATGACACAAATGATCTAGATCTGGATCAGCCCTTCCGATCCATTTCACTTATGTTGCGGCCTAGGATCATCAACGCTCCAGATCACTCGGGATCGCCATTGGATGCTTCTCCTTGAGTCCAAGCCCAGGAAGGTTGGTGCTAACAGCATAAGTGTGATATAGAAGATCTTAGATCCAACGTCGGGAATACGTCTACTACCGGTTCCAATCCAAGATGTTTAGAATAATTAAACACCTGAAAGTTTGATGTGTCGTCGATCACCGGCACTGGAGGACGAAGTAGCCTAATGACTCGGCGCTGATGCGAACGGTGACACCGTGGCAGCAGTGCAGGAATGCAGGTTCTACCTTTCACGTGAGACCGTGAGTGTTAAGAGCAAAGTGAATATTGTCATTTTAAATAAAGGGGAAGAAAAGGTGAAAATAGCGTTCTACTCCTACTAGAACCTTCAAGAAAAATGAACGTTGCGGAGTCTATTATTTACCAATAAAAAAATAATTTAGTTCGACGAACTTGGGAATAAAGTGATCCACAACGTATTGCCCATCTTTGTCATCCATCTCTCATCTGAGAACTCTTCTTTTTGCGGATAGCTCTGCTTATATCTACTTCGTGAGTGGTAGGATACATTTTTTAGATAAAAAATAAAATATCCAGCTTCAACTATCCAAGGATAGAATCAGACCAATATTACAAACTCCACCACGAACACAAAGTTTGACTATAGTAAAACTTACAACCACACACACGAATAGCGGAAACGATAAAAAGCTTTTGACTAAAGAAAACCAACATATCTTTGCGATAACCATCCATTTGAACTGAAGAATTGTAATACCGACGTCTCTAGGTGTTGTGTCACAGAGATCATTTGATATTTGAGATCATCATGCCGCTACAAGTTTGCCCATTGACGTAGCCAGTATGTTCCTCGGAACAGTACCTACAAAAGAGATTTTAGTCTGCATTTGTTAAAAACCACCTCATTCTTATCCAGATCGCCCAACATATATAGCACAGAAGTTGCTGTAAATAACAATGTATTGTAATTTTTGTTTACCAATTTAGACCAGTTATGAAACAAGTCAACTATATCCCTTGGAGGTGAAATCCCAAAAAGTATATGTATAGAGCGCCACAAAAATTTGGCATAAAAACAATCAAAGAAAAGATGGTGGATTGTCTCTATACAATGACATTTACAACAACTTATATCCCCATTCTAGTTTCTTCTAGCTAAATTATCCTTGGTTAGAATTACACCTCTTTTCAAGTACCATATAAACTTTTATTTTCATGGAGAGCTTAGTTTGACAAATATCTTGTGACACTCTCACACCATTGTTAATTAATGTAGCATACATAGACTTGACTGTAAAAAACCCAGAGGCCTTTAAGCCCCATACAAACACATCTCTTTCCTCCAGTAAGTTAACCTGTTGTAAAGAAGCAACAATTCGATACCAGTTTGTTAAGTTCGCTCCCACCAAATTTCTTCGAAAAGAAATGTTTAGTATAGGGGAACTCATGACTTTAGCTACACTGTCTTGTTTTCTTGATAAAATATTAAACAACACAGGAAATTTATCCTTGAGAGATTTGTTGCCTAGCCAAGTATCAACCCAAAATCTGATTTGTGTCTCATCTTGAACATTAAAGTATCCCAACTCCATAAAGGTATCTTTAATATTCATTAGACTTTTTCAGAAATGCGAATCTATTAGTTTTTTGCACAACTTCCTAAAGTCTTATCTTTAATATACTTGTTTCTTAAGAGTTCTTGCCACATCCCATCCTCATTCAACAATTTGAACAACCATTTACTAAGCAAACATTTAATTTGAATATTTAAATTCTAAATTCCTAGACCTCCCTGGTCCTTAGGCTGACACATAACTTCCCATTTGGCTAACCTATACTTTCTTTTGTGTTGGTCATTTTGCCAGTAAAAGCGTGACCTAAAACAGTTAAATTTTTCCAACACCCCTTTGGGTAGTTCGAAAAAAGATATCATAAACATCAGTAAACTAGAAAGTACTGAGTTTATAAGGACTAGTCGCCCACCAACCGAAAGCAATTTATCTTTCCATCCACTAAGTATTTTCTCAGTTCTCTCTTCAATACTCTTCTAGTCTTTGTTATATAGTTTTCTAAAATGCATAGGTAATCCTAGGCAGCAGAAAGGGCATTTACCAATGGTGCAAGCAAATAGGTGCGAATAAAACACTTCGTGATCTTTAGCTTGTCCAAAACGAAAGACTCCACTTTTGTGGAAATTTATTTTTAAGCCAGATAGTTGCTCGAATGTACTTAGCTTTTTCAACATCATTGCTCATGAAGATCACTGTGTCATCCGCATACTGAAGAATGGACAAACCATCTTGAATGAGATGAGGAATAACCCCTTCTATCTGCCCTGCTTCCTTTGCTCTGGCAATTAGTATGGCCTATATTAAATAGTAAGGGCGACATGGGGTCACCTTGCCTTAAACCTTTTTTAGTCTAAAAGTAAGACCCTGATTGATCATTAGCCTTAATGTTAACATTGCCTCCTTGTGTAATTTTTTGTATCCATTCACACCACTTTTGTGAAAATCCTTTCATTCTTAATGTTTGCTGTAAAAAGCTCCATTTTACTTTATCATAGGTTTTTTCAAAGTCTATTTTAATTATCACACCATCTAGTTTTTGTGTGTGTAGTTCATGTAGAGTTTCATATAAGATAACCGCACCCTCTATTATGTTTCTTCCTAGTAAAAAGGTTGTCTGGGTCAGTCTTATTAATTTCTGGGCTATAGTAGTTAGTCTATTAGTTGTGACTTTGGTGAAGATTTTGAAAGAGACATTCAACAAACAGATAGGCCTGTATTGTTGAACAACTCTCGCATCATTCTTTTAGGGTAACAAGATTATATTACCAAAATTAAGACGACTGAGAGGTAAAGTGCCCTGATAAAAGTCATAGAAAAGAGCCATCAAGTTATCTTTAATTAAGCTCTAGAAGACTTGATAGAACTCTGGTGACAAACCATCCGGCCCAGGCACCTTATTATGTTCCATTTGGTGCACTCGTTTTCATAATGATAAAGCTAACCAGGTGACTGGGGTTTTTATTTGGTAGAGCTTTGTCTGATTCTGATTCTTTATGGAAGTTGATTTTCTGATATAAGTGATTTTGTGGCTGAAAGTGGTTCTCTTTAATTCTTTAGCATAAATCTCAAAATCACGATGAAGAATCATTTCATAGAATCAAGAGAAGCTAACTTTTTCAACTCTCAATCTCTTAGTTCATTTTAGTGAATCACTTAGATCAACAGAGAATCACTTCTCTCCGAAAAAAAAAATTTGGCAGAGGTGAGTTCTGCCAAACAAAGCCTAGGGTTTAAGAGTACTGTGATTCAGGGAATAAAAAAACGTACAGCTCGGGCTAGTATGACGTTGATCCTATTCGCTTGTCTGAAAAGTTATGACTGAAAATATTGTTCGCTGATTTATTATAAAAAATACTAATAAATGACTAGAAGATTCGACAAATAAACTCAAATGAACCGGGCCAATCGATCGAACTTTCATTTTAAAGTTAGACGCACTCAAATTAAAGTCGAGGCGGAAACTCATTTTAAATCTATGGCACTACTCTTGTGTAGTCCTTTTTTGAGATCACTGCTCTTGTAGTCTTGTGAAAAGCTTCAACGGACAAAGCGAGTGCAGCCCGGGCACTGTTTCTTGTTTTTTTTTTAAAAAAAAAGGCACTGTATGGGAACGGCTTTCTCCGGGCTAATGATGGGATACCCAAACACAAATGACCATGGCCCAATAAACTATTAGTAGTTTAAGAGGGCTGGGCTGACCAAAGATGCTATTGGGCCTTCGAGTCTACTACTGCTCGCCACTTTTTGGAGGCTTCTCTGCAGTACACCTCTCTCCGTCTCTGGATTCTACGAGACTTAGGCCTTGTTTAGTTCCGAAAATTTTTGCGAAATGGACACTGTAGCACTTTCGTTTGTATTTGACAAATATTGTCCAACCATGAATTAACTAGACTCAAAAGATTCGTCACGTCCATTTCGACCAAACTGTGTAATTAGTTTTTATTTTCGTCTATATTTAATACTCCATGCATGCGTCTAAAGATTCGATGTGACGGGGAATGTGAAAAATTTTGCAAAATTTTCTGAGAAGTAAACAAGGCCTTAAGCATGCTACTCCCTTCTCGCAACCACCGACCGGGTGGAGTCACATCCTCCAGAACACAGAACAGAGCTCAGTAGGGCTTCCACCGGTAAAGTTATTTTTGCCCTCAAGGGCATGTGCTCTCACTCTCTCTATCACTGGATTTATATTGAGAAATGTGCAAACACACATCTCAATGCGAATCCAGTGGTGGAGAGAGTGGGAGCATATGCCCTTGAGGGCAAAAAAAAAAAAAAAAAAAACCCCCCCCCCCCCCCCCCCGGGTCCCCCCCCCCCCCCCCCCCCCACCCACACACACCCCCCTACCTTTTTCC
>Ga0182004_10005641_pt1 | contig 10180 bp, 7 predicted proteins | sample Sormic07211540_1_FD_120479 | JGI IMG/M metagenome (GOLD analysis project Ga0182004, IMG submission 120479) | Endophyte microbial communities from Sorghum bicolor roots, Mead, Nebraska, USA - 072115-40_1 MetaG | ecosystem: Host-associated > Plants > Roots > Unclassified | place: USA: Nebraska...
AGACTTGGAGTCTTATTTTTTCTACCTCTTTCTTCAATAAATATGCTGCCACATCAGCAAAATACCATAAATAATATGTAGTTAATTGTCTTGGACTCTGTGATAGAGTCTTGCATTGTGAGTACCCTAAGAGACGGTGTTATTTACGTATTAATTTTTTATTTTTTGATTTTTGATTCATAAAAATCGTTTTCTGTATTTTTGTACTATGTCCAACAACTTTTCTATATCTAAGTCATTCTTTTTAGAGGGTCATTCTTGTTTTCTATATTTTGCTAGTGAGAAATTTAGAATAGAAGATAACTTTGAATAGCACCAAAAAAGCTATTGGAGAATATTTTTCCACTAGATCTCTATTACACTACTATATAAAATATTTTCCATGACCTCTCTAAAATAACCTCGGAGGCGGGCAGCTTTTTAAGGGCATTAATCGAGGTGGTCATAAACAATTGCCTCGCATAATTAATTTACTGAGAGTCATCTTGAGACAACTACCTTCAAAAATAGTTTACTTTTGGAGGTGATCGCCTTATAACAACTGCCTTCGTAAAATCCATTAACCGAGGGGGCACACTATAACGCTCACCTTAGGAAATAGTGGCCCAATAGGCTGCCCTTGTCAGTATCACTCATCATATATAAACGGAGAGCTAGGGTTTCTTCTCCCGATCTCTCACTCCCGCCCTAAAAGCCCAAGTTTGGTTTTGGATAATTGATTAAACCCTAGTACTAACCTCTATGCTAAGTGTGTGTAGACTAGATGAAGTTGGTACATGCCAAGTGATGGAGCAAGAGATGATCATGGTGATGACCACAAGATGATCAAGTGTTCAACATGGAAAAGAAAAAACAAAATACTATGGAGATCAAGGCAAAGATATTGCTTAAGGTTTTGGTTTTGGTTATCAAGACACCACAGAGAGTGTGATCACGTTTAGGAATTAGGATAGATAGCCATACTATAAAGAGGGGAATTCTTCGGCTAAGCGATTATCAAGTGCTACTAGGTGTCATTGTTCATGTACATACATTTAGAACCTACTGAGCTAACTTAACCCTTGAAAATATTTGTGAAAAATATGCTAACACACGTGCACAAGGTGGAACACTTGGTGGTTAGCACATTTGTGAAAAGGTTGAAGCGAAGGCGAAGTCACGAACACTCACCGGACGCTGGCTACGGTGGTATCGGACGCCTGAGCAGCGTCCAGCGAGTTATGCCAGTGAGACGCGGTTTGGAATAGAGCGTCGGAGCCTCCGATGGGTGAGCGTCGGATGCAGCTCCGACACTATTCCTGTGTCCAGTGACTGTGTGATGTCAGTAAAGGCGCAAACTAGGGTTTCTGAGTTGTACGCGTCAGACGCTAACAGCGTCCGATGGCCATCCGTTAGACGCGTCGGACACTCGTGGAATTTGCAGAGCTCCTGAGTAGCGTCTGATGCTGAGGGGTGCGTCCGGTGCATTGCACCTGATGCGTCCAACGCTTTGTGTCTGTGAACTTGAACGTTTAAGTGACCGTTGGAGATCAACAGGTCACGTTTAACTAAGGACACGTGACAGCAATCCAGAGTGCCTATCAGGGAGCGTCGGACGCTAAGGGCGCGTCCGATGCCCTACGTCGGCGCGTCCGACGCCCCTGACAGGGTACCTCAAATTGAGTAACGGCTCTATTCTTCGGGGTGGCTTATAAATACTAGTTGGCTGGCTCAAGGAGGTCCTCTCTTGGCATTTTGACATCCTTGACATTCTTGTGAGCCTAAGCAAACAACTCCCATTCATCTTCTTCATAGATTGACCATCTTTGTGATATTGGGAGTAATTTCAAGTGCATTTTCTTGAGTGATTGCATCTAGTAGCACTCGAGGATCAATTTAGCTATGGTTTTCTTATTACTCTTGGTGGTTGTCACGACCTAGATGGCTTTGGAGCAGCGGAGGAGCATTGGCACGAGTTGGTGATTGTTCGTGGCCATCTCTCGGTGATTATGAGGGTTTTTATGCCTTCTCCGGCGGAGCGCTAAAGGCAACTCTAGTGGATTGCGCGTGTTATGGGTAGGTTCTTGCGGTGTCCTAGTGAGGATGAGGTTCGTGCAACACCTCTTAGTCACTGAACCATCAAGTGTTGGTTGACACAACAGGGACTAGCGTGTCGGTAAGCACGTGAACCTCGGGAGAAAAATTGGTGTCTCAATTGTGTTTGATTGATTTTCTCTCGATGCTTGACTGTCTATATTGGTGATTGGTTCATCCCCTACATGGTGTGTATAAATATCTCATCATCTCCTTTTACTTACCGCAAAGTAGTGTAACTAGTTTAGTTGCTAGTTTAGTTTTGTGTAGTTAGGCTCACTAGTGTAGCTTGTAGAGACATAGTTTTTGTGTGCCTAGTGACAATAGCAACTAGAATTGTTGGATAGGTGGCTTGCAAACACCTCATTAGAGCTAGAGCAAAAAAGCTTCGCTTCTTTATTTACTAACCTCTTACTTTAGCGAGTTTGTAGAAATTTCAAATGGGCTATTCACCCCCCTCTAGGTAGACTTTTCACGCCCTCAGAGCCCGACGCGGCTCCCATCCACCCGGCACTCGTCACCCTCCTCTCCCCAACCTGTCGCCACCTCCCCTCTCCTCCTATCTCATGATCTGGTTGTGACCCCTTCCTCCCCTCCTCTACCTCCGTCCAGGTTGCGCGAGGCGACGCACATGCGCGACCACAAGCCCGGGGCCACGCGTGGGGTGGCCCTTCAAGCTAGTGCATATGGTGGCCATGGCATGGGGGGCCTTCTCGGGCAAGTGCGGGGTGGCATAGCCCCTCTCGACGGCGGCGTAGGGTGGCTTGGCCCTCCCGATGGCATGGAGCAGCAGCAGCGGGTGGCGGGTGGCGGCCGTGGCTCGGCTCATCGCTTGGCGCTCTGTCCCTCACTCTCTCTCCCTCATAAGCGGCCTCACACGCTTCGGTGATCCCTCCACCTCTAGACCCGGAGAACTCCACCATCTCCATCACCTCTAGGTCTAGATTCGGTCTCTTGGGGCTCGTGGATCTGATGAATCTGACCTCGGGGCTCACGAATCTGATGAGCTTGCCAAAAACAGTGAGCGACGGTGGCAACCCGTGGATGGGCTCGGCAGGCCGTTGGGTGGGCTAGGCGGGTCTGTCCATGGGGTTTTTAATTTTTTTTGTTTTTTATTTGATTAATCGAGGCGGACACATTAACTGTCTTGGAAAAGGTTTCATTTACTGTAACCTTTCACCCAAGGCGGTTATAATGCCCGTCTCAGTTAATCACTTTTGCCCATATTGATTAATTGTTTTAGTAGTGTTAGTTTCTAACAATTAGAAAGAATGTAGGGAGTCTCTTAGAGTCGCTCTTAGTTCAAACAGATTTTGACCCACTCTATATACATATGTGTCATGTTGAAATACTAATATAATCAATGCTAACATGGATTTAACTTACTTCGTACCAAACCATGCACCTAATTTTGAGGTTGTTGGAACTAAATGAGCCGAGACTTGAGAAGAGTTTCATCCCAAGTGAGAATCACTACAGGAAAATCATACTTTGCTGAGCGCCGACCTTTCTGTCGAATGCCATGGAAGAGACACTCGGCAAAGATGGCCCTTTGCCGAGCGTCATGTCAGACGCTCGGCAAAGACCTCTTTGCCGAGTGCCAAACACAGGCGGCAAAGGCGCGCATTCGGCAAAGTTCCAGTCCACCTAACGTCGGGGGACGCCGTCCCCTCTGCCGAGAACCTTCCATTTGGCACTCGGCAAAGGCAGGTTATTTGTCGAGTGTTTGTCGTGGCACTCGGCAAAGAATTTTTTGTTTTTGTTTTTTTGAGTTGAGTTTTTTTGTGATGCTTTGTGTCACTATTTGAAACTCTATTTTAAAGTTTGGGGCCATTTTGACTTTTTTGCTATATTTAACTAATTTGTTTTGTTTCTTTGTGTTTTTCCGGATAATTCAAATTTGAACTGCAGGTACATGAAATATCGCAACGCCGTGATTAAAAAATTAATAGTCATGGTATTATGTGTATTTTGAGTCCGTATCCAAGACCTCACATGAAATCTCGACCATCTCGCTGAGGTAACATGTCAAGTTACATGCACAAAAAGTGGATTAAAATTATATAAAAATCCATATGGACGACGCGATAACACAAAAAAAGTGTGGAAATAAAGCCAAAATTGAGGCTTAAGTGGCAGAGGCATTTAGGGTGGAGGAGGTGTCGAACTTCACAACAACATCCTATACTGAGAACCTTCCCCCAACGTGCACAAGTCATTCCCTCGTTACAACGACGACGAGAGCTCATCGACACTGAGCCTTCTCAAACGGCAATTCGGAAAAGGAAGCACAGGTACACCCAAGAACTTATGAGATCATGAGTGGTGCACTATCACACTATACATGTTGTTGAACCTTAAAGAAGTGACTCCTTATCGAGAGTAAGTTCTCAATGAGCTTTTTACGTACATCGTCAATATCCTCCACTTATCGATCCAACCCTCTCACAATCTTGTTTTTACAGGGAGTTTATAAAACAACATTGGGATCAGAGAAGGGCTCCTACCATCCAAGAAGAAGACGATCTTGTCAAAAATGCTGATTTTATTTCCTGGTTCCGTACAAAGGCCCATATGGATAGGGAAATGAGTGGTGAACTTAAATAGGTTGCAAGGGGCTTCTCCAGTAAGGTCAAGTCCTTCAACATTTATGATGTGAATGTCTATCGCTTTCACACGAGAAGGTACGAAGAGTGTCGGCCCAACCGGAAGACCACGTGCATAGGAGTTCGTACGCCTGGCACCAATGATCGCGACAATTAGGACATAGTCGAAGAAATATACGAGCTCCACTTTGAGGGCCCCAAACCTCTTAACCCAAGGATATTCAAATGCCATTGGTTCGATCCTAACATCATGAGAAGAGTCGATGACATTGGGCAACTCGAAATTCGACTAGATTCTGTCTATAAAGGAGAAGATGTCTACATTGTGGCTCAGCAGGCCACACAAGTTTATTATCTCCCATGGGCGTGCCAAAAAGACAAGGACCTTAAGGGTTGGTACCTTGTGCACTTGGTATCGCCACGCGGCAAAGCGCCTGTCCCAAACGAGGATGATTACAACTTTGACCCAATGGCAGATACTGGAGAGTTCTACCAACCTGAGGGGCTACAAGGGCATTTGGAGATAGACCTTGATTCACTGATGGGCATGGAAGTAGACAATGACATCGATGAGGACAAGGGTGAAGTGGTGCAAGATGCTAAGGACTTAATGATGCTTGAACGATGGCGGGCTGAGCGCGATAGACTTGTTAGTGATGATGACAATAGTGTCGGCGTCTAGACTCGGGGTCTAGACACTAACGAGTAATGAGTCTGCGTGTCTCCCTAAGCTCGAATGGTGATACAAGGGAACACAGGAGGTTTATACTGGTTCGGGCTATGAATGCCCTACGTCCAGTGTGGCGATCGAGGTCTATATTTCCTTGCACCCAAGAGTGCTTGTAGTAGGGGTGTACAAGCTGGTTGCGAGAGAGGGCTAAACCCCAAGTCTCGGCTTTGAGAAGTAGACAGAGTGATGTTCACTACTCAGGTGAGGAGTACTATCTGTGGTTTGAGTGTGTCGGTCCCTTTGATATGTGCCCTGCCTCCCCTTTTATAGCCGCAAGGGGTGGCAGGGTCTTTACATGTGTTAGCTTGTAAATTATCTCTAGTAGATGGTGGTGTAGCAGTGCCGACCCTGTGTAAATTAGTCACAAGTTCGGCCATTTTTCTAAAGCTCACAATCTAAATTATCATATGGAGACTCATTCGTATAATAATTGTTTTCTATCTCTTCATACTCTAGCATTTTTTCTACTATATCTTGTATGAGCATCTCTAACAAAATACCTAAACACATAACTCTCCCACCTCCCTAGACACGCAGGCGCACGACCATCCGGGAGGCGATGGCTATAAATAAATATATACAGTCAGACCATTGGTTGCTATAAGTTTACAATAGGTGTCAAACTATGCATCGGTATATCTACAATATTGTCTAATGGTCGGTCGATATAAGTGGTCAGTCGGTATAAGTTTATAGTGACACCACTTCAGCGACACATAGGGTGGGTCGGTATAGACTTATACCTACCATGCGTAGGTCACTATAACGACTTATAACTACCGACCGTAGGACGATGCTATAGATGGACTATAGTCCCGCCACTATCAGAGACAAAGGAATTTATTCTAAGTTTTAGCAAAAACCGCAAAGGAGTGTGGAAGGCTAAACTAATTAGTTTGTTACTAGATTGTTTCTTTTTGGAGCAGTCTAATATGTTGTTTCTCCTTATTCACGATTGCAAGTAATTTATTATGGATCAATTATTGTATTGGTTGTCATAAAAAATCCAGTAATTGGTAACATTTGTCAGTAGCAATCCCATGTAAATAACCTTAATTTGAATATTTTGTTGTCAGAATCATAAGTTATCTAATATGGTGGAAATTTCTATGCTATAGCTCGCAAATGTGGTACATATCATGGTAACATATATCATGCAGTGCTACATTTTTGCTTAATTTATATTCTTATATCACCCCTATTCATGGTATGAATACCTAGCACTCATTACAGTGAGGTAGACATCTTAGCAGTGCAAAATTTAAATATTTATAATGTCGTTCATTGTATGCAGAAAGGAGACATTGATCCTGCCCTCATTCCTACGCCTGGAGTGTTATTCAGGGACCAAAATGAGGCCAAGGAAATCGATAGAGTGTATGACAAGGATGGTTTCGGTGTGAGATTCGAAAACACGAAAACATATTCGAACACTTAAGTGCTCAAATCAAGGGCCTTACTTACTATAAGATGAGGCTAGCTAAGTGTATAGGGAACAATACCTCCAAGAAGACAAAATGCATGTTGAGCATCATGCTCTTTGTTTTGGCAGCTGGTAATCTGGATCTAGTGGGCCTCTTTTCTTGGAATTCCCCGGATGAAAGGCTCAGTGGAGGATAGGTTTTAGTTTGTCAAGTTTCTTGGTCTTCAAATGTTGCTCTTGTATTTTGAGCTGTGGGCTTGTTGCTTCAACCAGTTGCCAGCGGTTGTGCTGACCTTTTTTTAAAAGTTTGTTTAGTGTCCGTGTATTGGAGCTGGGTCTAAGAATCCTTGTAATTTTGAACCGTAAACATTCAACTATGGATGTGGAGGCTGGAATGGTTATTCCGTTATCTAAAAAAAATATCAAGCTAAATAGGATTTGTCATGAAAATGGGGAGGAATAATTAGTGATCGAGCAAGTGAATCTAGTTCATGACCATCAATTTCTTCCGTCGCCAACAAAAATAATAAACATGAGAACACACAAGGAAAGGGATCTGGTCTTTCTTGGGTTTGTTGATGACCTGCGAGTGGCAGATGTCCCTTGTCATAGTATAATGAAATTGTTAGAGACATGCATGGGGACATGACAATATTCTGATTACAATGCGTGATCTTGAGATTCGATCAGTGTATGGTAAATCTTATTTCATTTAATAATTTAATCAATAGGTAGTGTTTGGATTTACATGTAAGAGTAACAAAATTTGTAGCAAGGAGACAAATGTGATGACAAAGCATGCTAATGACATTGACAAGCTTTTAGATTCCTTTGAGACTGCAAAGCTCAGAACCTACAATTTCGTTGGTGTGTCAAGCTTGATAAAGAGGGTGTGATTCAAAACTTGTTTTGGAGTCATGCTAGCATTGCAGGGTGATTATGTTGATTTTGGGGGGAGTTATGACATTCGACACCATGCATAGGACAAACATATATGATAAGTCATTTGGTCTGTTTGTGGGTGGCAATGGTCACCTCTAAAACATATATTTTTTATGTGTGCTTTGAGGCGATGAGAACATAGAAATCTTTCAGTGGTTCTTTCAATTTTTGAAGAAATGCATGGGAAGGACATAAGACCAGATGATGTATTATTACAGGTATAGTTAATTTTTCATTAGAAAAAAAGATATAGTTAATCGATCTTTTAAAAAGTGGCAAACATCATTTGCACCTAAAAGGTGCTTGCCAGTTTTTAAAAGATTTACTATACCTGTAATAATACAACTGTTCTATGTCCCTCCCATGCATTTCTTGAAAGCTTGAAAGACCCACCGGGAGGTTCCTGTGGTCTCATCGCCTAAAAGCACAAAAAAGAATGTGTTTTGGAGGTGATGATTTCCACCCACAAACAGAGCAAGTGACTTATCGTATATGTTCGTCCAAAGCATGATGACAAATGTCATAACTTTACCAAAATCAACATAATCACCCTGCATGCTAGCGTGACTCTAGAACAGGTGTGAACCACACCCTCTTTATCAAGCTTGACATACCTACGGAACTAAGGGTCCTGAGCTTTGCAATCTTCAAAGAAATCTAAAGTTTGCCAATGTCATTATTAGCATGCCCCATAGTCACATTTGTCACCTTCCAACAAAAATTGTTACTCTTACATGTTCGTCCCAACACTACCTATTTGTTGAATGAAATAAGATTTGTTAGAGTAAAGTACATTGACGGTCCTCAAACTTCTTTGAAGAGAAGACTCAATAGTACATCATTATAACAGTGAAAAACGATGACCTTCACGTATCGAAACTCAACATATCCTTATAACAGTGAAAAATGATTTGACCTGCTTCACGCACAGAAACTCAACAAGTAAAAGTTGCCAGCAAACCAGTTTGAATTCCCGAGGCCCAGAGACAAGAGCCATATTCTGTTCGTTCTCCAGGAAAAACAAAGAGCAGGAGAAAGCATTACACTGTACATATCTACAGACTACAGTACTAGTTCAATCGAGTGCGCTGCTATGCCTACTGCGTAAATGTACAAGCAGCCATAAAACACCTTTTAGATTTCATCATCACAAAAAAGAGCTGGCCCTCGAGCTACAGACGTCTCTGACAATGCAACAGTATGCTCGGGCTACATATTCTACGAAGTCCAATTGAGTGCAGCAGCTCAAGGATTCTGTTGTTCCGTGCGAGCAGCTGCGCTCTTCATAGCATCAGTGGCCTCCCTGCATGTTTCAAGAACCGATCGAAAGCGTAAGGATACAATCCAATTCCATAGTCCATAGATTATAAAGGTTCTCATCAAAAATAGATTATAAAGGTGCACGGGAGAGTGATCTAGAATTTTATAGATGTTCATGTTCAATGGATAGTAGAATCAGCTTGGGTATTAACCGAAGGTTTTAACAGAAGATAACAAGAGGATTTGCCTTAACGCTTTCTTGATCTCGTCACTCGCAGGGTCAAGTTTCAGTGCTCGCTCGAATGCAACCACCGCTCTTTTGTAGTCCTGTGCATATAGGGGTAGGGATTGGATTAGGCTGCAAAGACTAAATTTATTGTGGCTTCCGACTGCCAAACATACCTTCAGAAAGGCGAGAGCTGCACCCTCACGGTACCATCCCTTCGACCAATCAGGACGCATCATTGTGCACTGTTGAGCATCTAACAGAGCTCGGTCCCCTTCTCTCTGCCGCAACCAGCATATGCTCCGGTTGGCAAACAATGTGGCATCAAATGGATCTCTGTTCATTGCCTACATTAAACAGTCAGAAAGAGTGATGTTTCTCCGTGTTTGTTGCGGTTCATCTAACTGCTTCGGTGGAGCATAGCACTGCTCCCATGCATAATGTGTTTGGTGCCTGTAACGGTTATTTTAACACCATTCTCTCAAAACCAGCATAAATGAGGTCTAAACCCTACCTAACAAAAATTAGTGTAGTTTAACATTTTCAGGACTACTGAATTCATCTCTGTTTAATATGAAACAGAAGTGGTGTCCCAATCTATAATCATTTCTTAGATACACCAGAGGATATGCTTAAATGAGGTAACCTTGTTGGCAAGTCCCACCCAAGTTTTAGTTTCACCAAAACTTTCTAATAAGTTAAATTCTTTTTACTCTTGCTATTACAAATTCCAAAAAAAAGGTTTTATGAAAAAAAAACTTCAACCGCCTTCTAAAGTTTTAAATATCTTCAGGACTGGGAGAGGAGGATGGTGCCACTCTTGCTAGGATTTTGAGGGTATGCACTAGGGAAGCATATCATAGAGAGAACCTTTAGACTGCCACCGCACCGCCCCCCACCCTGCAGCCACACCCCCCCCC
>Ga0182004_10005642_pt1 | contig 10179 bp, 10 predicted proteins | sample Sormic07211540_1_FD_120479 | JGI IMG/M metagenome (GOLD analysis project Ga0182004, IMG submission 120479) | Endophyte microbial communities from Sorghum bicolor roots, Mead, Nebraska, USA - 072115-40_1 MetaG | ecosystem: Host-associated > Plants > Roots > Unclassified | place: USA: Nebraska...
ACAGATACAGTGTGCCCCTGCAGTATTTGTACAATGAAAATATCGTGAAAGTCAACCAGAAAGTTAAGTATGTCTTAAACAATGTTGAATACTTGGTTACCAGAGACTTCATGGGTTCATAATGTTTACTGCAAGCACTAGCTAGCTTGCAAGTCTTTTTACGCAAAGACATATTGCCGTGAATCTTATAGCATTTTTTGTAAAAAAAAAAGTAAACTCGTGTGCCCCATGCCTTGCCTCAGCATAACTTATCTGGATCATCTTAAGTGTCAATTATTATGCCTATGTGATGCTAACTCTCTTACAACCATAGGTGCCAGTGCCACTATCTGATTTTGTTCGTGCAGCTGCTGAAAATCCTACAGTTCAGCAAAAGTTTAAGGTTTGTTTTTACCTTACAAACTTGACTCTAGAAGCACTGTCATTATTAACTGCTTTCTGCATTCCTGAAAATCATTCTTTATGCAGATTCTTAGTGAGCATTATGTTTGCATCAGACAAATGCGAATAGATGGATCATCTTTTTACAGAGCTTTCCTTTTCTCTTACTTGGTAACTATCTCAGTTCTCTTGTTCATGATGATGTTGTTGCTTTCTTCTTCTGGACAAAATCTTAACATGCTAGGCTTGCAAACAGGAAAACCTTGGGAAAATGCAAGGTAGTCAAGATGAGGTCACTCGCTTAATGGAATGTGTGGCAAGGTCCAAAGAGAATTTCTGTCGTTTACATTGGGATAGTGCGTACTTCTCAAATCCTGAAGCATTTTTCTCAAGTGTTGTTTCTGTAAGTATTATCTCAACTTACAAAAGCATGATTTTGTATTGTCTGATTGTTTTATCCTAAATTTTTCCTAGTGATCAGTTCAACCAGTTATCCACAAAATAATCCTGTGGGACATCTATTAGTTGCCTAAATAGTTATTGTACCCCATGCCTTTTCTCTTACTTCAAAGGTTTCAAGTACTGCTGGGAATGTGGCTCTGATCTGTTTTATGGTTGGAGCTAGGGATTTGCTGCAGCTAGAGTTGGCTTCATCTTAGTTCTCTGCTATACATGCCTGGTCGTTCTCTTGTTCCTGTGGGGTGTATGTAACTTCATAAATGTGTTGCTCGAGAAAAAAAAAATCACAAATGTGTTAGGGTGTGTTTTACTTCAAATTTCTCTTCTTAATGCAATAAAACACAACTATCCTGCACATTCGAGAAAAAAAATGTAATTTGTATTTCTCTGGACTTTAAGACAACATTTTAAATAAACAATAGTAAGGCATAATTTATAATTTTATAGAAACCTGTGCTCTTATCCCCTACATGGGAAAAGTGGGAACTTTGTTTTAAAATAATAACAAGACGGAGTGCACAGACACATAGATAACATGGAGTACATGAACAAAGCCAACTTAAAAACTCATGAATAATCACATATATCTGGGTCTATATCATAATTATTCTTTTCTTTTGAACACTATATCGTATTTATACACAGCACTGAAAATGCACTTTACTATCTGGTATGCATTTTTTTTTCTTTTCCACTTCCCCTGCATTTTCACTATCTATTAAGATTATGTTTTATGTGGTACTTTTAGAAAATGGCATGTCATTATGCATTACTTAAGAGTATCTTTTCCTGAGATTATACTTTGAAGTGATTATATTAATCACCACAAATGTCTTTATTTTCTTTCAGGAGTTTGAGAACTTGGTCAATTCAGTTGCCAATGGGTATGTTTAGGTCATTACACCAGTGATCCAATTCTTTGAATAATATTTATGTTTACAGAACATTTATTTATTTTTCCTTTCTAGGCTAAATGCTGATGAGCTTTACAAGAGAAGCCTACAGGAGATTACGTCATCCAGGAGTGAGGATACGTTGTTTTTTGGGATGTGTTGTTTGTTTTTTTGTTCTCTATGTAACATTTTCTTTGGTTAGTTCTTTGTTTGCTTAGGTTGCTGACAGAGGTTCATATCCGAACACATCATGCAGACTACGTGCCAGCATTCGAGCAAACCCAAGCCCTTTTGGTTAGTGTTTCTGGCTGCTATACATTCATTTTCAGAAATTATGCTTGATTCATTTTTAGTAGATTATTTTCCTCTTATGCTGCTTTAACAATTATATTTTGTTAACGATATCCTCACTTTCCCAAGTTAGTCTTCTGTCAGCATAAATATGCAAACCCTAGAAATAAAATATGGTCACCTTTTTTTTTGGTAAATATGGAAGGACCAAGCTGACCAATACTATTTTTCCATTTACAAATACCTCTCACTATTCTGCATGTGTGTCTTTGTAACAGTTTTGCATAGCATCAGTGCGTCCCTTTGACGCTGAAGCCAACACGCTACAAATGAGTGCTCTATCAAATGCACTTGGCATCCCAACGCACCTGGCACTCGTGGACGGAACCATGGACAATGGGATTGCGCAAGTAAAGTGCTTTGACTTCTTTCCTCAATCAGAATCAAGAGTAAGCACAACATCAGGACCTCTCAATTTAATCACAAGTTACTGTCTCTCAAGTGCAACTGACAAACATCCAAAGCAAGGAAGGGATGATAGTAACTCAGCCATGCCGGCTGGAAACTTACTTTCATCTGATCACATGCCTTTAGTCTCCTTACTGAGTAGGCCATATCGATGTGACATTCTTTATCGCAAGTGAATTGCGAGTATGTGGCAGCCTATGGTGAACAGTTCTAACCGAAACTGTTTGGGTTATAACATGGAAACCTATTGATAACGTACTCTAGTATGGGTGTTTGATTGTGCATCTGCTTTCAAAATGTATCTGGTTACACTTTTGCCCAAGACAAAAAATACTCCATTTGCTGGGATGTGGTGATGCACTCAGTCTATGAAATAAATTTGGACTTGGCATAAAATCTGAGGCATTGTTTCTCATGTTGCTGGAGACTTAAGGGCACTAATACCAGTGAGAAGAACTCTTTACACTGGGAGCAGTGGGATACATCTGTTAGATTTTTTTTTTTCTTATGGATGTTCTTCCTGTTGCTGAAGCATGGATCGAAGATTCATATTTGGTAAGAGCATATGAAGGACTAGTTGTTTTCTGATACAGAAAGATGTGGTTTGGATAATACCGGAATTTGCAGCATGAAGGCATTTTTTGAGAGGCCCAGTTACTGCAGGCTCTCCTTTGGCCAGTGATTGGTAACACTTGCTAAAAGTTGGATGTGTTCTAGAAAGAATTTTAAATTGATAATGATATGGAGTTTGTATTTTTCTTGTGAAAAATCTTTGAAGACACTTGTGGGAAACTAAGATTAGCATTGACAGACTTAATCAAATGAAAATGTAGTATGTGAGCGGTGATTCTTCTGGGAAAACTCATGTGGATGCCAATGGAGACTGGATCGATCTTGTGTATTGCTGCAGCTTGCATGGTACAAATAGTGTTGTTGAGTAGAAAATTTAAAGCCATCTCCGAGATTAAATTGGAAATACAGTTTTACTTCAAGTGGAAGGTTATGGACATACAGCGCCCCCTACTAGACATGATGCATGAATGGTTCATGACATTCAAACACATGCATAATAGTGGAAACTTCAGCCATTCAATTTGGCTGTTTTTGGTCAGTTGCTGAACTGCGGCATTTAATTCCAACAGCACAATTTGTCCATTATGTTCACTATAATGTTGGTGCTAGCTTCCCGGTCACTGGAGTTGAGTGATCTGCAGAGAACAGAGACAGCAGAGGGAGGGATAGACAAATAGGAAGGTAACTTATAGAAGATCAGATATGTAGAAACATAATTCTTGTTTCTTCACTTAGTTTAGGTTATCATCAGTTACTGTCTCCCTCACACTGATCAATATGGCCCTCACACAAACATGGAAAGAATTACAATCACAACATGTACCCCTGCAGTGCCTTGCATTCAGTTGTATGCCAGATATCCTACAGAGATGCCTTATGGCTATGCGCCTGCATGTTTTAGCTTTTGTGGCAGGCAAAAGCACTGCTTGACAACGTTGCAATCCTTCTTGGATCTGGCATTTGACAAGCACTTGAGCAGCAGCTGAAGCACTGCCGTCATTTACCAAACTCCTATCCAAGATGTATTCTGGCAAGAGTCGACATATTGCCCAGATCAGGCAGCTCAGGGATCTGAGGGAGCACTGATGTGCACTAAGTTGAGACATTAAGCACAAGGTGAATTTTGCATTTTTCTGATAGAGCTAAGTGGTATGCTGTTAAATTCCTTGCACTTTAGTACTGCAAATGGGCCAAAGTACTTTAAAGGGAGCTTCGCACATGGTTGACGATTTACCATAATCAACCTGAAATTGATTTGGAGAACGATGCTTATCAGTTTGTATCTTCATTTTGTTCTGAACTCAACTCAGTTCATTCTTGAGATCAAATTTACCTGCCCATCCTATAGCAGAGTATTAGCATCAGAACTATTGGAAAGCAGTGGAGGCATAGTCCTAAAGTTTTTTTTTTGTTTTTTCTTTGGGAAGAGAAACAGGAGGGTACTGAGCCCCTAGTGCATAGTCCTAAAGTTAGAACCAGAGACATATAACACGTTACAATGTGTGTGGCCCAATGAAGTTTGATATGATTGTGATAAATTCAGCTAGGTTCTATTTGATCCAAACAAGATGCATAGAGCATCGAGGAGTTTTTGGTTTCAATTACTAGACCAATTACTCCCCCATTAATTAGACAACAACCAAGTCCAAATGTGAAAGCCCAAGATACTGCAATACAACCTCCTCCACAGAGCAAAAGCAATAGGCTTGTTGAAAAAGCGAAAAGCAAAGTTGGCAAGAACTCCTTGTTAAGAAACTAGGAGCTTTATCCCCTAAGTCATAATCAAGCGCTACCGTGGAAAAGCCTGTGGATTTAAAGAGTTGCTTGTGTCGCGATGACCTTTAGTCATCGCCACCGCCAAGTGCTTCAGAGTCAGAGCGAAGCATTGCTTCAAGAGATGGGCTCGAGGTAGATGTTACCGCTGCTTCGCACGAGATCACCAAGTCAGCTCTTGCATAGATTCTTTTCGATGCATTAGATGTCGTCGCCCAGGACATAGGGAGCGGCACTGCCATCTTTGCTCCATCTCTTCTACTTCTTCGTGGATCAACTCCTCTTTGGTGCATCCTCACCATGCTCAATAGGCAAAGAGTTGGGCTGAGGTCGTGGCCATGCCTTTATCGAGCCCTGTGGCTCAGTCCACAGCCACACCTCTGACAAAGTCTTTGCGATCAGAGATCCAGCAGTTGATTGTAGATTGTTTGCGATCAGAGCTTCAGCAGTTGATTGTAGATCGTTTGGAGGAAATGTTGCGTCCCCTGAGGGAGGAGACTTCTACTATCAAGTTGTGGTTGGCATGTTTGGCCAACCATTTGGAGTTTGCAGAGTCACATGAAGAGCATACTTCTTTTCCCAACATGCTTGAGCTATTTGGCCCATGTTCTCCAGTTCATCACTTACGTACCAACATCGCCAATCCTCACTTCTCTTATGTTGGCACATACGCCTTCCAACTCCTTGGGGCCTGAGGAGACAATGAACACAACAATCCCTATCGCCAATGAGGTGGTGACAAGGAAGATTGACACAGGGATTCGTCAAAAGATGCCCATGGAGCAAGCCACCGAGGGCCTTTCAGTGACGTCGTCGACTCTTGCTTCTCTTGTGGAGGCTTGCACGGCCACTGCCTCCTTGGTGCTTAAGGACACATCTGTGATTAGTGCAGATTCTATTGGTGACGAGATGACCATTGAGAAGGCTGTTGCGGTGCCCTCGAGGACCTTGTTGCTACAGACCGTCACACCTATTGAGGATGTTGTTGTGGTGGAGGATGCGTCCGATGATGAGGAAGCTGTCTCACAAGTGATCATTGAGGACCCTATCGATCTCATCACCATTGAAGACAACCCTTTGCACTCTATGACCGAGGTCAAGGAAGAAGCCATTACCTTTGGAGACAACCCTTTGCATTCTACGACTGAAGTCAACGAAGAAGTGCCCAATTGTATAGAGGATCCATCAATTATTGCAGCACCTTCTTCAATGGCCATAGCTATGGAGGAGAATGATCTAATGTGTCCTCCTATACATGCACCTTCACCATTGGTCACAATTGCAAGACATCAACACATGCAAGTCCTATGATAGATCTTCGCTTTGTCGAAGTGGTCGCATTGCAAAACACAATGTATTAAAGGATTTGGGTGTTGTTGGGAAGGATGGAAAGATCAATGAGGATGCAATGCAAGACATTGTAGTTGGCCTAAAGGAGTTGTTGCCACCAGACCTCCTCAAGTCACTGATGAGTTTAAAAGGCCATGCCTTTTGGGACTTTGTGGCGGAGGCCTTCTTGCCACTTCGCTAGGGGTCTTGAACGACGATGCAAGTGTGACTTTGGTGTCTTGGCGATGACTTTTGTCCGAGTGATGCGTGTTTTCTTGGCTAGCTATTGCGGAGGAGTTTGTGGAGGATCGGTTCTTTGGGGTAAATTAGTGTTGTTTTACATGTTTCAGTTACTTTAGTTGTGTATGGTTGTTTTGTTAGGTTGTTTGTTGTACTACCCAGTCTGGAACTCTTCTTTTAATATAATCGGTAGCTCTCCTGCCTGATTCGTTTCAAAAAAAAATCTTCAAGTATAGATCTCTTTGAACAATTTGCCCAGCACTTTGATCAACCGCTCACCAAGGTATGGATGGAGGCCATCCAAGCATTGTTAGAGCACGAACAACACCTGTTATTGCTCTCTTACTAAGCAACATAGGGAAGCCAGATGGTCTGAACACATCTCTCTCACTTGGGAAACTATGGAAATCATCAAGTGTTGTGGGGAAGGAATGCTAACAATTCAACATCGTCCAAGGTTCTATCAGTCAGCAAGCAATCTGAACCTTTCTCATGCTCCAGCTGTGGGTGGGATGGAAGGCGTATATATAGGCGTTTTTTCAGACTTTTCAGTTTGTTTATTGACACTAGCTTAGGTAGTATGGATATGTCACATCACATGTGGGCCTCTCTATTATAGTAAGTGGCGCTCAATGCTAAAGCCCTTAGCAAGCCTTTGTTGTGGTTCTTAGATGGTGCTTTTCTAGCCTTGTTCAGTGTGTTTCTCCTAGGCAAGTTGAGTTTAGCTGGTTGGAGGTGAGGTAGTTGTGCTTCGTGTGTTTTGTTTTTTTTTTTTTTTTGTTTTTGAGCTAGATGTGGTAGTTAATGTCGGATATTACACCTCTAGTTGTAAGGTTTTTGGGCCTGGTTTTTTCCTTAAAAACTGGGCCATGACTCTCCTTTTCTCTTCTAATAAAATTAGCCGCAAAACTGTTGCCATCCTTTCGGGGAAAAAAACTCTGGTTTAGCCTACAATCTCAATAATTCTTGTGAGCAAGAACATGTGGAAATCTTGTTCCTATCAGACTTAATATTGTGAAGCAGAATAGGTAGCTTTAGATATGCTTTAGGAATACCTTAGCAATCAGTGTGGTGAAGGGATGCTGTAGAGTTAAGAGGTGAATCTGTCAACAATCTCTAGGATAGCATTGCATCCTTCACATTTTAGGAAAGGAATCTATGAGATCCATGGAGAGGTTTCATCAAGCACCATCACGAACTGCTAAATAAAGGCTAAAGTAAGCCAGGAGACTTGCAGTGTTCATGCTTGCCCTGCTGGCAAGCAGTGCATAAACATCCGATTGAGGGTTGTCCTAAAGTGCAATGTCTTAAGTCTTTTGTAAGTCGCCTAGATCTGAGAGTGTCCACCTATTGAAGAATCATGCAGCACTGATAACACTTTAGTTCCTTACAAGAGCGGAAACTAGATAATGCTGTTCATTCGGTGAGGGTACTGCTTGTTTATCAAGTAGTTCAGTAGTTTGAAGCATCGGTAGAATAAGAACTGAGGACTTGTAGCCATTCGGGCTGTCAAAATTGGGACACCATGGAATTGAAATATGATCAACTTGAGATAAGGCATCAGCAACCTATTGTCAGTATACTTGGTACCCTTTTTTTATGTTGAATGAAGTCATGACCTTTTGAAATTCAGTAGAGTTCTTTTTGTGTTAGACACAAACATATGCTTTTAAGATCAATCTTGATAAGGTTGTTTTTTCTTTTTGTAGAAGAAAGAATGCAATATCGTTCGAGGAGATGAGGCCTCCATTTTTCTATATAGCCATCGTTACTACAAATATGTTCCATAAATATGTAGCAGTTGTATGGACCCAAGTTTCTTTTTTAGAAAAGGAGGTTTCTGCCGAGGCCGAAATGATGATGGCTCCCCCGGGCTCCAATTCGCCCTTATTCACGTATACATCTGATTTGGCAGATGATTCGGCCAGTTCCGGGCGTAGTAGAAGTACCGCCTCGTCGGTCAATCAACCGCTTCCGGGGGAACAAGCTATGCCTCCCGCTCCTCCTGTTATGCAAGAAGCAGCTAATAGGGCTCCGCCAAAAAGGATGGACCCAAGTTTTCCTTGGCCAGAGTATGCCCTTAACCCCAGAGTGGAAGGGGACAAGAACCTGGGGGAGTGAGCGGAGCAGAGTTTTTATTCTTATTATTATTTTATTTTATTTTACATGTGGACCCTCCTCACCATGTGTCGCAGTGGTTGGCTTCTTATTGCTGTACATTCAACTGGACCATGGCAGTATGAGCATCGATGATGTTGCACACCCAAAATGCATTGGCCACTGTTCTTGAATTCCTTTTTCTCTTTTTGAGCAATCTTGATCAGTCCATTTGTTGATCTAGAATCCTGGATGAAGCAACCTTTCTGTCCATTTGTCAATCTAATCTAGAAGTGAGTTTTACAATTTTTTTGCCAACCTTGATCATCACGCGGAACCGTTGAACATGGTCATGACAATGTGTTCGACTAATGTCAAACTGTTCTTCCTTTTTTTCCCCCACAAAACATAGTATATATGAAATTGTTCGTTCTCACGAGCGAAAAATGTTCCATGATACCATAATGGAGCTGAGACTCCAATAATTGGAGCAGTGTACCTATATTTCTGAAATCTCTTGGCAAAAAAATATATATTGGAAGCATTTGAAAGGATTTTGCTCCTAACGACAACTTAGGCCTTGTTTAGATCCAAAAAGTTTTTGGATTTTGACACTGTAGTACTTTTGTTTTTATTTGATAAATATTGTCCAATCATGGAGTAACTAGATTTAAAAGATTCGTCTCGCGATTTAAAGGTTGTTTTTATCTATATTAATGCTCCATGCATGTGCCGCAAGATTCGGTATGACGGAAAATCTTAAAAAGTTTTTGGTTTTCGGGGTGAACTAAACAAGACCTTATAGACTAAGAACTTCAATTTGAAATGAGATGTGTTTTTTTTTGCTAGATAAATAGTTTGCACGAGGGCCTAATGAGACATGGGAAGCTTGGTCGAATTTTGGTGCCTCCCTCCCTCCCAAAACGAAATATCATTCTAGGTTAGACTAAGTCAAACTTTTTTAAACAACTTATTTTGTAAAGAACATTATTAATAAAGTTATTATGAAAATATCCTTGATAATACCTATGGGCGTGGCTAACTTCCCATAAAATCCCTAATTCTTGCCATCCTTGCATGTTGATCCACATGCTGCTCCTTGATTTTTTTTGAAACAAACTAGCAGAAGAACTGCCCGCTATATTAAAAAGCATGCTACTTCTTGATTGTTGCTAGCACCATCCGGACGCGGTCATCACGTGCCTTATAGTTATTATGCAGGCGGTCACCATACAACCCTCGGCTCCACACATGACACGTCCACATATAAGAAAGTGTCAATATTTATTATGGATCATAGATATCAGTACATTGTTGTATATATAATGTTAGAATTAGGTTTCCATAACTTGGGCCAACCCTAATCAGGCTGACAATATAGTTATCATACATGGGCCTTAGAGCCTAGCTACATGGGCCTGTACCACTCATACTCTAACATATAATATCATGTTGTTGTTGAAACTTAGAGAAATTTTTACTTGTAGGTTAATTTCTTTACTGCGCAGCATATAAACGATAGGCTCAAAAGTTCCAGAATATACCTCTCCACTTGTAAAATTCCCATTGGATCCCTCTGTCTATAAATAAACATTCCGTAGAAATCCAGGGGAGAAACTGCAAAAACAAACTTGCCCAATGGCAGAAAAGGCACCTCCAAAAAAGAGGCGGTTCA
>Ga0182004_10005643_pt1 | contig 10178 bp, 16 predicted proteins | sample Sormic07211540_1_FD_120479 | JGI IMG/M metagenome (GOLD analysis project Ga0182004, IMG submission 120479) | Endophyte microbial communities from Sorghum bicolor roots, Mead, Nebraska, USA - 072115-40_1 MetaG | ecosystem: Host-associated > Plants > Roots > Unclassified | place: USA: Nebraska...
AAATAATAATCATCTACCCCTATGTCCATCCTAATTACGATGAAGTCCTCTTCAAGTCTTCATCGCCTTTTTGTTCCAAGTCTTCATCGGCTCCTGTCCCATCGGCACATATATGCCCCTTTAGCAATGATTTTCACATCCTCCCCCATCGGCATCTGCGATCAATCGTCCCTTATCGGCACCGATAATTAATCAACAATAATCAGTAGTCTTCACCTCCAACACCAGGCTAGCAGATTCTTCCAACCATCATTCTGTCATCGGCATCATCGGCCATTGACACACTTCTATCGGTTGGACACATTAACTTCTCTACTACCGACCAACTCGTCTTAATGATCTTGACTCATGCCTAAAACGATGTCAACACATGCCCCCCAATTTCAGAGTATAAAATCATTAATGCTCCAAAATTCACTCCTAATAATGATAACCTTTTCACAATTACTTTCCTTCTGGTAAAAATCTATCACCAAATCCAAACAACCTCAACCTTGATTCTTGCGTCTCAGTAAACACCTCAAATCTTCCAACCACCCGCACCAAATTATAGAGAAAACTGCCCATCAGCAAAACTTTTAGTGTTAGGATGGATTGTCGATGACTTATTAAAACATTATGCACAATGAAATATCTTCAGGATCATGTCACCTGCACAATTCCTTGATTATTGTGCGAACAGTTACCATATCCATCTGAACAACCTCGAATTTCACGGATGCGGCAAAGAGATAAGTCAAAAATACCCCACTCATCTCAACCTATAAATACTTCCTTCCTCAGTACTCATCTTCTACCCTGCCATTCTCCATCTCCAATCTCATCTTCTCCAGCGGCGACCTCAACAAGAAGTTCCAGAACTCTGAGAAACTCTCCCGCAGCAAGACCTTTGAGCCAAAAATCCTCAAGCTTTCGGTCTCCTCATCATTTTTGGAGAAAATGGCAATCAGCTTCAACGTGCCCGGGGTGAACTCAGTACTTTCTCTTCGTTTTCTTCTGTCTTTTTGATTCTCCAAACCTAGGAACTGAGTGACAAAATAGTTATCCCTACTCAACAACCTCATATCCAGTGCTTGGGTCCATTGGGCAACCCAGATCCCACTGATATAATAAATACAGAAACCAATAGGATCCCTTTTAGAGCCAAAAATTTCTTCCTAGATCTGTGGAAAGACACCTTCCGATCCTGGCCAAAACCAAGATGGAAAAATTAGTTTTTGAGAGTCAGTGGGGCTAATAAGGTATACTGGGGAGAACGCAAACTAGACCAATGCATCAGACTCTCCATTGCCAATATGGAGAAAAATGAGTCGATGATGATAGCAGCCGCATACTTTTGGTTAGACACCTTCAATGCTTTCATGTTTGGTCATGGCCCAGCCTCCCCGCACACTTGCCGATGTACTCATGCTCATAGGCTTAGATATTTCAACTGCCGATGATGGTAGTATTTTCAATCGAAAATCCGAGCACAGAGTAGACACTCGTAACTTCGGCAGTTGGTCAGGGTACATCCAGAAGTATCGACAAACCGGATCGGTTAGCAAGAGAGAGCATGCTATCTTCTTGAACATGTAGCTGGATAAGTTTATCTTCTGCGGCCGATCAGTAGGACCAACTTGCGTTTACTTATCAGCTGCTGAGCGACTAGCTAATGGCCACCGATTCCCTCTTGGCCGATATCTTCTGAGTTCTGCCTATCATCTCCTTCATCAAGTGGCCGAGAAGCTTCTGCTGGGTGAACCGATCGGTAACTTGGGAGGCCCCTGGTGGTTTATCAATATGTGGCTCAATGCTCATATGCACAAGCGTCTACAATGGGATTTCTTTTCGCAGCAGTTTCCTCGAGATATTGCTGAGGATTACAAGTTAGTTGAAGATGAATCGGCAACTCGCTCACCTCTCAACTTTGGCGAGGCCATCATAGTCCTTCCTGGGACTGATGCGAATGAGAATCAGATTGGCCGATTCTTTCAAACTTTATACAATGGCCTTTCCCGGGATCATTGGGCCTGGATGCCCTATATAGATGAAGAATCAAGATTCCCCCTCCTCTTTCATCCTGCCGATGAAGCTCTCAACAAGAACAATGATTTGATGATGGCCATTATCACCCCAAGGGCAATTCTAGTGAACATCTTCGGCAGCGGAAATAATACCAATGTGACTTACAAATTCTACAATCCATCGGCATTATCTCGTTAGTTGGCTTTCGGTCAACAGCCAATCAAACTTTGCTATGCCGATGTGATTAAGCCAAGGGAAACGATCACTAGCGGTCTTGAGTGGATCAAAGTAGCCTAACTTCCACGAGACGCCGATATAGCAGATGTCGATCTATCAGCTTGGGTTCCAGCTTCCTTCATCACCGAATCTTACAAGCTATGGTGGGAAGAATGGAAGGAACAACTGTTCACAGTATCGGCTCACGCATACCGGAACATGATTGACCCTGAGCACGAAATCCCCGACGACGTTGTAAGTCTCTTTCCGATATTCAATTCTTTCTTTACTTCTAACCGCATCAGCAACTCACTTCTTTGTTTCAACAGGTCGATGATCTAGTACCATTGGTGAGCAAAAGTGGGTGGTCGTTCGACCTCCGGCCAGCATCTCCGATTTCCCTAATCGGCCACAATTTTCCCAGCCTAGCAACCCTGATGCACCGAAGAGTCCGCTTTAAGAAGATGACTACCAAGCGGTTAAAGACCACTCCACCAGTTGCTGCTGCCACCCTAGCACAAGTTTCAAGGTGCAAATCCTCAATTTATTCCTCTCATACCGATTTCCACCTATACTTATACTATTTTTTTAGGGTGCATCGACCACAAGTGGAACATCATCAGTAATTCGCTCTACACTGGACACTTTTATTCTTAATGATTTTTAGAAACACTCTTTTGCTTTCATACTTAACTAACAAAATCTCACGTCTTGTAGAAGCAAACCAGCACATCGGTAAGGGTCCAGATTGTTCAATCATCGAGTGCTGATGCCCCCCAGTCAAGCTCCATCCAAGAGAAAAGCTCCTACAAGCACCAAGACTCAGCCGAAACGGTAAAAACCAGCACCATCTTCTCCACCTCATCCGGTGCCCCAGATTCAAGCAGACCCGGCCGATGCACCTGAACAGACCATCGACCCATCTGATCAAGGTACGTCATCGGGTGTCGTTCCTGAGCAAACAACCATCATCTCCTCTCAAGGTAAAATATCGATCACCCATTGGACCATTACCGATGAACTTCATAAAGAAACCATAATTCTTAACACTCAAGCAATTTCACAGTTGAGGATATTCCATCGGCAGATCTAGCTGATCAGGGCACCATTCAAATCATATCCTCCAGCCCATGGCAAGAAATCGCCTTGAAACAAGTAAGTCACCCAACCTGATCATCCTGCATTATTCATACTTAATCCTAACTAACTTGTTTTCTTTTATATTGTTAGGAGCAAGACTCCCCCGATAGTCTATTTTCTTTTGCCATCAAAATTTCTGACGATGAAGGGGAAGAAGCAAGCTCCTAGCACTCGGGATCGCATCGGTGGAAATCAAGTCCAAACTGGAGGATCTATTGGCCCTACTTCAGCAAGATACAGCTCAACTAGTAGATGACTCTGATCCGGCTAAAGCTATTTTCAAGACCCTCCACGGTCAGATCCCTGCCGATGTTGAAGAGGTACTCTTCCAAGTCGCCAGCTCCAATGCCAAAAAGCTATGCAACGCCTTGCCGACAGAGCTGCGCAAGCCCAACTCAAAGAGGAAATGTTGCAAGTGAAGCACATTGCCGATGAGAAGCACAAAAGCATCGGCACTCTACAAACCTCAGGAGCTGAACTAAAGCAAAAGATTTCTGATTTGTCGGCCCAAAGAGAAGCTTTACTCGCTGAGCTCAAGCAAGTTGAAGAAGCACTGACTCAGGCCAAGCAAGAAGAAAGTCAACTACCAGATATGCTTAAGGACCTTCAGCAAGAAAGGGATGCCTAAGCCCGAAAGGCCCTACAGATGAATAAGAAACTCAAGTTGATAGAGGTTTGGCCGATGAAGACACCAAAGAGATAGAGGCGGCCAACCAAATTCGCCTTCGTGCAATATCGGCCATCCAAGCTCTATTGAATTTGTAAAGTTTTTCATCAATAGTATGTCTCATCAACTTTTTCAAGAACACTAGTATTTTGTTTAGTCGATAGGGTTGTTATCGGCACTAAAACTTCTTATGCATCGACCCAAATACTAGGGTAGTATCTTTTTAAACACTTTCCGTTTAATGCTCTAGGAAATTCAACTCCTTCGAGAGTCTTTAGAATATATGCATTGCCAGGAGCAGATCAATTTATTCGATAAGGACCTTCCCAATTAGGAGACCATTTTCTAAATTTCAAACTTTTAGTCCCCATCGGTAAAATTAATTTCCAAAGTAAATCACCATCGGTGAACTCCTTAACCTTTACCCTTTTATCATACCATCTAGCTACTCTCTTCGTATTCTCTTCTATATTTACCAAAGCCTTCAAACAATGACCAGCCAAATCCTCCAACTCATCTTTCATTAGAGTAACATAATCATCGGTAGCTAATTGATCTTGAGAAAACATCCGCTTAGAGCCAGCTTTGATTTCCCAAGGTAGCACAACATCGTGCCCATATACCAATTGATAAGGCGACACTTTAGTTGCACCATGACACGCTATCCGATACGACCACAGGGCTTCATTTAACACTGTATGCCATCATTTAGGGTTTTTCTCAAGTTTTCGCTTGACGAGCTTAATGATCCCTTTGTTAGAAGCTTCGGCTTGCCCATTAGCTTGAGCATAATAAGGAGAAGAATTCAACATCTTAATCCCCATACCGATTGCAAATTCATCAAACTCTCCTGATGTAAACATAGTACCCTGATCGGTAGTGATTGTGTGAGGAATACCAAATTGGTAAACAATATGCTCCTTAATAAAATCAATCATGTTAGCCCATGTGACCTTTTCCAAAGGAATAGCTTCAACCCATTTGGTAAAATAATCGGTAGCCACAAGAATAAACTTATGCCCCTTGCTTAATGGCGGATAAATCTGACCAATGAGATCAATAACCCATCCTCGGAATGACCAAGGTTTGATAATAGGATTCATAGCCGATGCTGGTGCTCTCTGAATATTGCCAAACTTCTGACATCCTTGACACCCTTTGAAATATTTGAAACAATCCTCAAGAATAGTCGGCCAATAATATCCATTCCTTCTGATCATCCACTTCATTTTAAAAGCCGATTGGTGTGCTCCACATACCCCCTCATGAATTTCACCCATCAAACTTTTTGATTCATCATCACCAAGACATCTAAGTAAAATTCCATCTATAGTACGATAATATAGCTCATTATCAAGGAGTACATACTTGATGGCTTGAAATCTAACACGTCTCTCAACTTTCTTAGATGGATCTCTTAGGTAATCAACGATTTCCTTTCTCCAATCATCGACACTGATTGCTGATAAAAACACCTCCAGGATAGGTTGATATCCCGAAGCATGTTGAGCCAACCGATTAGCTTCTTCATTATGTATTCTGGGAATATGTTCCAAACGGAAATCTTTAAATTCTTTCAATAGCTGTAAACACCTTTCATAATATGATACTAAAATTTCACTTTGGCATTCATAAACTCCAACCAACTGATTTATAGCAAGCATAGAATCACCGAAGATTTCAACAGCATCAGCACGAATTTCTCTTAATAACTCCAACCCTTTCACCAAAGCTTGGTACTCAGCCTGATTGTTTGTCGATGTAGCAACAATCGGCAATGAAAATTCTTACTTCTTTCCCCGAGGAGAAATTAACACTACACCGATACCTGCTCCTTGATCACATGTAGATCCATCAAAGAAAAGTGTCCAAGGAGCAACCTCTAAAGAACCTACCGAACTACAATGTTGGCTAACAAAATCGGCCATAATCTGCCCTTTGACTGCTTTAGCCGATTCATAATGTAGGTCAAACTCTGATAATGCCAGTATCCACTTACCAATTCTACCACTCAAAATCGGCATTGATAACATGTATTTGCTACATCATCCTTGCATACGACAGTACACTCGGCCGATAGGAAATAATTTAATACAAGAAAAGTACAAACATAGGCATAACTTTTCAGTGGCCGAATATCTTATCTCAGCATCCACCAATCTCCTACTCAAATAATAAATCACATGTTCTTTCCCTTCAAACTCCTGAATGAGAGCTGAACCGATAACCGAATCATTGGTTGATAAGTACAATCGGAAAGGCTTCCCATGTTGAGGTGGAACTAGTACAGGAGGGTTTACCAAATAGTTCTTAATTTCATCCAAGGCCATCTGTTGCTCTTTTCCCCACACAAATTCCTGATCATCTTACCCGATAGGTTGGATATAAACCGCTTGATAAAATTAATCTTGCCGATCAAGGACTGAAGTTCAGTTTTATTGGTAGGGGCAACTATCTTATTGATTGCATCAATAGATCTCCTACTAATTTCAATTTCTTTCTGATGCACCATGAAACCCAGTGTCCTGCCGATACGCCAAATGCACAATTATTAGGATTCATCTTCAGACCGTGTTTCCTTGCACATTCAAGTATTTTTCACAGATCGGCTAGATGCTTTATGAAATCCCCAGACTTAACCACCACATCATCAATATAAATCTCCACCAACGTGCCGATGAACTCATGAAAAAAAAAATTCATAGCCCTCTGATAAGTAGCACTAGCATTTTTCAAGCCAAAAGTCATAACTATCCATTCAAATAACCCAACATGACCAGGAAACCTAAACGCGGTCTTAGGAATATCTTCTTCGGCCATGAATATTTGATTGTACCTTGCATTACCATCCATGAAGCTAATAATCCGATGCCCAGCCACAGCATCAACCAACAAATCGGCAACTGGCATCGGGTATCCATCCATCGGTGTGGCTTTGTTAAGATTTCTAAAATCAATGCATACACGAAGTTTTCCATTTTTCTTATAGATAGGAACAACATTGGAAATCCACTCAGCATATCAGCATTGCCGAATGAACTTAGCTTCGATAAGTTTGGTTATTTTGGTCTTAATATCAGGAAGAATATTAGGGTTACATCATTGTGCTTGTTGCTGATATGGCCAAAATCCAGATTTAATAGGCAACCGATGTTGAACAATTGATCGGTCTAGTCCAGGCATCTGAGTATAATCCCAAGCAAAACAATCTTTATATTCTTTTAGCAAGTCGGTTAATTGTTGCTTACATTCAGAATCTAACTTGGAACTAATGAAAGTAGGCCTCGGCCTGTCACCACTACCTATGTCTATTTCTACCAAATCATCAGCTGATGTAAATCTATGTCCTAGTTTTCCATCATCAGCGAACCTATCCATTAAAACTCATCATCAGGACCGACTGCTTGGATCGGTGGAATCTCATAATCGGCAACCTTGAGGAAATCTTTCTCCCAAGCTTCTCCTCATATGCACCTGGTTCGCTCATAAGTGTCTGATTCTGCCGACGCAATGATGTAGGAAGAATCCCTAGGAACAACTTCAATTTTATCGCCTACCCATTGAACAAGGCACCAATGCATCATAGAAGGGATACAATAGTTGGCATGAATCCAATCTCTCCCCATAGTAGATTGTATGCGCCCTTTCTGTTGATGACAAAGAAAGTTGTCGGCAAGGTTTTGCTACCGATGGTTAATTCAACGCATACAACTCCTTTAGCTAGAGATACATTACCTTCAAAGTCTTTTAGCATCATATCAGTCTTGGTTAAATCCTGATCTTCTTTTTCAAGCTTCCGATACATCACATATGACATAATATTAATTGCAGCTCCACCATCAATAAGTATCTTAGAAACTGGTTGCCCATCAACCCTGCCTTTAACGTACAAAGCCTTAAGATGCTATCTTTCATCATCAGAGGGTTTCTCAAAAATAGCCGTCATTGGGTCAAGCGCCAATTGAGCTATTTGATCAGAGATACTAGTTTCCTCATCGTCACTAGAGGGTGCAAGAAACTCCATTGGCAACACGAACACCATGTTGACATCTACCGATGGTCCTTTCCTATTGCAGTCCAACTACTGCCGATCTTCAGACTTAGATGAATTACGTCTTTATACAAATCCTCCTGACGTTCCTGCTGCATCCTCCTCCTCTGCATCCTTGTTAATCCTTCTAGACACCATCTGGGAAGCTTTGTCTTCCAAACCGACTGATAGTGAACTACCTTTGACTCTACATGATGAACGTTAGAATCTCTGCAAAATACGAATTCATCGGGAACCCATGTGTTTGTCATCTCTTTGAGTTCTTCCCGATTCCTCGAAAAATGACCGATATGTCCACCAAGCCTGTCATGCATGTTAAGCCTACCCCCAGCCGATCATGTACTGATGTTCTTCTCCTGATCGGCTCATTAACACGTCGGTTATCAGTTTGGAATACCTGATTTGATCAATCATGCTTACGGTAACCATTGCACTCAGGACAATCTCAAACAGTTAGTAGTTTAATACCTCGTTCCTAGAAATGAACAAAAAACAGACAATCCCAATGATCCCTATGCTAATTCCACTCTTGTCGACGCCTCTCTTCCTCCTGATGTCGATCTTCTTGCTGACACTGATACCGATCTTCATGTTGTTGCTAATTCTCTCATTGTCGTCTATAAGTGATTACTACACCAGATCGGGGGGCGTCCAAAACTATTACCTTCCTTCAACAAACCTTTCCCTTTGGCGTCATCGGTAGTTATCTGATGCTAGGGGTCGACCGATGCGTTCTTCTCAGCCATTTCTAACGTCAAGATCTTAGTCTTCCCCTTAGCATCTAACATGTTAGTGGGGAAAGGGTGCTGATCAATTTTCATCTGCTTCTGAGTTTTGGAACTATCAAACTTAATCCTCCCAGACTCTATAGCTGATTGCAACTGCTGCCTAAACACTTTACATTCATTTGTATTATGTGAAGTTGCATTGTGCCATTTGCAATACTTAATCTTTTTCAGCTCCTCTGCCGATAGAATTACATGATTAGGCAACAATTTAATCTGTCCTTCCTAAAGCAAGAAATCAAATATCCTATCGGCTTTAGTGATATCAAAAGCAAATTTCTCTGGTTCTTTTTGGCCAAAAGGACAAGTCATCGACTTTTTATTCTTTACCCACTCTACCTAGCCAATGACTGGTTCTTCATCAGAATTAGAACTTCCTACCTCATCAACAAATGATACCTTTTTATTCCAAGTTTTCCTAGGTTCAAAAGCCTTGACATCCTGATGAGAAATCCTCTACACCAAATGACTCAAACTTTCAAACTCTTGAGAAGCATATTTATCTTTGAGATGTGGCAGCAATCCTTGAAAGGCCAAATTGGCTAACTACCGATCATCTAGAACTAGACTATAACATTTGTTCTTTACATCCCGCATTCTCTGCACAAAGCTCTTCACCGATTCATCATTACGTTGTATTAACCTTACTAAATCGGTAATCTTCTTATCATGAACTCTAGAAAAGAAGTATTTATGAAATTGCTTCTCTAGATCGGCCCAGGTAATGACTGAATTTGGAGGTAATGAAATAAACTAGGTAAAAGCCGATCCCAACAAAGATGATGAAAATAAACGAACCCTTAATTCATCTCTATTGGCAGCCTCTCCACATTGAATGATGAACCGATTGACATGCTCCATGGTTGAGGTATCTTCTTGTCCAGAGAACTTAGTGAAATCCGGTACCTTGTACCGATTTAGGAGTGGAATTAAATCATACACAGGAGGATATGGTGTCTAATAAGAGTAAGTATTAGCCTTGGGTTTTATCCCAAACTGATCTCTCATAACTTCTGCTATCTTATCGGCCCAATAGGCATTGACATCTTATCGATGTATAGGTTGAACTTTTGGCACCTGCTGATACGCTTCCACATTTCTCTGGGGTACATGGTCTCCAGCAGACATCATATGAGCCATAGCTTGTGGACCACCGACCTGCTGAGCAAGATTCATCGGTTGAACTGCCGGTGCCTGATTCTAAAGACCGACCTTCATATGACCCTATTGTACTCCTGCCACCTGATGATTCTGCTGCACCGTGTGTGGAAAGACCAACTTTCCTGTCCAACCATTGTTGGTGTTCATTGGC
>Ga0182004_10005644_pt1 | contig 10177 bp, 7 predicted proteins | sample Sormic07211540_1_FD_120479 | JGI IMG/M metagenome (GOLD analysis project Ga0182004, IMG submission 120479) | Endophyte microbial communities from Sorghum bicolor roots, Mead, Nebraska, USA - 072115-40_1 MetaG | ecosystem: Host-associated > Plants > Roots > Unclassified | place: USA: Nebraska...
AGTTTCTTTGGGCTGGTCGGCATCTCCGACTAATTGCACAGATTTTCTATTAGAGTTTGCTGAAGATTGTAGAGGTGCCAAGCGCAAGGTGACGCTTTTTATATGTGCAGGTGCGTTGTGGACTATTTGGAAGACGAGGAATGACATGGCTATCAACAAGAAGATCGTTTCGTCTCCTAAGGTGATCATTTTCAAGACTCTGATGTTGATCAAAACATGGCGTCCTCTCTTGAAGGCGAAGTTGGACTCTACAGCGGAAGAGATGATCAACCTGCTGGACACCAATATGCAGTAGTGTTTCTGTTTTGTTGACGTTCTCTTCTTAAGTGCTACTTTGGCCGTCGGCTGGTTGTCTTTGAGTGTGCGTTTTGTTTTAGTGGTCTTAGATGGGTACTAGAGGTCGTTGGAGTGTGTTGAGTTCTGAGTAGCCTTGTTTAGGCGGGCCACATTGTAAAACTGGAATCCCCAGTGTTCAGACCATGGGTGTTCGTTACGCTTTCTAATAAAACTGGGTGAATACCTTTGGTCTAAAGAGTACTTCAACCTGCCCATGTAATTCTGGACGGATGGGGTACGGTACGGTGGACACGCCACACTATAGGCGCATAAGCGCATTGAGTGCGGAGCAGTAGAGCGTGTGGGATCACGAGACTTTGATGCTATTGCTACCACATACACCAGATGGGCATGGCATGGCATGGCTGCAGACTCAAGTCACTGCATCCTTGCCTCTTTCACCGTCCGGGCAAAACCATGGCCACAGTGCTGAGCTGCAGCTGCTGGATGTTCACAGCAAAGCTAACTGCATGCTTTTCGACTGGGGTTCAGAGGGAAGCCGTTTACAGCACCCACGCCACACATGGCTGCTGACTGAATCTGACTGACCATCAATTGTTTTGAGCAGATGCTAACATGCAGCTATCTAGGTCTAAAAAAACGAACAAAGGTGAAAGGGATCGACCGGTGCTATGTGCTCTGCGTTTGTAGCCATGATGGTGCCCTGGAGCCGGATGGATGGGTGGATTGATGGACCCATGCACATGAGAAGCACTTCTCTTCTGCCTTTGAACCCTGACCACACAGACCACCAGTGGGCAGTGGCCCTCCTATATTCATGCTACTTCCTTCATCAGACATAAAACAGAAGATTTCATTTTTTTTTCTAAAAAAAACATGCAACATGAGAACACTTAAATTTCACAGTTCCACAACAAACTGAGTCACAGACATGAGAAGTGCCATTGCCAACTGGGGAATCAATGCTGGCAAGTGGCCTCTGTTGACAAAATGCCGCTGAACTAGGCCAGACTGAAACAAAACAAGATGAACTTGGCCACTCCCTCCACCACTGGATTCGCATTGAGAAATGTGTAAACACACATCTCAATACAGATTCGCTTTGAGATGTGTGTTTGCACACTTCTCAATGCGAATCCAGTGGTAAAGGGAGTGAGAACACATGTCCTCAAGGGCAAAAATAACTTTACTGATGAACTTGCTTTATGTTCCTCCAACAGCATATAGTTAGAAAACAACACCAAGAATATGGATTTTTGCGACAGCACTGGCAATGTTAACTGAGAAAGTTACGTCTATTCCAGATAACAGACTACAGACTCACAGCAATCTATTTCAAAACTAGCATATATAATACATCTTTGTACAAAAATAAAAGCCAAAGGTGACACCACAAAATCCTACTAACCAGTAGCTTACACAATATGGTGTCCACAAACGAGCCCTGAGTTTACTTTGTACCAGATAGAAGTTCAACCTTAGAAAAGAAAAGTTCTAGACTTCCTGAGCCCTCCAAAATCAGGGGATAACTCAATCCCTCTTATTTTCGCGTTTAAGATCACTTGGTTCTGGCTTTCTCACATCAGAGAACAGGCATTTGGGTTCTCGTCGCTGAAGAGCTGAGGTGGGTACTGGCAGGCATAACTGTATCCGCTCGGATGATTGAACCTTGGGTAGTGCATATACATGTTAGCAACGGCGCCAGGGTCTTTATCTTTCTCTTCATCACCAGCATTGCCATCATCCTTCTGCTTATCCGCTTCTTTCTCGTCTCCACGGGCATCTCCACCATCTTTCTTTTCCTCCTTGCCATCATCCTTCTTGTCCTCCCCACCTTCGGCTGCCTTCTTGTCGTCCTTGGCATTCCCATCATCGACATTCTCAGCTGCAACCGGCTCAGACTTGACGATAGCAGCGTGCTTGCCAGTGCGCCTATACACATAATCAGCCAGCTTGGCCTCCTCGAACACACCCTTCACAGTGACTTGAGAAGCCTTCAGGTCTGACTCTACAGATAGCACTCCTGCAAGGTCACATTACAAATTAATTGGTGAATACATGAGAAGCAGATGTCTACCTCGACTTGATATTACCTAAACTGAAATAATAGCTAATTGACGATATAAAGCATAATTTACACTGTTCTTATTTAAAACTATTTTTTGTCAAAAAACTTAAGCTAGTGAACTTAACGTAAATCTATTTGTAGTTTTTGTGACATGTTAACTACATGTTCAGTGTACTTCTCAGTCAAATACAAGGAGAGAAGACCAAGTATATCTCGTATCAAGCACAAATTGCAACAGCGTAACAGTTATCAAGTTTCAGACAGACTATGAATCATTGAAGTTTGATGTATCTTGCTAAAATATAAAACATCATTCAACACAAGAAGAGGAAAGCTACGTTATGATGGATCATACAAGGGAGATGTGGTAACAAAACTGTACCTTTCATCTTGAGGATTCTCTTCTTGATCACTTGAGCGCAGGCCTCACAGTGCATATGCACCTTGACCACCACAGCGAGCACCGTGGGCTTTAGTACAAAACAAAACATCAATGTCTCAGCCCCAAATCATAGAAACAATAATTGGAAGTAAAAATGGCAATGCAGTGTGTTCAAGAATCTCGGCAAGGATAATTCACCTCCTCTTTCTTCTCAGGTTTTGGTGGCTCAGGTTCTTCCTTTTTCTCCTCTTCCTTCTTCTCTTCTTTCGGTGGTGGCATTGGCGAAAGAAGCTCCACCTTGCGGCCTGTCTTCTTCTGCACACGTTCTACCACCTTCATTGGGTCAGCAGCTGCCTTTTTTCCCTTAACGACCACCTTGTGTGCCTTTGTATCTGCAATAACATCTTCAACACCTGCACATCACAAGATAAAAATTCAGACTCTGGAAGCTCAATTGAAAAACTGTACATTTGCAGGAAAAGAAATAGAAAGTTTGGAACAATTGCACAAAGAGACAGCATACAAATTTCAGATAAATTCATGAACTTCAGTTTCCCAGTTGAGAGTACAATAATTAGTTAAACTTATGGCAGACCCAGAATCTTTACCATAATTAATCCGTCATCGTCATCTGATGACAGACAGAGGGGTTACATCTTTCTTAAGGCAACTTGAACTTCTTTTGAACATATGCTGCACAGAGAGGCATATACTAAACTGCAGTGGTTTGCATTATAAGATGTCTGATTGGGCATTAAGGTTGCTGGGATCTAAATTGTTTCATCAATAACATAGGATACACGTGCGGCTCGGAGTTGTCTCCTCCAAGCAAGCATTTCCCCACCTAACTTTTTCAAATGTAACCAAAACAGCGACATGGTTTTACTGAAAATTTGCTCTCCAGATTGAACTCCAAAGGCAATATCATAGAAATCATAGGAAGAGAAGTGGCGCCGCTTTGCCAGGTACTGTATGTATTATGATGATGCACAAGTACAAAGAGAAAACGAGCAGTAGTATAGATTAAAAAAAGGAGAAAATTTTCAAACTCGCACCTTACAAAAGAGGCGCCTTAAACGTTCCCTTTAAAGCGATGCAGTACAGAAATACTTGGTTACATTTCAAATGACCAGAAAAACCACAAAAGTTTGCCCTTTTTTCAAAATTACTGGAGGAAATCACTCCACAATTCAGAAAACAGAACCAGATTTCAAATAAAACCTGGGGAAACAAACCAAACAAACAAAATATGCAGATTTCAACATGGTTTTTGTAACCATGGAAGAAGAGCTAATAGTATGCCAACTATCAAGAACACTTCCTGTTCAAAAAACAAAACAGAATACCAGGAACACAAGGGCACAAAGTACAGCAGCAAAGAGAAGAGGGTAAATCTATTACCATCAAATCCCTTGAGAATCTTCTTGACCTTGCGCGCACAGCCCTCGCAGTGCATGAAGACCCGCATGACCATCTCCTCCGGCGGCGGCGGCGGCGGAAGAGGCGGGACCTCCTCCTTCTTCTCCTCCCCTCCTGCCGCCTCGTCCTTCTTCTCCTCCGCCTCCTTGGCCTTGTCGGCCGGGGCCGCCGCCTCCTTCGCCTTCTCCTCCTGCACCAACGCACACACACAAAACGAAGCACATCAAGATCTTCCCGCACCTCTCCCAGAGCCAGAGCATCGCTGCCAAGAAGCCGCAGGCATTACCTCGCCCATGGTTCGCCCTCCTCTGCTCCGCTCTCAACGCGATATGAGTTCAGTTTGAGTCAGTCACGCCTCTGTCGAGTGAGTGAGTGAGAGTGAGTGAGGGGTTCTTGCGCCCGTTGGGAGTGGGCTGTAGGTAACTTTTGGCTGGCTGGCTGTAACTCCACTGCCGCTACTTGTAACGCGCGCCGCAAGGGCCAGCGACTATCACCTAGCGGGGACGACGGTGCGGCGGGTCAGTGGGCCGGCCCGCACGGAAAATGCGTTGGAACTAATCACCCCTGTCCCCGGCTCATCTCATCTGCTGGTACCAGTACTATAATTTTTCTTAATGTGGATTTGGACCCCTCTCTCTCTCTTTCTTCCTAGCAAACTGGAGTAGAGCTGGAAATTAATAGGTCCTCCCTTCGTCCCTATTTAATTGTTAATGTTGGTGTACATACTATAAATTTTACTCGATTTGTATAAAATATGTAAAATATTTATATTTTTAAATAAATTTATTAAAAACTATATTTAAAGATCTTTCTAATGATATTAATTATTTATCATAAATATTAATACTTTTAATATATGTGTAATTAAAGTTGTTTTTTAGGAAGCGTAAACGACAATTATTTAGGGACAGAAGGAGTATATAAGAGTGTGAGTGTGTAACACCCTAAAATTTGCATACTTTTAAACATAGGATTAAATTGATTTATTTTATTTTTGTGAGCATTGGAATATAGAAAATAATAATTTTTATTAAACTAAAGACAACTATAGGGTCTAGATACATGTTTGAGCATGCATGTTGTTGCATTTATTTTTGTTTGAGTGGTTGTTTTGAATTTCAAAAAGGTTTTCAAATTCTCCTGAAATCTAATTAGGCAAAGGTTTGAAAATAAAATTGGAAAGACATTTATTTCCTTTCCCCCCCCCCTCTTTGGAATTTGGGCCGAGTGTTTTTTTTTCTGCGGCCTATTTTCCTTCTGTGAACCAGAAGCCCAGCTCTCTTCCCTCTCCAGCTTCTCGTGGGCCGAACTGCAGGCCGGCCCAGCTCCCTCTCTCCCCACCTCACTCGTCGGCCAAACCGACCAGCCCAGCAAGCCATGCGGCGCTGTTTCCCTCCTTCCTGTGACTGACCGCCTGACCCCACTTCCTATCTCGCTGATAGGTGGGACCCATCCGTCGCAACCTTCTCCTACCTCTTAATCGGGCAGGACTCCACCTCGATTTGGACTCCGGCCGCGTGGATTCTCTGCGTTGGTTTGCTCTGCACTCCGAGAATCTCTTTAAATAGCAGCCACAGCCTCACCGAACTCCCTACCCCCAATCCTAGAGCGAATCACCATCCTAGCCACGCCGCAGTAGTCGCCGAGATCACCGCCGAGGTTGAGTTTTCGTTCTGTCGCGTCTCCGCCTCCGTGAGCTCTCTGCCGAGCTTCACATTGACTTTGCGAAGTCGCCAAGCTCCTCCTTTCTCTTTTTCATGCACTCTGTCCTCCGCTTGACGCCGCCGAACGTGCAGGAACACATCCGATCTGCCATCCTGCGTCGCCGGTCCTCTCCAAGCTCCCCTCGTCTTTGACTATGCCCTAGGTGAGATCCACTTGAGCTCCTCTTGCTTCCCGTGCATTTGTTTTATCGAATCGTGGACTAAAACGCTGAAATCGCCAATGCCGACGAGGTCCGATCATGGCACCGCCGTGTTCACCCTCTGCTCTAGCCGACAGCCGACCTCCCCTCCCCCAAGATGTAATCTAGGCCGTTTAATCTCGATCCAACAGCTCAAATCCCATGGTACCCTTTCGGCCGGCAAATTTGTTAAAGAGCCCCTGCAGTTTTAGGTTACAAGACCTGTGGTCCAAAGCATATAGAAAGGAGTACGCTTTGCTGTTTTGAAAACATAATTCACCATGGTTTGATTCAAAATACGTTTTCGATATTTACAAAAATGCCACTGATTTTATTTAGATCATAAAATATTCGCTTTAACTCCGATTTGACCCGTTCAAATTGCCTTAGATTCGTATTCGTGAGATCTGCATGTTAGTCTCACTATTTTATCAGTTTGAAATTTTTTAATTTCATGACCCTATTTAATTAATTATTTTTCTAAAGAAAATTTTAGAAAATTCATATCTTCTCCATTTTAGCTCTAATTTGTGTGATCTTTATGTCTGTGTGATCGTAGTGCAACGTAGATTCATTTTACAAACTTTTCATCTTTATTTGCTATTGTTAGTGTATTGTTCTAATTAAAGATTTGTTTGTTTTGTATGATTGCCTCTTGATGATTGCTATTGATGTGATGGTTGAATATAGACGGTGAGCTTTACGTGGTGATCAAGAAGCAGATCGTTGAAGGTCTGGAACTAAAGAAAGGATCCGAGTTTTAAGGCAAGTATAGCATGAGATCATCCTTGTTTTCCTAACAACTATAATCACACATAATTCATATTGCATGTGTCACTTTATTATGGATTTCCTAGTTTCAATCTTACATCTTGTCACCTATGGGTTTTGCATTGGGTAGCTTATGCTAGTGCTCCACTAAGCCATGATCTTGTAATTTGATTAATGGAATATGCAATAAACATTAAAAGATAGCTTTTTAGCAACTTTGGTAAAGGGGGCTAGAGCATTGGGCTATCTTATGGTGCTCTAGTTTCTCTCCATAAGGACTTATCTGTATGTGATCAACCGGGAAATATAGTACAACTGCGAGGGCTACATTGCTCTGGCTTTAGCTCAGTATGAAGACTTTTTCTAGCTTGTTAGAGGTTACCCGTGTGGCGCAATTGGGAGATAGAAGACCATGAATTCCCTACGTGGTAGAATCACACAGACTGACTAATGAAACCAAGCGGCCCTAACTTATTAGACGAACCTTTGAAAGGCTTCATAGTGAATCCAGCCGACCTCTCTAGGAAGGGGGTTAGGAGACTCGTGACCTCGGGTGAAAGGGTAAATCACGACTCACAGTGAAAGTGTACAACCTCTGCAAAGTGTAAAACTGATATATCAGTCGTGCTCACGATCATGAGCGGCCTTGGAACCAATACAAAATAAATGACACTAATGGGAATCATTGATATTATTGTTGTTAATATGTTGTTTATGCTATTCGTTATTCACTTTACTTGATCATGAGTTTACTTTGGGAATTGACAACTTGATGCTACTCCTATGATAAAATTCTGACAACTAAAAGCTACATCAGTTAAACCTGTGTCTAGCCTGTTTGAGCCTCATAAACCCCATGTTATACTTGTTAAGTACAAGATGTACTTATGCTTGTTTATTTTTCTTTATTTGGATAAAAATCCTGGATGGGTACTAGATTGCTAGTTGGGAGAAGAGTTTAGGCTTGTGCTCAACCAGTCAGTTGTCCCAATGGATTTGGAGCTTTCACCTGAAGAACGGAGTGTCTTTCCGTTGTTTACTATCTAAGATTATATCTTTTATAATAAGTCTGTTATATATTAAGCATTGTCTATTGATATTACCCTTATTTGTAGCTATATGTAAGATTTGACTTCCTAGGTCACATATGATTTGTATTATCTGGTTTTGTTCGGGTGCTACCGGGTGCTACAGAGTGTGAAAGCTAGGACGGTAAATTTGGTGTAGCTTCCAGGCACTTCTTTTGTCAGGCCCCGACTCCAGTGTTACAGCCCAACGGGCTTCAGAGTCAGTCTCAGCCTCCACTCTAGCTACCTGCTCAGAGTCAGCCGTTCTCCACGCCTCAGCACCAAGTTTCTCAGGGTGCGATCTCTTCTGGTTTTGAGCAGGTACCTCAGTTCACTCCACTGCGCTTGGGATTCACACCGCAGTCTGCCAGCGCTTCTCAGCTTGTGTTGGACTCGTCGACAGGGCAGGATATTTCTTTCTCCTACAGTGCTTTGACTGGGCAGCCTACTTCTTCTCCACTGCAGGCTCCTGCAGCCTTTACACTGCCAGTCACCACTACAGAGCGCCTGTCGTCGTTAGTGGCCTCGTCCGAGCAGCTAGCACCGTCCTCTACAGTTCCTGAGACGTCTGCTACAGCTACAGAGTTAGTGCCAACCTCCTCAGCAGGACTTGAGCCTCCAGCATAGCCTGCGACAGCCACAGAGCCCATAGAGCAGACCTAGACAGCTTCTCCAGCTCATGCAGTTTTAGAGGGTCACTCTACCTCCTTGGAGTCTACGGCAGATGGTTCAGATGATGCAGCTCCGTTCGAGGCCGTGCCGCGGGACTCCACGGCTCCACCTCCACCTCCTTCGTCTTAGGTTTTTGGCGCTTGATGCCAAAGGGGGAGAGAGTTTAGAGTATGATAGAGTTAGGGGAGCTAGAGAGTGGGTGTCGATTATTTTGTGTGCTACTTCATCTACATGCATCATGTTTACTTTTATGCACATTTGTGTGAGATACTTTAGTTTGTGAGACATGACGTGTGCTTCACTATGATATCTTGATGTCATGTTTTTGGCTCATATTGCTTTGCTTCCGCGTTTTGACTTCGATTTACTATGAGCCATATGTTGTTATATCCTGTTGTACACATCTCACATATTTGGATGCAGAATGGTAGACTTGGTTGATATAAGCATGCCTAATCCCTTTGTGTTCCTATTGTATCATGCTTATAGAAACCAAGTCATTTGAAAACCTCATTTCTTTCATACTCGAGGTCATTGTCATCAATCACCAAAAAGGGGGAGATTGAAGAAGCATCTAGGTCCCAAATGAGTTTCGGTGATTAATGACAATGTGGATTACTATGACTAACGTGTGTTTTGCAGAGGCAAAGTCATTAGTGTTAGGTCATGGTAATAGGTACTCGATGGACAAGGACGTACATGCCTACTTAATAGTGGAAATCGTTTTAGTTTTTAAAGGATGGTTGGACATCGTTAAGACTAGACTAGGTCTAAGTTCCATATGGTGAAGAAGGGCACTTAGAGTAGTTAGGACTTTGTTTTCCTTTGACTGTACTATTAAGATAGACTTTGATCTAGTAGCTTGACTTAGGCAAGGCTTTAGGTTTAGGTGTGGTGCACACTTGGTAAATCTAGCACTAGGCATCTTAGAGATAGTCCTTAGATCGAGAGGAACAAACTTCATTTTGGAAAGATCACGTTTCGACGAAGTTTGGGTGCCTAAGTAGGCACCGGACGCTAGCACCGTACGCTCTGTGAGTGCGTCCGGTGAGGTTGACGGTAGTCAGAGTGACTGGGTGCTTAGGGTTAGGCACCGGACGCTAGCACCGGACTCACCGGGTAGCGTCCGGTCCTAAACCCAGGGAGGTCTACAGATGACCTAGGCACCGGACGCTAGCACCGGACTCACCGGGTAGCGTCCGGTCCTAAACCCAGGGAGGGTGAAAGTTCACCCTCACACCGGGCGGTGTCACCGGACGCTCAGAGGTAGCGTCCAGTGCCCTGTCAGAAGCAAGTACAGTTAGCCATTGAGTGTCACCAGACGCTCGGTGCAGAGCGTCCGGAGCAACATCAACAGCGTCCGGTGCTCCCGTTTTCAGTGTATAACGGTTGGCCAGCCCTTGGACTTGATGGGGAGTATTTATACTCCTCCACCTCATCCATGGGAGCTCTCTTGCCCATTTGATCAGTTGAGGATCACCTTGTGGTGCAAGAGAGAAGCAAGAGCCTAGAGAGGATTGAGATTTGAGAGATTTCTTGTGAGAATCCTTCTCTAGTTGAATTCCAAGAGTCAAGTGTGCATCCACCACTCTCTAGTG
>Ga0182004_10005645_pt1 | contig 10177 bp, 8 predicted proteins | sample Sormic07211540_1_FD_120479 | JGI IMG/M metagenome (GOLD analysis project Ga0182004, IMG submission 120479) | Endophyte microbial communities from Sorghum bicolor roots, Mead, Nebraska, USA - 072115-40_1 MetaG | ecosystem: Host-associated > Plants > Roots > Unclassified | place: USA: Nebraska...
CCAAATAGTTTACTGTGAGGTCAAGCTATTTCTCAAAGCACAGAAGGCATTCAATCTAAAATACCCAGGGGATTTGGTTATCACAAGATAATTCATAAGCTTGTGGATCTCGTATTAAGCACACACGCATGATAAGGATACCAAGAAATCTGGCTTACCAGTTCACCACCATGGGCAGAAGAAAGGTCCAAGCCATATCATAAAGAAAATACCTACAACTTGGCATCCGAATCGCGTATGCAACTGGAGATCCAAACACTGAAAAAACTAAAAGATTAAAGCATGTTTATCTGTTTCAAATAGTTGCACATATTTAAAGAGAATGCAGACAATTTATGTTGATTTGTTCTAACACAATAGAATTTAAAATGACCAGACAGTAAGAACAGGAAGTAGACAATAACATATTTGGTTAGGTAAGCTCACATGTAAATCAACGTTCATTTAACAGTGAAGCTAGATATCTGAGCTAATAATTTATTCTCAACATATGACGCTTAAATACCATGTACACAAACCACTGAGCCGAAATCTGCCTATTTGAACAATGGAAGAACTAACATTACACAGATCTGTCAAAAGCTACAAATTCTATATAGCTCTAAATCTATAACGTATCACTTTACCCCGTGGGAAGGTAATGAATATCTTGGCAAGTAGTATATATGCTACCGGTGATAACTCAGCCTCCATGTGCCCTTTAGGACAACTCATTTAAGCAATTTCTGTTTGCAAACATCAAACATATGTCAGTAAAACTATTGCTTCCAGAAACATCAAGAATGGCATCCTCATCTCTAATTTGCAATTACATTTTTTATTTTAGCTTTCTCCAAGGCTCGTAATAATTTCAAAGGACGGTATGAAGTTGAAATGGTTTATTCTCTTTTAACCAACTGACCCAACAACAAGCCTGTAATAACAAACATGTCAAAACACAGAATTAAATCATGCTCATCTAAATTTGTGCAGATTAGAAAAAAGTTCGGTTTGTACGATTGGGAAAACAAATGTACAAATCTATACAGGTTATTATATATTTTCTAGAAAACACTCTACACCAACGCAAAATAATATTTATTCATCTCAGAAATTGTATAAATCCTAGTACATTATTTTAATTGAAAAATAGTACAGCAAGCTAGGGTCTGTAATTTTGCATACGTTGCATTGCGCAACACACCTGGTCTTGGATCTAGAGGCGAGGAGAGCCAAGGTCGAGTCAAGACAGGAGGAGGATATAGTAGAGCCAATGGTACTGGACAAGGCACGCCACCACGCAGACGAGTGTGGGGGGCCGAGGCAAGACGAACCTGACAGCCGGCACCGAGATCCACGCGGAGGACCTCGCCCTCCATCCCGCACCAAGGGAGCTTGAGGTAAGGAGAAGGAAGAACAAGTTCCTTGATCGTACACCGTAGGGGAGATGAGGTCTGACCGATTGCGAACCACGGGATCTCAAGCGGCTCCGCCGGACCACGAGATCTCGCGCGGCCTGGAGGGATGGCTATGTGACGGCTGCGCAGTGAGGGATTGAGGTGTGGAGGTGACGACGACAGCGACGGCAGGGAGAGGAGAGAGGGATCGAGATGTCGGGCAGGTTTCCGGGGGTGGGAGGCCGAAAGTGGAGCAGAAAGGTTTGGACTGCAGATTAATTATAGAAACTTGAAGGGTCTTTTTGCAAAATGGTCAAAGACAGATGTCAACACGCGAAAAGGCCACCAATGCTCCGATTGCTCTCGTGCGAGCGGAGGGCAGTGGGTTTTAATCAACCCCGATAGGGAAAGGATGGACGAAGCGACAAACCGGCCTTCTTGATTGGATTGGAAAGGAGACGCATCGCTTCCTACCACAATGGAGCTCAATTTCTTATTGTTTGCTCGCCTTCTGGCCGCACAATTGCTGAACGTGAACGAGTAATCTATGCATGCAGGTGTTGAGTGAGGTTAGAAGGCTGCTGGAAGTGTACAAGGGCGAGAACTGCATCACGCTGACCGGCCACAGCCTCGTCGCGGCGCTCTCCACGCTCACCGCCATCGACATCGTCGCCAACGGTGTCAACGTCCACGGGTCCCAACCCCAACGACACGGTCCCCGTCAGTCCGTCACCGCCATCGTCTTCGGCAGCCCGTGTGTGGGCGACGATCAGTTCAAGCATGGCGAGGTCGGCGCTAGACATCGCTACGCTGAGGTCAGCGTCATATTTCATGGCGCCAAATTATGCCATATCAGCGCAATATCATCGTCATGTCGCTATTCAGTCTCGAGTCGTGTGACCTATAGCCCGAGATGTGTTATCTCGGCGCCATAGATCACGGCACTGAAAAAAAAAATCTAAAGTTGAGTTTTTTTTTATCTAAAGGGCTAAATATGAATTTATTCAAAAAAAGGCTGAATTGTAATTAAAAAAAGGTTGTGGCTATCCCATCCCAGGCCCGCTTTGACTTTGGTTGGGTTGGGCTACTGGATTCGGCTCATAGGCCCAGATGGGCTCGGCTCCTCATCATCATTGTTCAGAATTCAGGTCATTCGCAAAATGAAATAAACCCAAGCAATGCAAGTCGTATTGTACAATTCGGTTGAGCTGCAGCTTTCTCTGTTTGCATGTCGCTCGGGTAAGCTATTCTCGGTTTGCTTGTCCCTTTGTCGTGTGCAGTTGGCTGACACAACCAGGCGTGCCAAGTGTCACCTAGTCTTAGCTAAAACTTCTAAAACTGATGGGTAAAGTCACGTCAGTTTTCTAATACCGCAGCACCGGTTTCGTTAATTAAGTAGTTAGCACTACATATCCATCTAGGCCCAGTGTTGTAAACGACTAGGAGGTAAACGTGCAATCGACTTGCTTCACTTCGGCTCAACGGAATCGACCTAGCTAAAAACAGATGGCAATCGTTTTCAGCACACAGGCAGATCATAAAGGCGCTATGACATACTAACTTCTAGTCTTCTAGCTAACAAGATCCAGCGCATCTGATGTTCACTACCTCCTGAACTCAATGAACTAGAACCAAGGAACAGAGAAAAGCGAAATCATAGATGGTTCCACCAGAAAAATCGGCTAAAAGATGTGGAAGCGCGAAAGGACACTATTTGGCCCATGCAACCGCCTCGATTTCTGCTTGGGCGCTCCGATATAGCTCTAACCTCTTCGCAAGCTTAGCTCTGCGCTCCATGACCTCAGGGTCCTCATCAAGAAGCTTAGAAAGCTGCTTGGTCTGCACAGCAAATGACAGAGATTTCAAAGACCATGTATTAATGCGAAAATCACATTAGCTAGACGCCATGCTTGTATTCAAATGTCATGAAAAAAATTGTTAAGAGTACTAGATGTACGGGTGAATCGGTGAACTCTGAACACAGACAAGCTACATAGCACTTCAGCTACAAGAACTAAATAACCCTTATGTTCATGTCAAGAAAAGTTGACATAATGCAAGGTGCAGAAATAAACTCACCTCTCTTGCTCCCAACTCCGTAAAGAAGTGATCGAGTAGTGAGCGCTTGGCCTCACGGACTTGGCAATAAACGATAGATTTGGGGATGGAGTTCCTCAAGGTTGAGCATACCATGTTGACATATGCCTGTACATTACTACCTGTAATGTAAGATAGCAAGAGAAATTGGATGTTATGCTGTAATAATCATGCAATTAAGTTATTTCCAAGAACATTAAACAGCATCAGTTGAACAGAACTATTTTCACATACAAGTGACAAGTCATGCATTGAGAACTTGACATAATAATCCGTAAGCAACAGTAAGTTGTTTAACAGTAATGGAAAATGCTTAAATAACTTCGAAGCCCTTACCAATTCGTCTGAGGTACGAATCATTGTATCTATCAAAGATGGAGTGTGTTGGACTTCCACCCTTCTCAACATCCTGAGGAAGCTTCCTAAAGAAATCTACAGTTAAATAGCTGCACTCCATATCAACAAGCATCATTGTATTTTTCTTGCTCTCCTCCCGCATTCTTTCCAATGCTTTAAAAGCTGCACTGCTTACTTCCACACGAAGAGTCGGAAACTGCTTCAGCTCCTGCAAGAACGCAGTCAAACAACTTAACTCCAATTCTAAGTTAAGCTGCCATTCAGGATATTCTTATTCTGAGTAACACTTCCCATCACTTTTATTGCTATATTCTACACTAAACTATATCCTTGAATGATATACACAGATGCAGGTTCCTGCATATATACACCAAAGCTACCCTGAATTCCTGGTAGATATCTCACAGCAGTTTTTTGTAACACTAAGGAAATATAACTGAAATCAAATCAGAACAACGATTCACCCACTCCATCCAAAAGACGAAAACAAAAGGATGCATTAAATCCTACCTCAGTACATACGCTCACCACAAGTATACACCATACAAGCAGATTATAAAACTATGTAGGTGCTGAAAAAATAGTTCAACATTGCTCTGGTATGCTGGCAACTCTGGAAGGCAAGAAATGCAGCAATTTTCAGGCAAGAGTTCATGAACGCAAACCAACTTCTTGCCTCCTGCAAGGCAACCGCAGAGCATTGGCGTGCAAGGATGAAGCCCTCAAAAAGGCAAATCGCTGATGCCTGGTGTCATCTCCTTGAAATGGCAAGACAAGGTCTAGGGGGAAGCTAACCCATTCTTTCTTCTGCTGATCTCAATCTCAACCTCAAACTCTATTGTAAATGCAAGGGTCTTTGTCCTAGAGACCCAGTCACTCTTTGTACATTGAGGCCTTTTGAGCCATATAAATAAATTTTCAGGTGGGGAAAGTCTCCCCCCGTTGAACTTCAAAAAAAAAATAGTTCAATAGACCAAGAGAGAAGAAAACATACATGTGTCTCCTTTACAGCCCTGTGAACTAGTTCCTTGAGTATTGCATGGACCTGCCAAATGCCCATGTGGAAAACTATCATGTTTTGGAACTGGAGGAAAACAGTCATGCAATGCTATTGTTAAATAAGTAAACACTAACTACCTAAACTATTTCGGTCAAGAACCTAAACTATTTCGGTGGGGATTATCATATCCCAAACTACATAAAAATAGTGAATAAAAAAATACAAGGATTTGACAAAGAACAAAGGTTTTGCCTTTCTACTATTTCAACTCAAGAAAGTTAGAAAATTCATGGTGCAACAATTAAAACTAGCTGTGAAACACTGACCAATGTGGTGTGGGCCCAAACACAAATGAGATAAGTCATTTTCGAAAGCGTGACTGTTCACAGTGCTAGGAATGAAATATTTACAAAGTGAATTCGATTTTGACTTTTTGGACATATGAAGCATTTCAGGGCACATCATATTAAAAATAATTAGATAACTGCAAGAGATGGTGCAGAAAACTAATTAAAATGTGAATTATTGAGCAAATCAGCATATATGCACAACATACCGCATCAACAGCTGCCTCAGCTGGACCTTTCATACTAACTAGACAGGACTCTATTAGACGCCGGTATCCTTGCTCTGGAGCTATTAAGTGTGGTTGGTATCCATCAGCTTGTGTTATAAGTTTCTTTATGTTTTCCATTGTAAGATGTTTTTCAAATTGCAACCGTTTAAGAGCCACTGGAAATTGGTTGTCAAAGACATAGTAGATCTTCTCACCACCAGAACGCCTGTCCAAATAAAAGGAGTAACATAAGTAAAAAAAATTATGTGGACAACCTTGCAGAACATAAGAGGAGGAAAAGAAGTTTAACCATTGGATAAATCAATGAAATGATTATGCAAAAATTGTTCTTATGGATTATAATTAGAGTAGTTCGGGCAGCTGAGAAATAGCACACATGCAAGCAAATTTTCAGTGTTCCGATGAAGAAAATATTTCTTAAACATAACTAATTTAACAGGCAAATATGCAATTATTGAAATGTGCAGTTAACTACCTCTTCTTACCATAATGTCTGTGGATGCTAGGTAAAATCTAATGGACAATACAATAACGTCACGTTTATATAGGTGCTAAATTCCTATTTCTACAACCTTGGAAACAAAATATTGTAGCTCATGTTCAGGCACCCCAGCATATCTGAAAAACTACAAGTTTCCTGTACCGGTTTGAACATGAGGAGCTATCGCTAGTATAACAGTTTCACAGTCCAGACCCTTATACTATATACACAATTCACAGTATTGCAGCTAGGAATGCTAATTGCAAGGGGATATTTTCCATGCAGTAGCAAAAATATAACGTATGTAACGACGGAAGAATGTTTTCCCCCAGGATAGCTTGCATCCATACTACCAAAAACAAAAAACTTCTCAAAATTTTGAATGTAGTACTCAATGGAATATCTCAAAAGACATAATGAACGAAAGCTATATGTTTGAAACATACACTCCATCTAGATGCTCCTTGTAGATACCGTCAAACATGCGGCATATTTCCATAATAGTGTACAGCTTTCCCTGCATATCAGGAAGAAGTGTAATTACTTATAGACGACCTGAAAGACTAGCTGCAGAATAGTTGTTGTGCATGTAATAGTGTCTAGTGAGAACATGCCTTATGCTAGAACTATAAAACAAGAAAACCATAAATGTGTGCATGCCATCTGAATGGACATGACAAATGCATATCAGCATATAAGCTATGTCTAGCTGGCAACTGGCATAAGCAAATCATGATATCATAGTATAATAATTAGTAAAAGACCCATCATGTACACCCTGAATGGAAAAACTAACTTTGGGGGCTAAATAAGTTTCAAAAGATAAACATCACATATGTAGATCGATAAGATGAAGTGGCATATCTATTCATAGACTGATAACATGTAGAAATCTTACTCCAGCATCTGCAGCAATGGGTTTTCCAAGACGACAAAGTTCACTTTCTAGATCTGCAGTGGCCTTGGTTATTAGAGACTGGATCCCTGGAATTCTTGATTTAATCACAGATTCCAAATGCTGCAGGATGATGGTTATTAGTAAATAATCATGGGGTCATCAAGACAAATAATTCAATAGGATTGCACATATCCAGACATCACAAATAAATCATGTGACATACCTTTGAAAGCATCTTTGCTAAGTGCTCTGATCCCATTCTGTGAGCAAGGTGTTTATATTCTGGTAGACTTGCAAAATATTCACGCTCTCTAATCCTAGCAGCAATCATGTCTACATTCTTGTTTATATCTTGTTGGGAACGATTGACAACACTAATCCATGGAAATTGTAGTCGATAGGACCTTCCTTCTAGTATCTGCAAAGCACAACTCAACTAAAATCAGGACACATGTTATAAGATAAATTACAGTTAGTGGTTCGCTGCCTTGATAAGAAGCTTTGACTAATAGGTCAGCGCATATCATTCTTGTTAGGCTAATACTTTTGGGACAGAATCACACATCACAGAGTAGTGAAAGAACCAAATCGTTCATGAGAATATCAACTGTTGTGAAACATTTTTGAGTAATAATATATGAACTTACATCAACTGCATCTGTGCCCTTGTCCATTAAGTCAATTTTTGTAAGCACACCAAAGGTCCTTTCACCTAATTAAATTCAACAAATTAGTACTCGATAAAAAAAATCAGATGGTTCTTTTTATGTTAGTCTATTTAGGTCTACGAAGTTAATTTATCAAATTACATGAATTTGTTTACACATCAATTGAAGATTACAGACATAATCTGAAATCACATTATCTTTGAAGATACTTGAAAACCACACTGCTCATCACATTCTTCATTAAGTTTCTAGCTGTATTATACCTTTTGGATCAACTTCACGTGAAATCTTTATTGCATCAGATGTTGCAAGATCCTGATTGGCTGGAGAAATTGCAAGAATGATGCAATTGGGCTACAAAAAAAAATACAGAACCATTGTTATGCATAACATTTATGCACACAACATAAAAGATAGTTCAAGCATAACCTTTACAAAAGAGAAAAGAACACGGCAGAACACAAAGATCACTATAAATGTAAACTGGTGCATGCTAAAATATAGAGGGAAAACTGGATTAATATGCTGGAAAAAATTCTCAGTTTGTGCGTGATTACCAGTCACCACTTAATTCAGTTGAAAGTAGAAGTTGTGGTCATCAATAACAAGGAAAAGAATGTGCATGGGTTATTATAAAGTACCTTCTCGATGAACGAGCGAACCATGTTTTCAATTTCATGCACGATACTATCAGGTTGTCCCTCTATTATCAGAACACATAACTGCAAGTTAGTAACACAAACTACTGCAGCAGGAATAAAGAAGACTATATCTCAACATTTAGAATGACTTACCTACAGCTACCTTAGTAAGCCCAGGAAGATCAATAAGAGTAAGGTTAACAACTGCAATGGGTAAAAATATTTAGAAGAAAAATGGAGGTAATGGCAGAATCTCATCAAATATAACGAAAATAAAAACAACAGGGTGTAGGATTTTACAACAATCAGCAATCGAACACAGGTTTCTTACAGCAAAAGATCAACGTCAGCATCTATACAGGATTTTCCCAGCACTATTTTGCTTGTTTTTTTATGGCTTTCCAAATATTTTTTCCTAGAAAACATGGTTTTCCAAATATAAATTTCAGAGACAAAATACATACATTTCCACTGGAAATATCCCAAAAATAGGGGTTATAATAGTATTGTAGGCTGAGCCAGTTGAACCAGTCTCAAGAAGGGAGATGCTGTAAAGGTAGCTTTTGCTAACTGCTAAGTACAATTATGCTCCACTGGCTAACTCGGAAAAGTTCAAGCAATCAAGCTGCGGGTTAAAAAAACCCAATCCCAGACCCCACAAAACCAAAGCTGAACAATGGAGATGTGGTAAAGTAATAATGGCAAACAGTATAAACTCAGCTAACACATTGCCAGGATTGTGGTCTTACCATTTGGGGAATATATGCTCAAATAAATGGGCACAGTTGATATTTGCTTTGTGCGGCCAGTTTCTCGGTCAGTTTCATCAGCAATCTCCTTCCTCACTAGGGCTGTAAAAGCGTGAGTGTATCAGTTATGACCTTTGAAATTTTATTACTGTTGCCAGTCACATGCATGCATAACTAAGTAGTACTAGAAATTAAACAGACAACTGAGCCACTAAAACATTTACTTCTCTCATGAAATATACAATTCAATCCAGAATTAAGGAAACAAGATAAAACCATTAAAGTAGCACAGCAACATGAGTGAGCAAACGTAACCCTGCAGCATTAGCTCACTTTGTGAAAAAATATTTGAGGCCACAGAGTGCCATGAGGTTCAATTTGCATTTAGACCTTACCATTCAATGTTGTTCCGTATTGCAATTGCAATATTTATTTACGAATTGATCATTAAGTTCAGATGATCAAACATACCAAAGCAACAATTGACTAATTGAGTATCGGATTTACCAAAATCTGTGAATTTTTTATTCTTATGGTGCATGAACTCTGCATATTCTCCTGCCCCATCAATCCTGTGAAGTTGCAGAACCAGGGGACGCCTCGTAACAATTCCTGAAGAATTCAAGCGTCACAAAATTGGACAGAAGGGCTTAGTACTAATATTTTTGGGAAGATTGTAACCGCGAAATCACTGTACCTGAACCCCGAGGTAGGAAATCCTTCCCAACCACACTCTCCAACACCGAGGATTTACCCGAACTCTGTCATACGTAACAGCGAACGATGGAAGTTGGCATGTCAAAACCCACATTGTTAGTTAAATTCCAAAATTCTGAAATTCCGAACTACTATGAAAGTATGAAGTTGAACTATCCTTCGCATGTATGACTAGTACAATAACTACTAAGCGGGCATTTAAAAAAAAACTAGGGTTCCACACCACATATATAGCCAAAACCCAAGCATCGCCTGTTCAGAAAAAAGAAATCGCGTCGAAGAACAGCGAACAAAACAAAAAGGAAAAGAAAAGGCAAATACGAGATCGCGCTATTGTCACCTGGCCGCCGACGACTGCGATAGTCGGTAGCGAGTCCCATAGTGTGGGGAGCGCGCTATCTTCGCCGTGGTCGCCGAGGGCGGTGCACGCGCGCTGAAGCTTGTTGACGAGAGAGATGAGGTTCTCCATGGCATCCACGCGCCGGAAACCCTAGGCGGCGGGGGCCCTGGGCGCGGTCGATTGTTGAAGAGACGCCCGCCGATTACTCGCGAGGATGCCTGGCCGTGCGCAACGGGATGTGTTCGATCGTGCACGCTGCAGACGAGCTGACGGGCA
>Ga0182004_10005646_pt1 | contig 10176 bp, 9 predicted proteins | sample Sormic07211540_1_FD_120479 | JGI IMG/M metagenome (GOLD analysis project Ga0182004, IMG submission 120479) | Endophyte microbial communities from Sorghum bicolor roots, Mead, Nebraska, USA - 072115-40_1 MetaG | ecosystem: Host-associated > Plants > Roots > Unclassified | place: USA: Nebraska...
ATTGACTCCTTCTAGTTCTAATCCTATGTAGCTATGCTAATCTAGATGTCTAATTGATGTGGTGGCTCTAGGCTTGATTAGAGGCTTCTTCTCCCTTGATGAATAATGAATTAGGGTTGAGAGGCTCTTCTCCTCCAGGGGCCAGGGGGTCTGGTTTTATAGTTCCTCCAAGTGAATATGGGCCGTCGGATCAAACCGACATTGATTGAACGGTTATCCTTGATCCTTTAGGTCAGTGCAGCGTAATCTCGGAAGAGAGTCCTGATTGGAATCCAGAGGTGGGCCGGTGCCCTGGTCTCCTGGGCGGGCGCCCTGGGCCAGGCTCCGTTTCGCCTCCGCTTCGTTCTCGTGGCTTCTGGAGTCTTCTAGATGTAAGATAATTGCGCGGCTCATTAATATCTCTATGTAATCCCGACATGTGGTCCTTTCTTTCGTATTTATTTCTTGATAACCCCCTACAGAAATAGACAAACACCAAAATTCATGGAATTCTGTCAGATAAAACCCTAAGTCTAGATGTTGATTTCATTTGGATCCTTTTCTTTGTTTATTTGATAATTAAATTTGATACTTAAGGACCGTCAACAGTGAGTACAATGTTAGACATTTATTTTGGAGTGAAGCTATCAATACGGCATGCTATTGTAGCAACCGTCTCTATTGCCATGGGAAGCTTGGGAAGACACCATATGAGCTACTGAATGGAAGAAAGCCCAACATTGCATACTTTAGAGTATTTGGTTGCAAATGCTACATTCTAAAGAAAGGCACTAGATTGAGCAAATTTGAGAAGAAATGTGATGAATGGTTCTTACTTGGTTATTCCACCACAAGCAAGGCATATAGAGTTTGGAACTTCGCAAGTGGCACCTTGGAAGAAGTTCATGATGTTGAGTTTGATGAAACCTAGGGATCTCATAGTGAAGCTCAAAATCTTGATGAAGTGAGAGGAGATCAATTGGCAAATTGTTGGCATTTCTAACGTCACTGCAATAAAACCCAAATCTCTATCCCACGCAATGACACTACCAATGTTGGTACTAATTAAGTTGTCTTTAGCAACTACCTCCTAGCCTCTTGACCCTTACTCCTAACTATGAAACTAGGTTGTCATCCCTAATTGTAAAGGTAGGAGTAAACTTTGGTACTAGATCTTATCATTTTATGTGACTAGGCAGAAATAAATAAAGATGAATATAAACTAAGAACAATTCTGCAAGCGGACAGATAATTATACCATTGTAACATTTTACCTAGAGTATTACCAGGTTGTCATTTATATTCTACCACTGGGAAGGCATTGTTAAGAATCTACTCATTGTATTGATAACATGTATATCTATATGCATTGAATAGACGATGTAATCAATGTCATTCACTCTACTCATAATATGGGTAAGTCACAAGATAAATAATATGATAAAGATAATAATAAATATAACGACAATGAGCCATTAATCAGTAATCTCCTAATGATACTAATCCATCATAGCACTCTAATCATGTTAGCATTGTCTAATCAGGTAATAGAGAAATAACTCCTATGTATTTAACTACCTGTCAAAGGTACATGAACTAGTGCAAGTACATCTAGAAATCATCAATAGAGCAATGTACAAGAAATGATGAGTATAGGAACCTCCTCTCAACCTGATAATCCCACTCTACCAATCCACCGTACACGGGAAGGCCTACAAAGGACACAATGGGTCTATCACACCCACGATCTACCTCACTACCCGACACAACTCGGGATATCTAGAGATAAGCAAAACATCTAGACACCATGTCTATATAATGCCTACCACTCACCATATTATCAACTAGATGAGTGCTATACGAACCAGTGCATGAATATAATAGCAAACCAACTAAACTAGATGTATTAAAGTTGATAATGAACAAAATAATTAAACTAAGATGAAGAACAATGCTGCTAGTAAATATCATACGAACGCATATAATGTAATAAGAAAGAAATGCTTAAGAACTATAGGAGACTCTTCTCTTCTTAACAACTTCTACATTCTAAGACTGATTAACATGCCTTAACTTCCTCCAATCTAGATCTAACTATGCTAAACTATGAACTAGAAGGCTATGAGGAACTACAACTTGAAGCTCTAGAAGACTTGATCTTCAACTGGCTCAACCTTGAATGACTTGAATGAATTCTCTCTTGTCTAGTTAGGGTTTCCTAAGGGAGGTCTGGCTCCGCTTATATAGCCCAGTGGGATGCACGACAGTCGTTTGATCAAACCGACTTCACGTAGGGCTAAGATTGATCCTCAAAGGTGGTGGAGGAATACTCCAAAAGGGGGGATAGGATTCCCCTCAAAGGAGGCTGGCTGGCCTGGTGGGTGGGGCCAGCCGGCCTCACCTAGAGGTGGCCCTGCCTCCCCTTCACTCTAGTGTCTTTTGGATCCTTCTAGAGTTGTTTGGCGTATTCTTGAGTTGCGGATAATTCCATGGTGTATATTTGTAGTTATGCCCCTTTTTTGGTGTTTTTTGGTTTAGTCCATGAAAATTAACAAGTCACCAAAACTCGTCAAATTTGTTAGATAAATCCCAAGCCTTCTAGATATTGTTGTGTGTTTCATGCCTTTCGATATATAAAATATTGACGCTATCCACCGTCAACAACTCCCCCAAGCATACCTTTTGCTAGTCCCTTAGCACAACCTAGAGTTGGATCAAGAGTTGCTACAATGCTTTTATTCTAACAAGTACTCATGCTAAGAAATTTCCTCTGATTTAGACAAAACTGCTTGAACTTCCAAACTCACACATATTGCCTTTAACTGTAGAGCTTTTAACATTCATGAGAGTCTTGAGTAATTGAAAGACAGAACAATCAAGCCAGGCACTATATCTCAAATTCCTCACTCAACTAGTATCCAGAGTTTTGCAAGTTTTTGCAATAAAACTCAGAGCTTAATCGTATGACACCCTCAGTCTCTCAAAGTATGTGGTATTTGTGGATCTTACTCAGGCATCCATGATTTTATGCCTTCCTAATTCTAAGGATTATAGTGGAGTTTATAGGAGTGGCATTAAACAAGGATAAGCATACATCCAATTCATATATTGTAGAGTCGAACAATGGATCTATAGAGAATTGAGTCATACGATCAAACCAGGATGTGCATGTGTGTGAAATATGGTGGATAGGTGTATATGTGGTGGCTAATTCTAATTCTAATTTTGCTCTTTAGAATTAATCTCTCCTGTTTCTTAGATTTTCAGAACTTCTCAGGAAAACATGAGCTATCTTTATTCTTTCTCTCTTTCTCTTCTTTCTCTTTTTTTAGCCACATGCATCCTTAGATACAAAAAATGATTAAAGAGATAACAATAAATAACTTAGAGCAAATAAAGTCTTTCCTGTTGGTTTATGTATATTCTTGGGTGTTCTCTCCCATTGTAGGTAAACATTTTTAGGTGGAAGTGGATAAAAGTGGAAAATAGTTGCGCTTACTCTCAGAGTAAGAGTAATGCATATGTGAATGGAGTGTATGACTGTTCTTGATTTTAAAAGCATGACAAGAGTCTCTTTAAGTATACAACAAAGGTTGACTAAACTCAATGCACGACAAGTAGCATAAATGACCAAAGGATTCCTAATCTAAATATATCTCATATATAGCTTTGGTAGGAATTCAACTTTGTCATACAAGAGCTCATCATGTAAAGGATTGAATTTTTTAAAAGATAAATCTCTAGAATTTAGCATCATTAGGAATAAGATAAATAGTAGCTCAGACTCTCTTATATCTTGTTCATCAATCACATAGACTTAGCCCAAGCATATTACTCCACAAGTTTTAGGTTCAGAGTAAATTATCAAGTTAAAGCAATCATGTCCAAAATTTAGGAGAACTGAAAGTTAAAAACTAGGTACATGAAAGAGCAGAGCAACTATTCATCATCTTCAAGACAAAATTTCTAGTTCGTAGTTGACTCTAGACACACTCTAACTAAGACTGACTAAAACTTCTTTTTATTGCTTTTTCGATTTTATTAATCTAATGACTCTTAAAAGACTCAACCGACGTGGACCTTCATGTGCCTACATATTTTTTTGGTATTTTATAACTATAAGACAAACTGAATAAATCGCATAGGTATAGTTACCTGATAACTAGGGTATTCTCCTCACCCAAGCTAGATGTTTGCCATATTTCCTTTGAATGATCTTTTAGAGTAAGCTTAGCAGTGGCGACCCACTGTCATGTCTCACTCCTTCATAGTATAGTCCTGTAAAAAATATATATATACTCCAAAAAGAAAACCATAACTCGAGGCTCGAATATGATAATGGGTTAGCAGTAAGCCAAATGAGTAATTGATTATCTCTATTAGCAGATATGAACATGTAGCACGCTTCTTATATTTTGTACTTTTCTATTTATAATGCAAAGAGAGGAAAATTTATTTTTGCGCTACCATTGTAACTATTCTTATGGGGTAAACGATAAGCCTAATACTTTGGAGCTTTTTAAGGTTTTATAATAAAGCACTAAAGAATTTTTATTTTCTTTTCTAAACATGCAAACGAATTATACTAGAGTAATTAGATAACTACCATTGTTACCTTATGGCGAGGGTACAGAGTTTAAAGTCGCCTGAACAAGACTTCTTGTGGTCATCATGTTGAGGGTTCTTCAGTGGATCCTAATGGGGACCCAGATGTTGCCTCTTCTAATGTTGATGATTTGGTTGAGGGGATCTCCTTTTTCTTCCATACTTTGGTTGGTTGTGGATGTTCTTCAGGTGTAGTTGATTTTTCTTTTGCTTTCTCCTCCTCAATGTTTCTTCTCAAGGTGCGACGCTGGTTTCTCTTCCTGGTCCTGGTGAAAGCTGGTAATCCAGAAGTGTTATAATCTCTAAAATAACTGCATACCTTTTCTCCTAGGAAGTGGAAGTGGACTTGGCATGTTCCATTGTAGATGATAGCTTTGGTAGTGTTGAGAAATGGCCTTCCAAGTATGATAGGTGTCTTATCTTCTTTTCACACGTCAATGATCATAAAGTCGGTAGAGACAGAATGGGTGTGGATCTTAACCGTCATGTTTCTTGCTAGTCCCTTCGGGATTTGTGTGGTGTTGTCCGCTAGCTGGAAAATATATGTAGGTTTGATAGGTTAATTAAATAATGTATTGTATACCTCTTTTGACATTATATTGACTGTTGATCCAGTGTCGCAAACGACTTGAGTAGAAAGAGCTCTATCTAATGGTGCACTCTATTGACGGTAGACCAGGATCTCTAGCTAAGACTGGCAAAGCTGAATGACGACCTTTGAACACTTGAGACATACTTTGAATACTTGAGACATACTTCAAACTATTGATGGTAGACATACTTTGTACACTTGGGAGTTTCTCTCTTGCATCTTTGAACACTTGAGACATACTTTGAACTAGAGAACACTCCCTCCACTCATCTCCTTATTTGATTGCCAATCCTAGTGAGATTGAGCGAGATTCAAGTGCATGGCTTAGTGAGTTGCATCTAGTGGCACTTGATTCTTGAGTTTGCTGTGGATTTCTTGTTACTCTTGGGTGTTTCCCGACGTCCTAGATGGCTTGGAGCAGCGGAGGTGTTGAGCTCATGATTGGAGATTGTTTTGAGCCTTACAAATTGATTTGTGAGGGTTCTTGAGGCTTCCCTGCGAGAGATCACAATTGGCTACTCTAGTGGATTGCTCATAGCTTGGAGGATCCCATCTTGTGAGTGGATGTGCGGCACATGCTGAGGGTTTGGCTTTGGATTGCCAATTAGCTCGTGATCCACCAAGTGGGTGTATCGCCACAACATGGACTAGTGTAACACCCCAAAATATGTTTTGTATGTTAGAAAGCGTAAAATGGTAAATACATAATTAGGAGTTCTAGTGAGTGGCAAAAAAATAATTTTTATGTCTCTTGGATGGATAATCAGAGACAACAAATGCATAGAGCTCATCGAATGCTTTCAGTTGCACTACTCATATTCTTTGTTTGGAGTTTGTGTAATATAATCAGGAGACATGTTACTGTACCACAACATAAAAATTCCCTCTACCAAGTCCTTTAGCTGCCATCCAAAGCTTTTCATATTCAGGAGAAAGAAAAGAAGAGAGGGGAGAAGAGAAAGGAGAGGAGAGAAGGGGGGAGATGGGAGGAACTAGGGTTTCGCTCGTGGATCGCTGCCGTATTCATTCCTCATCTAAACTCATTGGGGTAAGATCCTTCTTTTCCCTTTACGTTTTGTGGGAAATCGATGCTAGGGTTTGGCAATTCCTTTGGATTAGTTGATGGTTTAGGGTTCTAATCTCGGAATTAGGCCCTGCTGTGTTTTCCAGATTGTGCAGTTGTAAGTTATGTGCTGTTTTGGGCTCTTTTATGTATCTAAAAATTATAGGGAAATTGTATTCAAACATCAGACGTCAACATCTTTCTTTTGGCATAAATATCTCCCTTGAATCCCTTATGGGTTTGGAGATATGGTTGTTGTTTGTTGATGCATTAGCGCTGTCTGAAATCTGGACACAGTTAAATACATGCAGTTTTATGTTGTCATACCTCCATAATCTCAAGGAATGATCTAAATAAAACTTGTTTGTAATTTCATAAGCTATCCAGATTGTTAAATATCATAGATTTTTTATCATTATGGCTCCAGTTATGTGTGTTTTAGTCAGCTTTTGTTGTTATGCTATCTGAAAAAGTGTAGTTGGAATCTTGGCTTGTTATGAGTATCTTTTAGTACATCAAAATCCAAAGCTTATAACATGAAACTTGTATAATATTAGTTAAGTTTCCTATAATTATAAAGACCATCATTTTTGGATAAGCATAACTCCAGTTATGAATTTTAGAAGTTTGATATCTTGTTTGTGTCGTCAGAAATGTTCAGTCATGTTCAGAGGCTATTTATGCTATCTTATATATCTCATATGACAGATTGAATTTTATCAAAGTTGTAGATAATGGAGTTTTATATCTTCTATAAAAATTTCATAATTTTTGAACATGTAGCCTATCGACACTAAAAATATAAAGTACAGTTGCTGCTGTTTCTTGGTTGTTTGGTTGCTGTTTTGAGAGTGATGTTGCAGGCCATATAAGTGTTTTGTGTTTGTCATTTGTGAATGCTTCAATGAGTTTATTTTCTAAGGTGATGATGTTTGAACATGTGGTGCGCCTTTGGATCATTCTTAGCTCATGTTCTTGCATCGCTGTTTTGAGGCAAATAAACATAGCGGTGGTTGCTACATCCGGACATGTTGTTTGTTCTACCTACACTTTGTTGTAAGATTAACTGAACTAAGATGATCTGCCTATTATGAATTAACGTATTCTTTATAGTACTATTTGTTGTGGTCATAATTGTTAAATCTCATATGTCATCTGGAAGGTAAGTTGTATGTTTTATAATTATGGAAACATATGGCATGTGTGGGAAGTATTTATCTTTCTTCATGAGGTAAGTGTGATATATTTGATTGTGGATGTAACGACATATGTGGCAACTACACTTGCAGTTGCATCATATCATTGCATCATATTGCATTGCATGGCATTCGTGGATGTCGCCGCTTGCTAGCCGCGACCGTACCGGTACAGCATCGTATGTTGCCCGAGGAGGGGTATGATGCAGCTTCATATCTTATTGGGTATGGAGGCAGTGGACATGCATATGCATTGCATATGCACTCTGAGGTTTACTTGCATTCAGGATGTGGATATGAGGCATTTTTTCTATTTGAAGAGGTGGATTATTTATTGAATACCATGATGATGTTTACTCCATTGTGCTGCTACCACTTGATAAATAATTTGACTATGAATTATTAATTTCTTATGTTGTCATATCTTACACTTTTTAATTGATTCTTAATTAACTTGTAGATTGAATGACATGTTCAGGCAGTTTGCTTGCTGAGATTTATTCTCACCCCTCTATCTTTCCAGGAGCTTTCTTTGGATGCTTTGCTTGAAGAGATAGGATTAGCGGCACATCTTCACGATTTCACCCACAATAAGATAAAACAATATCACTCTTGGCTTGTTGTAATAAACTTAGTGTACCATCAAGGCGATCCTTCATGATTTAATAAAAATGTTTAAGTTGAAACTTTACTTAATATAAATTTTGTTCTTGTTGTTGCTTCCACGCTTTACTTTGATGTTGGTTTTGTGTTGCCAAGTTTTATACTCTGTGTAGAAACACCGCACACCCTAACAAGGGGGTGACCTTCATTATATAGCCTAGAAGGCTTGTAGTACATCTACAAGTTACAATGTTGTACTAATACAAGTCAAGCTAGGAGTACAAAGCCAATGGGCTGTAAGCCCAATATGGGCTGTTATAATTATATTCTCACACCCTCCCTCAGTCTAAGCGGGAGTGTCACGAACACAAAGACTAAACCTAAAATCAATAAACAACTGTATAGGTAACCCTTTAGTCATGATGTCCGTGAACTGATGAGAAGATGGGACATAGAGCACCCAAACCTGTCCCAAGGCCACCTTGTCACGAACAAAGTGGATGTCTATCTCAATATGCTTCGTGCGACGATGATGTACTAGGTTGGCAGTCATGTAGACGGCGCTGACGTTGTCATAGCAGACGATCGTTGCTGAAGCAATGGGCGCATGGAGCTCCTCAAGCAGCTGTCGGAGCCAACAAGTCTCAGCCACAGCGTGAGCAACGGCGCGATACTTAGCCTCCGCACTCAAACGAGAAACCGTAGATTGTCATTTAGAGGATCAAGAGACTAAGTTGTCACTGAGGAGTGCCAAGAGGCAAGATATCCAACCCAATCAGCATCGGAGTAAGCGGTCAAACTATCGATGCCGCCAACACCAAGGTGAAGCCCGGTGGATAGAGTACCCTTCACATACCGAAGGACACGCTTGAACAACGCCAGATGAGGCTCACGCAAGTCATGCATGAAGAGGCACACCTGCTAGATGGCATGGGCAAGGATTGGACGAGTCAGCGTGATGTACTGTAGAGCGCCAGCCAGACTGCAATACTAGGTAGTATCCGCCACCAGAGCACCATCCGTAGCTGAGAGCTTGACCTGAGTGTCCACAGGAGTCACTGTAGAGTGACACTCCGCCATGCCGGCATGTTCGAGTAGGTCCACAGCATACTGTCGCTGGTAGAGGAAGAGGTCGCCGGAGGTCCACATGACAGAGATCCCGAGGAAGTGATGGAGCTCCCCGAGATCTGTCATGGCGAACTTAGAGTGAAGAAGCCGGGTGATGCGCTGAAGTAGAACAGGCGACGAAGTAGTCAAAATGATGTCGTCGACATAGAGCAGCAGGTAGGCGATGTCAGCGCCGTCCTTGTAAACAAAGAGGGACATGTCAAAGACTGAAGCACTGAAGCCAGATCACTGGACAAAGTCGGCAAACCACTGGTACCAAGCCCTGGGCGCCTGCTTAAGTCTATACATGGACTTTTGCAGGAGGCAGACGTGGTCGGGGGCAGCTGGGTCGACGAAGCTAGGTGGCTGCTGGTAGTAGACAGTCTCATCCAGATGACCATGGAGAAACATGTTCTTCAGATCCAGTTGATGAATCGGCTAGGATGAAGAAGCAGTGATGCTGAGGATGATGCGGATGGTGGCCGGTTTGACAACCGGGCTGAATGTCACACCCAATTTTAAGGATAAAATTGAATGCAAAACCTTATGTGTGCCCAGAGATCAATCACACATAAGCCAACAAATTATAGGGAGTATCATCACAAGTGTTTATTACATAATGATATAACTCAGAGTCTTTACACAAATAAAGCGGAAAATAAAAGATAACTCTTGTATGGAAGCTCCATCACAGAGGCACGTCAACTGGTTGACCACAAGATTAGAAATCCTCAGGGAAGTATTGGTAGTAGTCATTACCCATGCCATCTGTTACCCATCCCGGATTTTTATCCAAATAAAGAAAATAAACAAGTGTAAGTACACCTCGTACTTAACAAGTATAACTAGGGGTTTATGAGGCTCAAAGGTTAGACACTGGTTCAACTACATGTAGCTTTTAGTTGTCGCAATTTTAGCATATGAGTAGCATCAAGTTGTCAAGACCCATAATAAACTCATGATCAGGTAAAGTGAATAAAGAATAGCATAAACAACATATTAACAATAATAACATTAATGAATTGCCATTA
>Ga0182004_10005647_pt1 | contig 10175 bp, 5 predicted proteins | sample Sormic07211540_1_FD_120479 | JGI IMG/M metagenome (GOLD analysis project Ga0182004, IMG submission 120479) | Endophyte microbial communities from Sorghum bicolor roots, Mead, Nebraska, USA - 072115-40_1 MetaG | ecosystem: Host-associated > Plants > Roots > Unclassified | place: USA: Nebraska...
AAGCGAGAAGACGTCGCGTGCCGTACAGCGCGTCTCTCCACCGACGACGCAAACTCGGAGCACGAGCCTCCCTCGTCGCCTCGCCAGACGACGACCCTCCTCTCTCTCCTCATTCAAAGCAGTGCGGCAGGGTGCTTTTTTTTTTGCATAAAACATGTTATACAGACGGCTAATACAGACGTGCCCTAACCATTAGAAACCACTTCATTTTCACCAACCTATCAAAACATTGTCAGCAACTGAAATATTACTCACGTATATAGAAAGTGAATGTCCCAGAAATTGTGCACGACAATTAATGAGGCGTAGGAAATAGCTATTTCTCTTGTCAACAAGATCACACACTGAACTTGAGCACCAAGATCCAAGAACAAAATATATGACCTAGTTCAAATTTAAAACATAAAAGTGGCTTATGGATAATATCATAGTTACACAAGAACTGCAGGATCAAATCTTCATGTAAAGAAATTACTTTGGTTGGATAATTTTCTTTTCTCAAGAACTCGACTACATGGCAAGTCCGGTATTTTGTTCAAACATGTGTTCTAATGCATCCATTTGCTAAGGAAATAGATAGAAGTATAGGTAATGTTTGAAGGACACGAAGTTCTATTTTTCACCTCAAAACATGCATAAAGCTCTTTGTTGATTTCAACATGTGAATGCCATCTGCAATATAATCACAAAATGCTGCACAAAACAGTAATCACTACAGCACATATAAAAAATAGGCATCACAAGAAACACATAAGAGAAACTTCGAAGTTCTAGACCATATAATGCTTGCACTAGTTTTGCCAACAATATAATACAGCAGCTAGTTAATTAAAGATGCTAAGACTGCTAAGACTGACAAGTGAGAAAGCAGGTAGCTGCCGTACGCTTTGGGTGGTATCATGGTCTGCCAAAAGAATTTCTTCACCATCCCATGAACGGAGTAAACATTGATTCTTCCAAACTGCAACAGATAATTTGTCGCAGCAGCATTAGACTCATCATTCTTATGCCTGAATATACTCCTTCAAGAAGAGCTGGAAAGCTTGAGGTCAATTGACATCAGCTGATCCCGAAGATGCTGATTGTCCTCCAGCAGGCGGTCATATTCAATCAGCAAGCCTTCAGATTGTTTTTGGATAGTAAGTGCCTTGTCCTCAGCAACATGGACCTCTTCTATCTTTTCTTGGACTTGTAGCTTCAGTTTCTTCATCTCCTTGTTCAGAATGGCAATCTCTTCCTGGTACTTCTTTGCGTCCTCTGAATTTCCATGTTTTGTTTCCTCCAACATTTTATTATGCTTACGTACAGCCTCTAAGTCCTTCTTGAACACACGCAAATCTCTGATGTATTGGTGGAGCCGGTCAATCACTAGAGCAAGAAATAAGGAGTACCCTGAAAGAATAGTCCTCTGCTCAGACTTCAACAATCAACATAGAGAAGATAGCATGAATTCAGTGCTGAAACATTTAGCACAATATTGCAAGAGGGAAAGGGTACATGTATAAAAAGGACGTGATAGATAAACACATTCAACTGAGTCATATGCACACTAGAAATTTCATTGCAACACATATACAGAATATATCAGAACAAGCCATTCTGACTCTACTCAATGCTGATGCAACAAGTAGATAGATGATCACAATTCAATCTCGATCTCCATATTTTTGTAAAACTTCTAGTGTTTAGGGAAAAGTACACTCAAATATAATGCGGCTTAATATATGTGTGCTATATTTTTTTTGCACTGTGGAGTGTGGATGGCAAAGTTGTATAGTTTGGATCGAAATAGTTTCTCATAAGATAAAAGTACTAGCTGGACCATACAAATTTTCTATTCACTCACAAACAAATAAATAGGAATGTTCGAAGTTTTAATCCCCTAAGCAGGGTCAAAGAATGGACGCTCTTTTCATTTTTAGACCAAAAAGACCTTGGCCCAGAAAGCTTAAAAACTAGTCACTGCTCGGGTTACCAGCTTAGATCAACACAACCGCTTGAACAGCCACCTGAATAAGCAACATGGCAGTACACCCCCACCAACCTAGATTGCTCACCAAACTATTCATCACACTCAGATCTCACCAAACCCCTACCCAAGCACCCAGTAGAAACACGGAATCTTGTCCAATCAAAAAAATGGGGATAGAGGAGCCCGCATAGGCAAGGCGTACCGAACATGATCGAGTGGGCGGATGCGGGTTACCAAGACCTACCCATGAGGCACGCCTCCAGGAGGTGACGCGAGAAGAGCACCTGGTCGGTGGGCGTGGGCCCGCCGCCGGAGCCGGAGTCTGAGTCGCTCGCGCCGCCGCTGATCTGAGACATGCTGTAGAGCGTCGAAGCGAGCAGGGCCAGGACAACGCCCGCGACCGTCTTGACGACGACGGGCGCGTGGCGGCCGCGCTTGAGCCGGTCGACCACTAGCACGGCGAGCTTCCGCAGCGGCGTCTTGAAGAGCAGCGCCGCCGTCAGGGACGCCTCCGCCACCAGCACGGCGAACAGCAGCTGGATCATCGCCGCTTGTATGGAGATGGAGCTGCTGATTGGATTTGGATTCAGAGTGTGCTGTGATGGGAGATGAGGAGCCGTTTTTGAGCGGGCGGTTTCGTTGTCCGTGCTCGCGTGTTGGGGTTTGGGGACAAAGAAGCCGAGGAGGCGGCGAATTTCTTTTATTTTTAGTAAACTTCATTTCAAATCGAAGATCAAAGAGAAATTAAAAATAGCTGAAAGTAATGAAAGTAATGAGGATAGAGGAGCCGTTTTGGAGCGGGCCGGTTCCGTTCTCTATGCTTGTGTGTTGTTAGGGTAAAAAAGCCGACGAGGCGCTCTCGCGAATTATTTTTATTTTTAGTCCACTCCATTTTAGATCTAAGGTCAAGGAGAAATTGTAATGAGTGGAAAGTGATTTAAACTAAATCATTTTTTATTTATCTAACCATGAAATACTTCCTCTATCTAAAAAATACAATTATGAATACATGTCAGTTAAATGAGAAGTCGTTTGGAGCGGGCCGGTTTCGTTCTCTATGCTCACGTGTTGCGGTTTGGGGAAAGAAGCCGAGGAGGCGCGTACGCGAATTTCTTTTATTTTCAGTCTATTCCATTGCAGATCTAAGGTTAAATAGAAATTGAAATGATTGGAAAGTGATTTAAACTAAATTATTTTTTATTTGCCTAACCATAAAATACTCTCCATCAAAAAAATACGATTATAGATCCATGTCAGTCAAATGAGGAGTTGTTTTGGAGCGGGCCGATTCTGTTCTCCGTGCTTGCGTGTTGCGGTTTGAGAAAAGAAACCGAGGAGGCGCGTACGCAAATTTCTTTTATTTTCAGTCCACTCTATTTCAGATCTAAGGTCAAGGAGAAATTGGAATGGCTGGAAAGTGATATAAACTAAATTATTTTTTATTTGTCTAAGTATGAAATACTCCCTCGATCTAAAAATACAATTATGGATCCATGTTAGTCAAATGAGGAGCCATTTTGGAGCGGGCCGGTTCCATTCTCTGTCCTCGCATGTTGCGGTTTGGGGAAAGAAGCCGAGGAGGGGCGTACGCGAATTTCTTTTATTTTCAGTCCACTCCATTTCAGATACAAGGTCAAAGAGAAATTGAAATGGCTAAGAAGTGATTTAAACTAAATCATTTTTTATTTGCCTAACCATGAAATATTCTCTCCATCTAAAAATACAATTATGGGTTCGTGTCAGTTAAATGAGGAGCCGTTTTGCAGTGGGCCGGTTCCATTCTCCGTGCTTGCGTGTTGCGGTTTGGGGAAAGAAGCTGAGGAGGCAGATACGCGAATTTCTTTTATTTTTAGTACACTTCATTTCAGATCTAAGGTCAAAGAGAAATTAGAATAGCGGGGAAGTGATTTAAATTAAATCATGTTTTTATTTGCCTAACCATGAAATACTCTCTCCATCTTAAAAAAATACAATTATAGATCCATGTCAGTCAAATTAGGAGCTGTTTTGGAGCGGGACGGTTCCGTTCTCCGTGCTTGCGTGTTGCGGTTTGGGGAAAGAAGTCGAGCAGACGCGTACGCGATTTTCAGTCCACTCTATTTCAGATATGGGAAGTGATTTAAAGTAGATCATTTTTGTATTAGCCTAACTATGAAATACTACCTCCATCTACAAATAAATACAGTTATGGATCCATATTTGTCAAATGAGGAGGCATTTTGGAGCGGGCCGGTTCTGTTCTCCATGCTTACGTGTTGCGGTTTATGAAAAGAAGCCAAGGAGGTGCGTACGTGAATTTCTTTTATTTCCAGTCCACTCCATTTCAGATCTATGTTCAAAGAGAAATTGGAATGGGTGGAAAGTGATTTAAACTAAACCATTTTTTTATTTGGTTAACCATGAAATACTCCCTCAATCTAAAAAAAATACAATTATGGATCCATGTCAATCAAATGAGGAGCCATTTTAGAGCCGAGCGGTTCCGTTCTCTGTACTTGCGTGTTGCGGTTTGGGAAAGAAGCCGAGGAGACGCGTACGTGAATTTCTTTTATTTTCAGTCCACTCTATTTTAATCTAAATTCAAAAAGAAATTGGAACGACTAGAAAGTGATTTAAACTAAATTATCTTTTTTAGTTGCCTAACTATGAAGTACTTCCTCCATCTAAAAAATACAATTATGGATTCATGTCAATCAAATAAGGAGCCGTTTTGGAGTGGGCAGGTTCTATCCATCCTCCGTGCTTGCGTGTTGCGGTTAGGGAAAAGAAGCTGAGGAGGCGCATACGTGAATTTCTTATTTTCAATCCACTCCATTTCAGATCTAAGGTCAAAGAGAAATTGGAATGGCTGATAAGTGATTTATAATAAATTATTTTTTTATTTGTCTAACCATGAAATACTTTCTTCATCTAAAAAAATATAATTATGGATCCATGTTAGTCAAATAAGGAGTCATTTTGGAGCAGGCCGGTTTCGTTCTCCGTGCTTGCGTGTTGCGGTTTGGGGAAAGAAGCCGAGGAGGCGCATACACGAATTTCTTTTATTTTCAATCTACTCCGTTTCAGATCTAAGTTCAAAGGAAAATTAAAATGGCTGGAAAGTGATTTAAACAAAATTATTTTTTATTTATCTAACCATGAAATACTTCCTCGATCTACAAAAATACAATTATGGATCCATATCAGTTAAATGACGAGCCGTTTTGGAGTAGGTCGGTTCCGTTCTCCGTGCTTGTGTGTTGCACTGTTGCAGTTTGTGGAAAGCAGACAAGGAGACGCGTACACAAATTTATTTTATTTTCAATCCACTATATTTCAGATCTAAGGTCAGAGATATTGGAACGACTGGAAAGTGATTTAAACTAAATAATTTTTTTATTTGCCAAACTATGAAATACTTCCTCCATCTAAAAAAAATATAATTATGGATCCATGTTAGTCAAATAAAAATACAATTATAGATCCATGTTAGTCAAATGAGGTGTCGTTTTATAGCGGGGCGTTCTCTGTGCTCACGTGTTACGGTTTGGGGAAAGAAGCCGAGGAGGCGCGTACGTGAATTTCTTTTATTTTCAGTACGCTCCATTTCAGATCTAAGGTCAAAGAGAAATTGAAATGCCTGACAAGTGATTTAAACTAAATTATTTTTTATTTATCTAACCATGAAATACTTCCTCCATCTAAAAAATACAATTATGGATCCATATCAGTTAAATGAGGAGCCGTTTTAGAGCGGGCCGGTTCCATTCTCTGCTTTTTTTAAACTGGATGGATTCCATTACTCAAATGCTAACACCTGATTACATAACAGACCCAAGCTAACTCATGAGCAACTTGATTGCACTCTCTACTTCTAAACACGCACTGAAACCTGAAAACAGGAGAAAACTAAATTCTTGATCTCAGACACCAAAAGGCCCACCGCAGAATCATCAAAATCATTGGTAGAAACTGTTTGGACAACCAACTTTGCATATCACTTTTTTATTTGCCTAACCATGAAATACTTCCTTCATCTAAAAGAATACAATTATAGATCCATGTCAGTTAAATAAGAAGCCGTTTTGGAGCGGGCCGGTTCCGTTATCCGTGCTTTCTTGTTGCGGTTTGGGAAAAGAAGCTGAGGAGCACATACGTGAATTTCTTTTATTTTTAGTACACTTTATTTCAGATCTAAGGTTAAAGAGAAATTGGAATGGCTGGGAAATGATTTAAAGTAAACCATTTTTTATTTGCCTAACCATGATATACTCCCTCCATGTAAAAAAATACAATTATGGATCTATGTCACTCAAATGAGGAACCGTTTTGGAGCGGGCCGGTTTCGTTCTCCGTGCTTGCGTGTTGTGATCTGGGAAAGAAGCCAAGGAAGCGGGTACGCGAATTTCTTTTATTTTCAATCCACTCTATTTCAGATCTAAGGTCAAAGAGAAATTGGAATGACTGGAAAGTTATTTAAACTAAATTATTTTTTATTTGCTAAACCATGAAATACTTCCTCCATCTAAAAAATACAATTATGGATCCATGTTAGTCAAATAAAAATACAATTATGGATCCATGTTAGTCAAATGAGGTGTCGTTTTGTAGCGGGCCGGTTCCATTCTCTTTGCTCGCGTGTTACGGTTTGGAGAAAGAAGCTGAGGAGGCGTGTACGTGAATTTCTTTTATTTTCAGTACACTCTATTTTAGATCTAAGGTCAAAGAGAAATTAGAATGATTGGAAAGAGAAATTAGAATGATTGGAAAGTGATTTAAACTAAATCATTTTTTTTATTTTCCTAACCATGAAATACTCTCTCCATCTATAAACAAATATATTTATGGATCCATGTCAGCTAAATGAGGGGCCGTTTTGGAGCGGGTCGATTTCGTTCTCCGTGCTTGCGTGTTGCGGTTAGGGGAAAGAAGTCGAAGAGGGCGTACGTAAATTTATTTTATTTTTAGTCCACTCCATTTCAGATCTAAGGTCAAAGAAAAATTAAAATGGCTGGGAAGTGATTTAAATTAAATCATTTTTTTTATTTGCCTAATCATGAAATACTCCCTCCATCTATAAAAAATACAATTATGGATCATTGTAAGTCAAATGAGGAGCCATTTTGGAGTGGGCCGGTTTCGTTCTCCGTGCTCGCGTGTTGCTGTTTGGGGAAAGAAGCCAAGGTGGCGCGTACACGAATTTCATTTATTTTTAGTCCACTTCATTTCAGATATAAGGTCAAAGAGAAATTGGAATGGCTAGAAAGTGATTTAAACTAAATTATTTTTTTATTTGTCGAACCATTAAATACTCCCTTCATCTAAAAAAATACAGTTATGGATTCATGTCACTTAAATGAGGAGCCGTTTTGGAGCGGGCCGGTTCCGTCCTTGCGTATTGCGGTTTGGGGAAAGAAGACGAGGAGGCGCATACACAAAATTTTTTTATTTTCAGTCCACTTCATTTTAGATCTAAGGTCAAAGAGAAATTAGACTAGCTAACAAGTGATTTGAACTAAATTTTTTTATTTGGCTAACCATGAAATACTCCCTCCATCTATAAAAATATAATTATGGATCCATATCAGTCAGTCAAATGAGGAGCCGTTTTGAAGCGGTCCGGTTCCGTTCTCCGTGCTCACGTATTGCGGTTTGGGAAAAGAAGCCGAGGAGGAGCGTACGTGAATTTCTTTTATTTTCAGTCCACTTCATTTTTAGGTTTAAGGTCAAAGAGAAATTGGAATGGCTGAAAAGTGATTTAAACTAAATCAGTTTTTATTTGCCTAACCATGAAATACGCCATCTATCAAAAAAATACAATTATGGATCCATGTCAAAATGAGGAGCCGTTTTGGAGCGAGCCGGTTCCGTTCTCTGTGCTTGCGTGTTGCGGTTTGGGGAAAAAAGCCGAGGAGGCGCGTACGTGAATTTCTTTTATTTTCAGCCCACTTTATTTGAGATCTAAGGTCAAAGAGAAATTAGAATAGGTGGGAAGCGATTTAAACTAAATTATTTTTTTTATTTGTCTAACCATGAAATACTCCCTCCATCTAAAAATATATACAATTATATGTCAGTCAAATGAGGAGCCGTTTTGGAGCGGGTCGGTTCCGTTCTTCGTGCTCGCGTGTTGCGGTTTGGGGAAAGAAGCCGAGGAGGCGCGTATACGAATTTCATTTATTTTTTAGTACACTCCATTTCAGATCTAAGGTCAAAGAGAAACTGGAACGGCTGGGAAGTGATTTAAACTAAATTATTTTTTTATTTGCCTAACCATGAAATACTTCCTCTATCTAAAAAATACAATTATGAATACATGTCAGTCAAATGAGGAGTCGTTTGGAGCGGGCCGGTTTCGTTCCCCATGCTAGTGTGTTGCGGTTTGGGAAAAGAAGTCGAGGAGGCGCGTTCGTGAATTTCTTTTATTTTTAGTCCACTCCATTTTAGATCTAAGGTCAAAGAGAAATTAGAATGGCTGGAAAGTGATTTAAACTAAATCATTTTTTTATTTGCCTAACCATCAAATACTTCCTCTATCTAAAAAATACAATTATGAATACATGTCAGTCAAATGAGGAGTCATTTTTGAGAAGAAGGGGCAAGAGAAAATGGTACTCAAATTGAGAAAAGCTTTATATGAACTGAAACAAGCTCCTAGAGCTTGGAATGTAAAGCTGAATGGCAGTCTGATGAAACTTGGTTTGAAGAAGTGTGTGACAGAGCCAGCTATTTACACTAGGGGAGAAGGATTGTCAAAGTTAGTACTAGGTGTTTATGTTGATGATTTGATAGTAAGTGGAGGAGATCCAAAGGCAACAGATGTCTTCAAGAAGCAAATGACCTCAGAGTTTGAAATGAGTGACCTAGGCAGGTTGTCTTATTATCTGGGAATTGAGGTGGAGCAGAAGGAAGACCATATTACTATGGATCCTGGTACAAAATTGGATGCTAATAAACAGGGAGAGAGGGCAGATGCTACTAGATACAGAAGGATCATCATATGCTTAAGGTATCTACTGCATACGAGGCCAGACTTATCTTTCTCTGTTGGTTTGGTAAGTAGGTTTATGGAAAAACTTACTGCCAAGCATTATAATGCAGTTAAGCGGATAATAAGATATGTAAAGGGAACAGTGAACTATAGGTCTAGTTGATACTCAAGAGAAGAAACCAGAGGTGTTGATGGGTTACACTGACAGTGTTAGTGGTGGAGATGTTGTGGAAAGGAGGAGTACAGGTGGCATGGCCTTTTATCTGAATGAAGGCCTGATTACTTGGAATTCTCATAAAGAGAAAATAGTAGCTCTGTCATCTTGTGAAGTTGAATTCATGGCTGCAACTGCAGCAGCTAAGCAAGCTTTGTGGCTCAGAAACCTGTTGGGAGAGATTACAGCAACTAAACCTAAGACAGTGACTTTGTTTGTGGACAACAACTCAGCCATAGCCCTGATGAAAAATCATGTGTTCCATAGAAGGAGTAAACACATAGATGTGAAATATCACTTCATCAGAGAGAGGGTGGAAGATGGTCAGATTGTTGTCAAGAAGATACACACTTTGGAGCAGAATGCAGATGCATTGACAAAGCCTATGCCTGCAGTTAAGTTTGCCGTGATGATTCACGTACTCGGTGTTAGGGAACTTGAAGAACATCAGGCTTAAGGGGGAGAGTGTTGGTGTAAGCCTGCCGTCAGCTGATGTGGAAAGTCAGGGTGGCAACCAGTAATGCAGGAAAGGCGATTTGAATTTGCCTGGAGCGGGAATGGTTGGTGCCAAGCCGAGGAGGTGGTGACCGCGCCCACAGAGCAGTTCAGCAGTGACAGGCGTGAGTTTGTACTTTTTATTGTGTTTTAAAACATTGCAAGCGTCGTGTGTATTAGCTATTGGTATAAATAGCTAGGAGTTAGAGGAGCGGTGTAGCGCCTCAGCTGTGTTGTATCTCGCATTGTACTCAAACTTATCTATAGCGAAAAGGGGCACTATCTCCCTGGCGACAGGTGTGCAGTTGCCGTTCGAGTGTGCTGTGTTCTTGCGTGATCATTGATTCATAGGTTAGTCACAGTGAGATTTGTGTTTGATCGACGATTCTAAACCAACACGCGGCCGACGCCCATGCGCAGTGTGAGCAGAAGCAGAGCTGCCAAAACTGGAGCCGATGGAGGGATGTTTATGTACCTGTGCTGTGCAGGAGTATATATATATATAGGCTTTTGATGTACTAGTA
>Ga0182004_10005648_pt1 | contig 10171 bp, 7 predicted proteins | sample Sormic07211540_1_FD_120479 | JGI IMG/M metagenome (GOLD analysis project Ga0182004, IMG submission 120479) | Endophyte microbial communities from Sorghum bicolor roots, Mead, Nebraska, USA - 072115-40_1 MetaG | ecosystem: Host-associated > Plants > Roots > Unclassified | place: USA: Nebraska...
AAAAAATCGACTAAAACCATGAACAAAACGTGAGCCCGAATGGCCTAATGAGAATTAGCCTGCTTTATCCCTCAATGAAGAACATAAAAGTGATCTGTGAGGCCCATTGAGAAGAACGAAATTAACGACAGAAGTGGTTTAGTAAAATGGAGAAAAGGAGTGACATGATATTTTACCTTGCACAAGATTCAGTGAAGCCCTTCCTCCATCCTCTACAGATAATAATTGTTTGACAAATAAGTAAACATATCAATCTAACTGTTTACCAACTACAACGCTCCTCTGTACCTTAAAATTTTCTCATGCATGTACTAGTTGCTGTCACTAATTACAGGTAAATCAGCTGTGTTTCTGTTAGTAATGCATACATCTTTTCTCACAAGTTTATCCAAAGAATGCATCATTTTCCTTTTTCCACCGGTGCAAGGTTGACTGGTATCATGCCTTAGCAACCGATGTATTGGGTTGGAAACAGAGCCGAATGGGGAATAGGCCAAAATGGTGTTGGAACTAGGCCCATAGGAATGGGCCACTTGCAGTTAGGATTGGACGAGGGGCACAATAGTCATTTTAAGATTTGTCTCTCTAATCCCCACTCGAAAAATATTATGTCCTCAAATCTATAGGTACGCAGCAAACAACAAGTACTGTGCATTTTAACAATGTCCACTAGATATATTATTATTAAGTGTAAATTTTATGAACGATGTCCACCGGCGAATCGAATGTCACTCTCTTGCGGATTGATAGACTATGGATGGATGTATGCTAGTGGTGATTGTCTGTTTTTAGTTAATTAACGAACTCTAAAAGCTCATCAAGTCATGATGATCGAGATTGCTGTGGATTGACGGATGGATGCATGCATACATAATGATAATATAGAGCTTTATCGAATCGCATGATATGCATGCACGTACGCACGCTGGTCACGCCAGTATTGCAACTAAAAAAGGTGTATAAATATGCATGATTTGTTCGTTGCTTTGTCGCTGTCCTCCTTCTTGTGCACTCATGACTCATTCAAAAAAATAATAATAATGTGTTCTCCATCTATCTATGCATCCGCCAGGGTACGGTGCATGCCTGTCCACCAGTTGTTCGAGCTGTATCTTTGTATTTTTTTTTATTTTCATTTTCATTTTATTAAATTTTAAATTAATTAAATTAAATTTTGGTTAAGTTTTAGTTTGTGAGTTGCTGCTCCACCAGGTTTGGTACTTCTTTTAATATATATATACGACGACGAACAAAGCTGTATATACATAGAGAGGGAATGTTGTGCTCCGGTTTTTGGTACATCTTAGAGTTGATCTTAGCTATCTAATACTCCATCCGTTACACATTATAAGATGTTTTTGTTTTTTTGAGACTCATAGTTTTTTCTACGTAAAAGCAATATATCTAAAAAAATCAAAATTATCTTATAATTTAGTGCTAATTGCATCCATTAGCTGCTAATAGTTAGTTGGCTATACAGCTAACAATTAGCTAAAACTATTTGGATTCAAAGAGGTAATTATTAGCAGCTAGCTATTAGCTCATGAATCCAAACACGGCTCTAGAACGGAGGTAGTAGTTGCTAACTATTAATTAGGTAGCTAATTAGTATTAGTATTGACCACGCGCCGCCGTCACGCTGGGGAGAAAGAAGCCCATGACCTATGCCGCCATGCAAGGGGTGGATCCCACGACTCATGTCAGTGCCAGAGAGAGATGTCGTAAGAAGGGGGAGAGAAAGGGTGCAACAGGATTGGGACACTAGAGGAGAGAGAGTCGTCGAAAAACCTAACTCCTGCTATATATATAAGCCCGGTAGAGGCAGCCCTGATATGGGCTTGGCTAGGCCTCGGGCATATTTACAGAGGCGGGTCTAAATTAAGGTACCTCTTTGAAAATAGGATCTATTTTCATAAGTGGACCTCTCAAATTGCCCCTCTGTAAATTAACTTTGGGAGATGGACAATTATTATATGAGTCTAATTAAATAAAACATCCGCATCCAAAAATCATGTATTTTGGGAGACACGTAGAATGTTTGCCAGTCTCCAAAAATAAATATGGTGTGTCTCCCTGAAATCTTTATTTGTGGTAGTGTATCATGTTGCTTTGTTAACCAATCAATGCAAACGTATGAGAGTTAATGGAAATTTTAAAGCTCCAGAAGGTAAGAAATTCACCACTTATCGGCCAAGTTAATTAGTAGCACCAGCCATATCAAGAGGAAGAAAAACACAAATATTAAGAGACCAAACAATGCATGTCACTATAATAGTATAGACACACGCAAATTTGCCACGTCTCTCATGCACAATAACAAAACCGGCCTGCCTCTGGTTTGCAACCATGGCTCCTCTTCTGATCAGTGGCTAGCTAGTACACACTTGGAACAATAGATCAACATCTGTGGTAAGTATTTGTTGGTGTTCTTGCTTTTGTTATGTATCTTGGTGCATAGAAAAGCGAAGACGATTTATAATTTGGAACAGAGTAAGCACTAATCACCTGGAAAGCATGCAGAGAAAGCGAGATACTATATAAAGCAGTACGGTTGTTAAGCTAATATATATCCACACACAGGAGAGAAAAAAAAAGTCGTAGAAAGACTTGGTGGAATAATAAGAAGATGCCTGCTTTCTCCCTCAAAAAAGATGCAAAAGTGATCAAGAAACACAAAGGGAGAAAACGGAAGACAATCATCAAGAGAAGGACGTAATGATGAAAAAATGGCCGCAGATGGAGTATATCCCTGACTTTTCAGATGGTGGAGAAGTTCCAAAAATTGCTGGAATTTCAGTCAAATCTGGGTCACACATGTCCTGAGAGCAAACACAGAGAAGCAGATGGTGAGCATGCAAAAGTCGGGGACACAAGGAATCCAGGCATATATACTTATGTTGTGAGACTGTTTTTTTTTTTGTGTCAGCTGCAATATATGATCGACGCCCATGTGTGAGTGTCCAATGGTTGAAGTTAAGTTAGGGCGACACGCACACTGTTTCACAGAACTGAAAGAGTGGTCTGTTGGAGTACGTACGACAGGTGAAAATGCGGCAATGTTACTGTAAAAATGTACTGCTCGGTTGAATCACAAGAAATCAATATCTCTTATGAAGCTAATCTATATGCAAGATATCTACGTCATCTTCCACTAACTATCCATATCATCTCCTCCTAATAGCTATATCATCCACTAATTTCCAACCTTTTAATGCAACGAATTTTTGATAAAAAAATGGATATGTAAGAAAAAGTAAATTGTGCTTTCACAGCGCACTAGTGTTAGGCGAAACCAAAAAAGAGCTTTCACCAGCCCCCTACTTGCCCACTGCGTCAAGATTCCATTTTGCCCTCCAGCACGGAGCTCGTAGGTAGGCTATGGCATGGCGATGACACATGGTTGGAGTAGCGGAGATGGGGCTAACTCACCGGCATGGACCTGATCACAGCACACATGGTAGAGTTGCTGAGTTGTATGAGCGAGGCGCATCACCGGAAACGTCTAGTGCGGACGGACCTGAGCAGAGTTGGCGGCCATGTGGGTAAGGTGCGGCGTTGGGAGTCATCGAGACGAAGCAATGGGGGTGAGATATTTGAGTGGCAAAGTCGTCAGCAGCCATGAGATAAGTAGGGAGGAAGAACAGATGCTAGTGGTCGATGAAGATGAGTGAGAAACAAACGGTGGTCTCATCAAGAACATGGTTTTTTTTATTAGATAGAAAGAGGAAAAAAGGCATTATAGCCATTTCATTATTTTCAATAACAAGAATGTCTTACCAAATGTATTTGTAAAACAGCTCTATCCAGCCGAAACCAGAAAAGCTGCTCCATCACCCAAGCAGCCACTCTAGTAAGCTTTGCTATCTAACTGATATTCATGTCTACTAATTGATCATCTCAAAGCTCTAACAATTCGTATGTTATTTGAAATTCTCAGTTCATCCTGGCATTTCTATTCTGCATCCACCTAGTGAAGATCCCAATGGTTATGATGTTGCAAGCGAACGGTGGACACCAGTGCACACGGTGGGGTTTCTTCTTCAGGGCACATAAATGATGCTAGCTCTTTGTTTGTTTATAGAATAATATTTACTATTTAACTCTTATATAATTATTCCTACATAATGCAGTGTGTTTGTGTGGATTTGTTTTTGTATGAGTGTATGTCACTATTTGACTCTGTGTTTGTGTGTCTGTGTCTCACACACACTAGCAAAAATACTCTACGACTCAACTTTCTGTTGATGTATGCCCTATCCCATTGACTTTTGTTTACACTAGTAGAAATTATTAAGAGGGTCAACATTTTAGTTTTACAGTGATGGAGGCTACTTCAATGCAATAATGACCTCCCCCAGAACTATCCTAACAGCCCACCATCAATAAGATTTACTTCTGAGATTGGGCATCGGAATGGTAAGCTCCGCTATCTGACTAATATTAATCTACTCTACTAATTCACTAACTTTTTCTTTGCTAAGTGTACCCAAAAAAATAACCCCCGCTGAGAAGCCTTTTCTCTATCCACCCAGAAAACTGCACCTAGAAAAACAACACTTTTAAAACGAACCATCCAGATTTACTTTCGAGTCTTCTCTCTCCTTACTCACTCAAATCGAACGGTCAGGATCGTGTGTATGGTCCTCCTCGTCCCTCCCACCTCCCACGCCGACCTCCACGTCCACGCGCATCAGTCACGGTTCGATTCCTATTGTCTTTTTTCTTTTTCCGTCTCTTCCTCGAGCCACCCAAAAAAAAGAACACCACAACTTGTTTCCGCCTCCCTAACACAACTAGGGTTTGCTGGCCGCCGCCACGCCTTATCCGACCATAGGTGGCGGCACGGGGCGGTCACGCATCGGCGCTGGTAATCCGTCCCCATTGCAGTCGCGAGGATGGCCGAGCGACGGCGCGATGGCGGCATTGAGAGCGCACAACATGAGGAGGCGATTGCGCTGGAGGTTGAGGGCTAGGCCCTTGAGGATGAGTGGGGCAGCGTCGGGGGATCGAGGGCGATGGCACGGTCAGCCGTAGCAACGGCCGCTCGAGCAAACCGGCCATGGGGCTTGGGGGCCGCAGCACGTGCACGGGCGAGGAGATAGGTATCCTGCTAAAAGTGCTGGCTCGATAGGGCCACAGAGGAGCCTCCGCCGGCATCAGAGCGGCACAGCCACATGGCGGCGCGGCGGGTAAGGGAGTGAACCGCGACGAGCATGCCAGCGGCAAGGAGGAAGAGGAGGCACTGGATGTCAGTCGCAACCCAACAAATCCTACTACTCGTGAGTATCCCCTACGCCTACAAATCCAATTACCTCGTGAGTATCCCATTTGGCCATATTAAGAATTTGCCTATTTGAATCTGCAATTATCCACTCTGTTCATGGAAATAATCAGTATGCCACTCCTTGCATGTTGTAGCACTACTTTAATCTATTTATTTGGGAAATTTGGCATTTAGGATAGCGTTGTTGTATGCTTACTTGACAACCATCATTTTTCGGCAACAATGGGTGCAGCTAAGAGCAAAGCTAATATGCTGCATTTTGTTTTGGCAACACCTGTTGATATGTAGGTTGGATGAGCTTTCCATCGAGCAATGGAGTGCATCCAGTGATGTTGTTGATTTGGTAGCAGGGCCACATGGCACCACTGATATATCACCTTCAAAGAATGCTATAGAGTTGCTTTAATGGCAGAGGTTTTTATTTTTGTTTTGCATGTGCAGTCATGCTGTGCTCTTTCTCCGTGGTTAACCAGTCTATGTCTTCTTCCTGGTTACTTTGTTCATATGTCATTGTCATACTGTTATATGTTATTTTGCATGTAATTTTGAGCCATGGAATTTCTTTGTTGAATACCCTGCTACCTTCAATTATTATTCTACCAAAGAGAGGTCCAGCTACGGTGAATTTATCTTTATCAAGAAGTGAATTTGTAAATCCTTTGTGTGATGCATACATGTTCTAAACAATTTTGTATAAATTACTAGGTTGAGGTGGCTGCGTTAATTTTTAAGTGGATTTCAGATTTTGGTACTGTTTATAAAGTGGATTTAGAAGGTAAGTGATCTTTTTAGTGCTTTTCTGTATGTACCTTGCAATTATTTTAATTACTAAATAAATGTTTCTGATTTTAGGTGGTCAATCTGAAGCAATTTTATGTGGTCTAAATGAGACTCTGCCAAATGTTATAGTAATCCTTTCATAAGTAAGTTTTTTTTTTCTTATTATTTAATCTTCATCATTTCTAATTTCTGGTTTCTTGTTTTCCTGAAGTCCTGATCTAAAAGCCCTGATCTAAAACACACATATAAAATATTGATGGCTAGAACACCATGATATGAGACTTATTTTGGCTATAGATTCTGCGGAGTTGGTGGTGGTGAACACCTCGGAGGAGACACTGATGTGAAGGATGCCTGCAACAATGTCACGGGAGATATTAAGACTGTCTCTGGTACCTCATTTAGATTTCGTTTACCACCTCACTGTATTCTGTTGCCTTGCTATTTCAGAAATCTCTGCTCAGGAAAGTGACACGGTACGGTCAAATTCAAAAATTGTACATGAAAAGGCAGCCAGCATCAAATGAGAATGATACCTCAGCCAGTGGGCAGCAGTGTCTTCCTCTATCTGATGACTCTTCTCATGTGTTTGCACTATGAATATTTTTTGTTTAAGGTTGTGGTTGCAAGGTGCTATTACTGAAGGAGTTTCTGGTTCTACGTTGATCAGGTTTGTATTCCAAGCCATTGTAAATGGTTTCCATTTTACCAATGTAAATGTCAAATTATTAGTAAATTCAACAAAACATGGTAGTCAGATAGTAAATAGTTAACATAATAGAATTTTTTGATTGGTTCCACCGTCAAGGTGATCATCCTAACTGGACACCGAGAGTTATGTGTTTGTTCATGCATCTTGATTGGTTTGTCTACTAATTGGAGATGGCTCATGGCTGAATCTGACGGCTCCACGCTAGCATGCAGTAAATTGTATTGCTAAGAAGGAAGAGGGAAGAAGAAATGCTGCTTCTGGCTGTAAAGGAAAGATTGGCCATTCAGATATGAGGTAGTTAGCTATATAATGAAAATTTTCAACTTGGAACCATCCTTATTATGAAAATTTCTGTGATAAGTACTGTAATTTCATATAGATTACATTCTGTGATAAGTACTGTAGTTTCATATAGATTAACTGTATTTCTCAATTTTCTATAGCATTTCATAAATGTTAACTGAAAATGTGCTCCCTCATGAAGAACTGTAATTTTCATATAGAACTTTTTTTTGTTAGTGGCAGCACATTTAGTTCCTTTTGTTTTATGAATTATTTTAGTTTTGTAATTTTTTCTAGATACTACCGTAGCGTTAGCACGGACAATATACTAGTATCTACTAATTGATCATGTCCAACAGCTCTGACAGTTCTTATATTATTTGAAATTCTCAGTCCATCCTGTTGGACATGTTTGCATTTTGATTCTTCATCCACCTAGTGAAGATCCCAATAGTTATGAGCATGCAAGCGAATGATGGACACTAGTGCACACGGTGGGGTTTCTTGTTTAGGGCATGTAAATTGTGCTTGCTATTTGTTTGTTTACAGAATAATATTTACTCCCTTCATCCCAAATTATAAGTCATCCTAAGAATCTTGGAGAGTTAAAATATCTCAGGTTTGACCAACTTTATATGATAACATAATAACATTTATGATACCAACAAAGTATCATTAGGTTCTTCATTAGTTATATTTTCATATTAGTATCTATTTGATGTCATAATTCTTTCTAATTTTTTCTATAACTTTGGTCAAACTTGAGATACTTTGACTCTCCAAGATTCTTGGAATGACTTATAAATTGAGACATGGGAGTAATATTTAGCTCTTGTACAATTATTCCTGCATACTATGCATCTAAATATAATAATATATCTATAAACATAGCAAAATGGATGAACTAAAAATGTTAAAGTGACTTATAATTTGGAATGGGGTACTTATTAGATTGTAGAAGGAGCTCTAAGAGGCTCTTTAACACTTTACCCCAAAACCTAGTTTTGGAGGCACTAAAAAAAACTTTTACTCCCTCATATAAAAAACTCATCCTTAATCCATTCTTCTTGTTTTTTTTAAAAAAAGTACCACTGTTAACTAATTTTGTCGACCTGATCTAATCAAAAGGTTGCACCGTCATGTCACATGCTACTACCCATTGTCATGCTGCCTACGCCTAGCCTCTAGTCAACTGCAGCCAAGTGTCTATGTGTGGGTTTGTTTTTGTATGAGTGTATGTCACTATTTGACTCTGTGTCTGTGTGTGGGGGTGTGTGTGTGTGTGTGTGTGTGTGTGTGTGTGTATTACACACTAGCAAAAATACTCTATGACTGAACTTTCTGTAGATGGATGCCCTATACCATTAACTTTTGTTTACACTAGTAAAAATTATTAAGAGGGTCAACATTTTATTTTTGCAGTGATGGAGGCTACTTCAATGTTGTACTGACCTTCCCCACAAATTATCTCCCCAAGATTTACTTTTGAGACGGGCATTCGAATGGTAAGTTTTGCTCCTAGAGAAGTCAACATTAGATCGATAGATCCAGCACCTTATCCTCTCCTAGAGATGGCCCTGGAGCCGCCACCATGCTGGATCAAGGGGGGGCAGAGTGGCAATAAGTTGCGGTGAGGGAGACTAACAAGCGGTGCGCTGCCGATGTAGAGGAGGAAAAAGCGATGCGGGCAACAAGAAGGAAGAGGCCACGCAGGTGCTAGTGAGAAAGAAACGGGGGCACTAGCATTGATGAGGTGGAGGAAGAGGTCATGCAGCCACCGAGACAAGGAGGGGTGTGGCGGCCTGGAATCATGGGGAAAGAGGGAGGCACAATGTGATAGGGACACAAGGGGCCATGGCTCTAGATGGTCACATAGCCCATGGGTCGGTAGCATGGCATGAAGAGTGATTTTTTTGCCCGGCCCAAGCACAACATGATGGCCTAGTGGTGACTGTGCCCAGGCCAAACAGTGGCATAAGAAATCAATGTGATTTTTTGCACTAGGTCTAAGAACTACTTCTGCTTCTATGTTGAACGAGCGTGGGGAGGAGAATCATGGGGAAGATAAGTCACTTGACAATCAAAGCATTTGCGGCGGTCGAACAACTTATTTTCACCACAAGCGATCTAGAAGTGGCCCAAAACAGGTCCCAAAGCTCAGAGCGATGTGAAGAAGCAAAAAAAGGTAATCCATGGGGGGAACGGAAAGAGATGGATCAAATTGGATGACAAAAATAGTAAGGGGTTTGGGGAAAGGAAAGAAAAAGGAGAAAAGGGATAGCAATCATGATGCGACGTACCTGATGCTACATAGGAAGAGGTTTTGTCACCAGTTAGTCCCAGATCTTGTGAGGCGGCAGGGGCAGGCGACGTGGTGGCAGGTCCAATCGAAGTTGGGGGTGGGTGAGGAGAAAAACACGGTCTTTAGGGTTTCTTGGTGGTGGTGGCTATGATGAATCGAATTTTTGGATGGGGTAGAGGAAAATTGCGAGCTTTACAGTTTTGTGTTGTGGGGGATAAGTCCCAAATTTCAACAAGGCAAGGGCGGTGGAGGCAGCTTTTAGAGACACGTTGACTCCTCAGCTTGAACCTTGGGCAAGGGAGGGGGAAAGGCATGCGGGGGGAGGGGGGACTAAGTCCTAGATTGTGGCCACGCGAGGACGGGGAAGTCGGCTTGCTGGCAACATGGTGGCAGCTATGACTGCACTTGTTGCGGCGGTGAGCGGAAGGCATGACTTTTAGGGTTTTTTATGAGATGGAGAGAGTGGTACATGAGGGAGCAAAAGGAAATGTGGAAGATTGGAAGGTCATCGAGTCCGAGGGGGTTGTTATGTGGGATTCAACGTTTCTCCTCTCTAGAGATGTGAGGCCTTACCCCGCCACCACCATATGCCACGTCATCGCCCATTCTGCCAGTTATCATCTATTTTGACCAACCGCACTAGTTGCTGCATTAATTTGTTAGAGCAAGAAATACTCAAACCCTCAAAGAAAATATGCTCATATTAAATAGTATGATTTTAGTGAGAGTAATCAAACAGAAAAAATGGCATAGGAAAAAGCTTTGCAGGAGAGGTATTTGGAGAAGGAGTAGCACCAGAAAAAGAAAGGCT
>Ga0182004_10005649_pt1 | contig 10170 bp, 7 predicted proteins | sample Sormic07211540_1_FD_120479 | JGI IMG/M metagenome (GOLD analysis project Ga0182004, IMG submission 120479) | Endophyte microbial communities from Sorghum bicolor roots, Mead, Nebraska, USA - 072115-40_1 MetaG | ecosystem: Host-associated > Plants > Roots > Unclassified | place: USA: Nebraska...
CCGAAGGCTCAAGGCTCCTACATTAATCAACGAGAAAGCAGCAGGCCGACGGAAGGCCGCTGTCAGTTGTCGCCGGCCGGGATCTCGCCGCTCGAGCGCCGCGTCCTGGAGGTGGAGTGGAGTGCCAGAGATTGGGAGATGCAAGTGGAGTACCGAGTACGCCATGCGGCCGTAACGTCGAGTCGCGGCTCCGTCCATCTTCATGCCTCCTATGTGAGTGCCTAAATGGGCTGGTGGCTATTGCTACACTGCAGCCATCCTATATTCCTATTGGGCCTTAAGAAATTGTTTCGAGGGAAAGGGGGGCAGGAGCCCAGTTTCGCTTCTACTGGGCTCCGCCCGTGGACTCCAGGATCGCTTGCTAGCTGCTACCATCTGGGTCTCTCTGCCATTGACCATCGTTTTTTCCAGAAAAGGATAGGGCTATGGTATATCCCGTCATTTATCAATTCCTAAGATTATTATTTATTCTTCATAAAAAGTTATCTCATTGACCAAGTGATCCATGCCTACATTTTATCCTTGATGTCGTTACAATTTTACATATAACTAAATGAAAATATATATTTTCTGAACTATTTGTTTGTCTGCCTATACATATTTTATTGTTTTTACTTCATCATAGTATATAAGCCGTAATCACCTCTGACATAAAAGACCAGAAATATATTTAATTCTGTCTTAGCACTAGTATTGTTGCATTTATGTACGTGAAAGAAAGCGCCTTATATTATGTGACAGGAAAAAAAATGTAGTTATACCTTATATAGTAGGAGAGAGTATTAAGCACTTGTCCACATATTTACACCGGATAGTTTATAAGCTACAATGCTCTTCGAGCTAGTTAAAAATTGGTTGCTAAATAAACCACCCTTGAAAAAAAATAGAAAGCACATGTAAAAATCATGTTTGTACTAGTGTTTCTCTATTGGAGATATTTATTTTTGTACTTTGTATGACTAAAACACCATTCCATAGACCCTTTTGCTAAAATTCCACTGAGAGAAAAATGACAATCATTTGTATTTTATGTCTAGGATTTATGGGGAACTCAACGGTGTGAATATATACTATCGTCAATCCAAACATATTATTATCTCTATAAACTATAGGTAAAACAAACATGTCTTTTTTTCTTAATTGATAAATTTGCCTTTGCAATTTAAATTGTTGAGTGCATATAGAAAAATTATGGATCTTTATATTTATTCGCTTGAGCTTATCAGTCGAATCTGTTAGCCATTCAATAGTGTTTTTCTTTCACAACAAATTAGTCAACAGTACTTTCTACCATGACTTATCAACCAAACGATCAAGGCAGAGCGAAAGGGAAAAGGAAAAAAAAATGAAATACAAGACACGATTTGGCCTAACACCGCTAGATCGTGTTCTAGGGACTTAAAAAACCTAGGCAGCAATGAAGTTAGGCTCTGTTGTTTTAAAAAAAAAATTCGTCCCATCATATCGAATCTTCGGACTTATACATAGAGTATAAATATAGATAAAAAATAACTGCACAGTTTACATTTATTTTGTGAGACAAATCTTTTTAGTCTAATTAGTCTATGATTAGATACTAATTGCTAAATAAAACAAAAATACTACAGTAATCAAATCCAAAAAAATTCATGGACTAAACAAGGCCTTACTTCCTTAGAGGATTTTGACGAGACTCTATATACCCTTCTGATTTAGTGGAGAAGTTGGAGACAAAAAAAAGTCCCCCAATGACACTAGATGCAGAGAAGTCGTTGGAGAGTTGAAAGATAGAGTGATTTTATTCAAATAGTTCTCCAAATGAGAATCTAGAGAGTGCATTTAAAAAATATATTAGAGATGCTCTTAGCCAGCCGTTCTCATTAGCAACATAAGCACACACAAAACTTAAAGTAGTCCCAAGCTTCATACCCTTCAACATGTCCGGCGCCAGCAACTCTGCTCCATCCGTTTTCTCCGCCGCACTCTGCTCTTCTGGGATGTGGGCATGTATGGGTCCATCCATGACCTCTGATTCTGCGTCACCACTCTGCGAAGAAAGTCTTCAATCAAAATTACACGTTGTTTCTAGCTATCCTCACACTCCACAGAATTGATGAATAAATGATATTTATAACTCCCTTCATAAAAAAAATGCAATTCTATCTTTTTAAGAAGTCAAATAGTTTAAAGTTTAACCATATTTATATAATATGCCTATTTAGCGTCAGAAATATTTAAAAATATTTTCTATAAACTAAGTCAAACTAAAGGAAATCTAAAATTAGATCTTTTTGATATAGAGGTAGTAACGTGGACAAATTATTACTATAAAATTAATAGATTGTGTGATATTTTAACACGAAACTACGATTTGTTTGGGTCCACTTATTGTTAAGTAAATAGCGTTTTATACATTAGACTTTTGCATATGGGCCTTTTTAGAAAAGTTAAGCTAGGGTGTTTGGCACACCCTACAAATACGGTTCAGTCGTCGGCCACTGCCATCAACTAGTCGTAGTGTCTTTCCCTTTCTCCATGGCCGAAGCCCTATCATCGTGTCCTCGTCGCTGCCCACTGCTCGCCTGCCATGCTCCACGCTACTAGGAGCCTGGGGCCAAGGAGGTGGCATTGTAGATCAAAACCAACGCCGATCATGAAGGAGATGAGAGGAGCTAGCAGAGAGAGCTCGGTGATGCGTGGAGGTACGTCGAGAGAGCCAGAAATTGCCATGTGGGTTCGAGGGGCTATTGAGGTGTGCTGACGGCGCGAGGGGTGGCAAAGGCCATCGGGGGAGCAAGGAGAGGTGGAGGAGACTATGGAGGTGGAGGTCATGGGGAAGACCATAAGTCATGTGAAAGAAAAGCCTCTCCTAATGGGATTCTCAAGTTCTCCATGGTAGAAGTGCTTCTAAGAGAAGCTAGCAATAACTTGTGCATTTGGAGCGGACACTACTTTTTTCATAAAAAGATGGCAAAATAAGCCATTCCAAACATGGCCTATGTGTGTTAGATTCATCCGACCAGAAGAGACATATTTAAATCCTGCAAATTATGCACATGTAAACTCATACTTCTTTTTTTTTGTTTTTTACCTGGAATTGTGGGGGGGGACCCACCAGAGGCTTATTTTCTCTTAAAAAGGACATCCCAATAGTGCTAGGAAGGAGCTAGCCACACGCACGCAAAGAAAGATGGAGAAAATAAGATAGAAAAGAGAAACTATTTATAAAGATATAAAATGGGAAAAGACAAAAGAGAATACAAAAAGAGGGAGATAACGATAGCGAAATTCTCAAGACTAAACAGTTTAAGAGCATCTCTAGTCTTTCTAAAATTAAATCATTATTTTAAGAGTCATTTAAATAACAATCGTTTTTTATATATTTTCACTCTTCAACAAATTTTATATATTGTGCTTATTCTAGAGAGTCAACCTAGCTCTTAATCTTTAGCTAGCGAGAAATCCAGAATAGAAGATAACTATATTTGAAGATCTAACTAAAGAAGTTGTTAGAGAATTTTTTTTATTAAAATTCTGTTCCTATCAATTATGAAACGATGTATAGACTCTTAAAATTACTCTAAACAGCAATAACCTGAGTTACAAAGCCTTCAACCAATCCATAACCTGTGAAGATCTTTTATCTTATAGTTTCATTTTTAAAGGAAACTATACACGCTGCTACATTTGCCGGTTTGCTGTGTTTCATGGTGTATTTGTAAAGAACAACTTGTTTTTTTAGCAGTAAATGGACCAGTTAGCCAAATGGTAGCTAAAATGTCCCTCGCAATTGTCACAAAAACATGAGAGATGTTAGAATTGCTAGGCCATTTTGGAAATATTAGTTATAACATTAATCCCTTGCATAATACACTGCAGATGGGGGAATAATTCCAAATACAAAACATTATACTCCTAAATCCTAAATCCTCACTCTACTCACTGTTATATATAGAATATCCCACAGATAAGCTATCAGTTTTCACTGTCCACTTGCCTTTGTTGTGCTTCTTGTTTGAGCAAAACTGTGAACAGTAATTTATTCCCCAAAAAAATAACAGCATAAGTATGAAACAAACATATATAAATATATAACGATGCAAAAGCTGTAGCAACTAGTAAGCTGAGTAGGGAGACTCACACCAGGGAACAATCTTCCACTGCAGGTTTATCCCCATCATGCCAATCTGATAGCACGAAGCTGGTGCCGTCGCCGCGCAAGGCATCCAAGTCGACGGAGATGTTATCCACCAAGTGGATCCACCGAAAGCCATGCCAATATGCTATTTCTGTAATCAATGAGTTTTTCCAATGCAGCAAAGGCAGTTTGGGCTATTGTAGCTCGCTGCATTGGTGCTAACAATGTACCTAAGTCTCTCAGCCAATGTTGGCTATGGTGGAATATTGCTAACAATAAGAACCCCTTTCTCACGGCTATCCTGAAAGCTAAGTACTACCCATATGACTCCTGGAATGCTCCCAACAGGGGTTCTAGATTGTCGACGAAAGCTAGTCAGCAGTCTACCTCAGGGTATACCCACGATAGTAGTTTATCGGTAGACAGGTGCGTAAGCTACGAATTTGATGGTGACGCAAGACACAGACAAGGTTTTTATCCAGATTCGGCCGCCGTGTGGGCGTAATACCTACGTCCTGCGTTTGATTGTATTGGATTGTGTTGAGTTGAGATGAATTGTGTATGACTTATCCTCTAGAGGACCTCTGCCCCCCCTTTATATCCTGACGGGACATAGTTACAAGCAAAGTATCCTATTTGGTATAATATCTTGTAGCCTTGCGATGCACGCCGACCAGCGTCGTGCGCCTCACGTCATCATCTTATGGGTCGGGCCACCTCTGATGGTGCGGCCCATATCGACCCATGAGGGTATAGGGGTTTATACCCCCACAGATAGTCCCCGAGCACCATGTATTGTGATGTAACACGCCGTCTTGAGCTTCTTCGACCAGTGAGGCTTGACGTCTTCGATAAGCAGAAAAGTCGCTCAAACAGTTGCAACAGTATTTTAACCAACTCAAAAAGTTGATCAACATCGACATCGAAGAAGCAGGTTGTTCGAAGAATGCATGATGCTTTTAATAAAAAAAGATTTCTTTTCTGATGAAGTGTGTCCACTTTACTTTTTCGAAAAGTACAGACTTTCAAAAAGCAAGCATGTTCACCGCAAGGTGAAGTGTGCCCACTTAGTCTCCGAGCATGGTAGTAGATGACGTAGGCACGTGGTGCCAGGGTCAAAAAAGAAAAGTCTTCATAGAAATTCTAAAACTGAAATACATCGCTAGATGCATCGTATCGATGTAGTCCCCGAGCTTGCTGGAAGGCGAAGTATGAGCCTTGTAGCAAGGTCTAAAAAGTTAAAAATTATCCTGTCTAATCTTCAAGCTGTGGTCGGAGAGTAATCGAAGCAAGTCCCGAGCACAGCGCAGAGAGTGATTGATGAGTCTCCGAACACGATTGGGAATATAATCGTGCTCGGTGGTCAGCACAGTCCCCGAGCACGGCATAGAGTCTGGCCGACCAGTCCCCAAGCATGGTTGGGAACGTAAACATGCTCGGTGGTCGGCACAGTCCCCGAGCACGGCGTAGGGACTGGTGGACAAGTCTCCGAGCATGGTTGGAAACGTAAACGTGCTCGGTGGTTGGCACAGTCTTCGAGCACAGCGTAGAGACTAGTCGACAAATCCCCGAGCGTGGTTGGGAACGTAAACGTGCTCGCTGGTCAGAGCAGTCCCCGAGCACAGCGTAGGGAATAGTCGACAAGTCCTCGAGCGTAGCTTGTTGACTGGGCCAAACTCCTGAAAAATAATATAGAGAATAGGTAGTACATGATGTATAAATAAACTCTAGATAAAAAATCAGCACTGAGATAAGTTTTAAATTTTTTGTTATAAAATTAGTACGAGTAGTTAATTCATCCTAGAGCTTGTACCAGCTCTGGTCTAGCTAACAATCAGCATGAGATGCGGAACCTAGGCACGCGTAGGATTGCCAGCCTCGCTAGAGAGCTACTGCCGACCACCCGGAACGCAGAGGGCGGATCTCATGCACGTGTACGGAGGAGTCAGAGACAGTGTCGGCTCTGGAAAACTCGTGTAGGAGAAAAAACTAGTCGGCTAACAAAAAGTTGTTTTTTAAGGATAATAAAAAATATTATGCCAAAAATAAATAAAATATTAGAAGTGTACTTATCTTTGGACGAAAGTATGGTCGGTGGTGACAAAATTGTCTGGCCCTCGAGCTTTTTGACTTGTTGTCATGACGGTGGTCGCGGTTGTCGTAGCGCGGTTCTTCGCGGCGATTATTATTGTGACTGGTGGTTACAGCAAGTAGGCAAAACAACTTAGTCGATAGCCCGAGCAAGTCGGTATCGTCGATCTGCCTCCCTTTGTAGCAGGGAAGCTGGTGACGTGTTGTCGGCGTGGTCCGAGACGTTGCTGGAGTAGTCGGAGTCGTGGCCAGCTAGGTTGGAACCGCGTCCGACGTCGATGAAGAAGTGATTGACGCAGATCGGATCTACACCTCCTCTGTGATCGTGGCGGTGAAGCTGTTGAAGCTGACGGTGAACGTGAAGCCGCCCGCCATGGCCACAAAGTCGGGGATGATGGCCATCTTGTTCGTCTGGGAAGCTGTACGCACAGCCCCTACCTGGCGCGCCACTGTCGACGAAAGCAAGTCGGCAGTCTACCTCGGGGTACACTCATGGTAGTAGTTTATCGGCAGACAGATGCGCAAGCTACGAACTTGATGGTGACGCAAGACACAGATAAGGTTTTTATCCAGGTTCGGCCGCCGTGTGGGCGTAATACCTACATCCTGCGTCTGATTGTATTGGATTGTGTTGAGTTGAGATGAATTGTGTATGACCTGTCCTCTAGAGGACCTCTGCCCCTCCTTGTATATCCTGAAGGGACAGAGTTACAAGTAAAGTATCCTATTTGGTACAATATCTTGTAGCCTTGCGGTGCACGCCGACCAGCGTCGTGCGCCTCACGTCTTCATCTTATGGGTCGGGCCACCTCTGATGGTGCGGCCTATGTCGACCCATGAGGGTATAGGGGTTTATACCCCCACATAGATCCATTTATTGGTCCTCCATTATGCACATCAAGCACCATCTGTACTTCAAATCTACCTATCAAATTCATGTCGGCAACTCCTCTATTTGGTCCTCTCGTTAGTCTCCTGTTTGGAACCAAATCCATAACAATCTCATCATGCCTGTAGTTAATCATCCTTTACCTGCCATTGTCTCTGACCTTTGGATACCTAGAACCCACACTTGGAATCAACAACTCTAGTAGTTTAGGCTGATGATAATGACATCCTTAGATGGGCTCCAGATAAAAAGGGACAGTGCACTACTAAAACTGTGTATAACTATCTTTCTAATCAACAGGCTCATGTCCTCCCCAACCAAGGATCTAGAAGTATAAGTCAAGATGCAAACAATATTCTGCAAAAGGTATAGAAGAGTAAAATCATTCCTCCTCTACTCAAAACCTTTGCGTGGAGACTTTATTAGGAATGTTATAGCTATAGGTGAAAGAGCAGGTAGGTACTCTTCTCATATTGATCAACATTGCTCCCACTATGGAGCTGTTGAAAATGACCAACATCTTTTCTTCAAATGTGAATTGCCACAACAGGTTTGGTCTACTACCACCCATCCAGTGCACACTAACAATATTCCTACCGAAATTGATGGTATTCAAATAACATTACCCTTGCTATTCACTCCTAATCCTACTGAGGACAACTTATGTAAAATCCTCTTTACACTTTGGTATATTTGGAAAGCCCACAATGACCACAGGTTTCAAAGGACCACATGGCCTCCACTTCAGGTACATCATACCGCTATTGCTCATATGCATATCCACCTGACTGCAATCAAGGAGCAACAACAAAATCACCATTCTCAAACTGAAGATCAAATAACAACAACTGCTACACACCAAACAGGTATGCCTCTGACTTTTGTAGGTAGCTCTACAATCCTACAACAACAGACGCATGACTCCTTGCAACATAGGGTTGTTGGTCCAGCACAGGATGGCACCAATGCAACCCAGCAACATTCATCTCCTAGTACCCAAGAAACATGTCAAGATAGCCATCCAACTACTTCGGTAATTGAAAGCATGTTGATTCCCTTTCCAACTTCAATCAGAGGAACCCGTTGCTACACCGATGCCTGACCTTGCTGCATCTGCTCTTGGACCTGCGGGGCTCAGCATTTTCATCATCAACACTGATGTGCAACCACCACTGAGCATCTTCATCAAAGCTACTATGCAGAAATCTTCATCGGTGCTCATGGTGGAATCTGCAGCTATGGCTTGGGTAGTAGCTTTGCTCAATCAACTCCAATCCCATCAGGCAACGCTATTGTCGGATAACCAATAGGTGGTCCACTTTCTTCATGGCCCCAATCTCTCCGATCCTCCGGACTAAAGAATTAAGCCATATACCCAGATCATTGCTGCTCTATTATCAGGAACAAACTCAGTGGTGTGTAGGATCAAAAGAACCAAAAATCAGATGGCTGACTCCCTAGCAAGACAGACACTTTGTGCTTTATAAACCAATCAGCTTGATTATTCAGGTGTATGTACTAATCCTAGTCATGGAAATGATTGCCCCGTCCTTCGGGCAATCAATGTTGTAACCATTAACGATGTAATGGTCCTAACAGCTTCGTGTTGTTAATATTATTATGATTTTACTTGTCAAAAAATGTTGGCTATGGTGTGAACGACGGCTATCTTTTGGTAAACAATTTCATATTGTGGGCATTGTTACGTGGGCAATTTGGAAAATAAGAAATAAAATTTATTTTAAACAAAAAAACATAGAAACCCTGTAGAAATAGTATGCTATGTTTATGCGCTCATGGCCTATTGGGTAGGTCTGTTTTTGGAGATGTACAAGAAGGTGCTTGAAGCTGGGGTAAACACAATGCTGCAAATCGCCGCCAAGTTGATGAGTAAGTCGAAGCCTGGTGACTAAGGTTGGACAAAAAACTCGTAACTCGCTAGCTCGCTCGACTCGCTCGTTAATAGCTAGGCTCGAGCTCGACTCGTTTTATAATGAGCCAGCTCATTTTATAATGAGCCAGCTCGTTTTCTAACGAGCCAGCTCGAGCCAGCTCGTGAGCTGCTCGCGAGCCATAACGAGCCAGTCAATTATCATGGTAGCAACTAAAATTGGCTCGGCTATATGTCTAAATATTTATTAGTAACTCGATCTAGCCCATTCGTGAATCCCTAATTTTATCCATCAATGGATGATGCTTAAACTGTATGAGTATGACTATCATATAGTCACGGTCGTGATCGTAATGGGTTGGCTGGACAAAACTCTAGTTTGTCTGTTGAATTATTAAAGCTATAAGTACTTTGTTTAGTTTATTTTAAGTATGTATGTGATGTATTTATTGCTTAATTGCTTTTATAAATTTATAGTCTCTTTGTACTATGTTTTTATGATTTGGCTCGCGAGCCAAACGAGCTGCTCCAACTCACTAACGAGCCGAGCCGAGCTAGCCTTCTAACTCGTTTGTATAACGAGTTATAACGAGCCGAGCCATAACGAGCCGAGCTATAACGAGTCGAGCCACTAACGAGCCGAACTGGCTCGATATCCAGCCCCAGTGGTGACGGCAAACTACTTCTATAAGAGAAGTCTGATAATAATTCACAGAATTTACTCGAAGATGATTTAGAGGCTCTTGCCTCTGGTTCTTTTGGACGTCTGTATAAACTTAGCTAGCTTTGTGTCAAAGCCTGAAAACTCTGGGTCTATCCTTCCCTTTGTTCAGTTTGTGGCTTGTAGTGGTTCATAGGTTAAACTCGACCATGTTAGGTCATGGGTTGTGAGTCTGTGTGGTCTGGCTTTTCTAGTTTTTACTTTAGGGCCTGTTTAGATTGGGAACGAAAATTGTTTAGATGTCACATCAGATGTGTCGGAAGGATGTCGGGAGGGGTTTTTAAAAACTAATAAAAAAACAAATTACATAGCTCGTCAGGAAACTGCAAGACAAATTGATTAAGCATAATTAATCTGTCATTAGCATATGTGGGTTACTGTAGCACTTAAGGCTAATCATGGAGTAACTAGTCTTAAAAGATTCGTCTCGCGATTCTTAACTAAACTGTGTAATTAGTTTA
>Ga0182004_10005650_pt1 | contig 10170 bp, 8 predicted proteins | sample Sormic07211540_1_FD_120479 | JGI IMG/M metagenome (GOLD analysis project Ga0182004, IMG submission 120479) | Endophyte microbial communities from Sorghum bicolor roots, Mead, Nebraska, USA - 072115-40_1 MetaG | ecosystem: Host-associated > Plants > Roots > Unclassified | place: USA: Nebraska...
GACACTTTCCAGTCTCTCATATGTGGTATTTTTGGATCCTCTCCAAGGCAAGTGAGTATGCCTTCTCTCTGCTCTTAGAATATGTGGTATTTGTATCACTAAGACATAGTTGCCTTCTCTCTCTCACCCTACTTCTAATTGGCTTATGTGGAGCTCATAGGTGGGAAAGACAATTCAAACCTATTTGCATATATCGCATAGTTAAACCATGGATCAAGAGAAACTAACTATACAATCAAGTAATATGTGCATGTGAGTGAAGTGAAATGAAGTGATAAGAATGAAAGGGGTTATGAGGGGTGATAACTGACGGTGAATATCTAATTCTACATTTGCTCCTTGGGGATAACATACCTTCCTAAACTGAGGACAAGGATTTGGTTGTCTTTCTTTTCTTTTGAATTGGGACTTTTGTCCTCTTTCTTTATTGTTTTCTTTTTTTAGAGATCAGCCATCCCTTTTAATGCAATGACAACAGTAGGGAGTATCAACTAGCATAACTGGAGCTTTATTGGATAAGTAGAATGAGACATTAAATATTTTTGGGTCTCTTCTCCCAGTGTAGGAGTAGAACATTTTCTAAGTGCATGTGGAATGTGTGTGGGTGATGAAGGAACACGTACTCCTAGGGTAGGAGCAGCATAGGTGCGTGTCTCCATGATAGAAACAACATAGAGTGTAGCGTGTATATGTGGGTGGTACTTCCAGGAATAGAAGTAGCACATAGTGAATGTGGTGGATGAAAGTGGTTGCATACTTCTGAGGATAGAAGTAGCTAAGATCAATAGATGGAGAGTACATAATATTAACTTTAACTGCATGACTAGTTCCATATGGTTTACATAGCTTATTTACTCTCAATGCTTATAGGTTGAAATATAAGTGGAGGTTTTCCTAACCTAGTAAGCATGAGTAATTAGTTGTGGTAGGAATTTTAAAACTCTTGTCATAACAGAACTCATCATGTACCAATTTAAGATTTTTAAAATAAAATTCTCTAGAATTCTAGCATCTCTAGGAGCAAGATTGATAGCAGCTCAGAACCTTCCTATATCATATCCGTCAACTACCTAGACTTAGATCAAGCATTTGCTTCCCACAAGTTTTAGGCTCAGAGCAAATCTTAAGTCTAAACAGTTATGCATAAAACTCTTGAGTACAAGGTTGAAAACTAGGTACTTGCAAGGAATTATGGCAGAGCAACTATTCATCATCTCCATATAAGAGTTAATTCTAGAGGTTCATCTTAACAAATTCATTAGAAGCTCTCCTAGCAAGACTAATTGTGAAAGATAAAACATTTATTGGGCTTTTAAGATTATTCATATTTTTATCTTGTCATAGCGCACTAGGAATAAATAGATAAGTGAGTAAGGGATACTTAGCTCGGTGTACGGGGGTTGCTCTCCCCCAAGCTAGATATCGACATAGTATGTTGAGATTGCTGACGGGCAGTGAAGACGTACTAATCCTCTTGAAGTATCATAGGTACTTGCTGTCAGGAACAACACTTGCCTCATGCGAACAGTACTCCGACAGGATAGAACACGTCCTTCTGTCTGTTAGGTCTTCTTGATCTTTTGAAGCATATGAAGCTCAAATAGACAACAAAGCTTGCGAAACTGATTAAGCATTATTAATAAACCTCTAAGCTTTGAGATTCTAGAACTTTCTTATACCCATTTATCTTTTAGCAGGATCAATATATTTTTTATACTTTTCATATTTATAGTATGTAGATAGGAAAATAAATATGCCAAAACTTATTTTTGTGCCACCACAGTAGATAAGTATGTAAGCTGTTGCATCACATACTAAATACATGGGGCTTAGTAGTTTTCTGAATGCAATACAATACATATTTATTTTCTTTTCTAATGCATAAACAATAAAGATGCAACTACTTATGCAGTTTAAGAAAAATAAATATGCTTAAAGGAAAATGCAGATAAATACCAAGTTACATCTTGGCGTGGCGTTCGGTGAATTTAAGTCCTCCGAACAAGACCTCTTACCACGTTAATTCTTAGGTCCTTTATCTGGTCCCAAAGGTGGAGACCATAATAATTGCACCCCTTGAGATGGTGTCACCTATGTTTATTGCTTCTCCAATGGGTTGGAGTCAAGTACTGGTTTTGGGAGCTAGCAACATCTTCGCTCAGTGTGCATGTTCATAAATCTAGGATCTTCACTTGTAGGATTCTCGGGGAGTTGACTAAAGTGTGTCCTGCTCATAGAGACAAGGCAAAGATCAAGTGCATGGGCTCTGTTGGTAGGAAAACATCAAGAATGATCCTTCTGGATTCTTAGCTACCACCACAAAAATGTTATTTGCTGCTTCTTCGACCATTGAGTCAGCAAAAGACACACCAGTCTTAGTTTCTCTTTATTTTTGAGCATGAATCCAATTTGCGGTCCTTTCAACAAGTTTCTCAGACAACGCAGGCAACCCTATTGCCTTCTTGGTAGCCTCTTCTTCCCTCCATTTAGGAACCTGGTGTCGGTAACCACCTATGCCTAGGTGGTGGTGGTACTTGTTGTTCTTTGTGAGCTCAGAATTGGCTTCACTTAGAGCTAAGAACTCTGGTGGGTCACTCCTCTGCTTAAGAAAAAACACCCACTGACCTACCATTATTTTGTATCTTTTTGTCAGGTCCAACCCTTTCTTTGCCCACTTGGTATTCATCTTGGATCTCCAGTTTTGAAACATGATTGCACACTGCTTCATTGTATATTCATGTAGAAAGGCACACACATAAAATCATGGATGGGTATATATAGACATTGTGAAATTACGTAATTAAATACAAACACGAAATCATAAATTTGTCACCTCATCTTCTTGTGGATTGTAATCACGGTCATGTCCCAATTTACGACGAGTCTGCCTATCTACGCTAGGCGTAGGGTCGCTAGGGGTTTGATACGAAGGAGTGGATTGCTGCGACCTTGATGCTTAGCTTATGTGGTGGGATCCTTGTGCTTGGTCCGTGTGGTGGGACCCTAGTGCTCGGTCCGTGTAGTGGGACCCTGATGCTTATCCTTACTTAGAGAACTCAACGCGATAATAATCTGACATATACATATATACATACACTAGGTGTTAATGCCCGTACGTTGTTACAGGTTTTAAAATCCACATACTCTATGTTTCTTCCATAATTTTTAGTTGTAGAGATAAATATTCATTAATAAAATTTTATCGAAATATATCCATGTGTGATCTTGTTTTGAATGATTTGTTATGAGAAATTTAATGGTGCAATCGAAATTTAATTTATATCTTCGGTTTAAAAGTTATGACTTTTTTAAATTCGCTAAAATAATTTTGCATGTATGGGTGAGTGGGCCTAGGTTGATGAGATAGTCTAACATGGCTAAAAGGATGGGAGTTGTGGCTTCACCATGGGTGTGGTAGATGGGTCTTTTTCATAATTTTTAGTTGTAGAGAAACATATATATATAATTAAATATTCTTTTGTAGCAAACAAATAGAAAAAATATACATTACATACAATTTTACATAACTATACAAATGTATAATACAAATACTAATTATAGAAGGCATAATTAAAACATTCATACAACATATAATTATAAAAATAATTATTACATAAATATATTACACAACATAATTATATAAATATATTACATAAATAATAATTTTACAAATAATAATTAAAACATTTATACAACTTATAATTATAAAATAATTATTACATAAACATATTACACAACCTAATTATACAAATATATTAAACAAATAGTAATTTTACAACTAATAATTAAAAAATTTATACAACAAATAATTATATAAATAATTACTACAAATATGTTATACAACATAATTATACAAATATCATATACAAATAATAACTTTACAAATAATAATAAAAATATTTATACAATATATAATTATATAAATAATTATTATAATATATTATACACCATAATAATTACACAAATTTATTATATACGACATACATATAAAAATACATAATTGTTTTTAACATTTTTATTACATAATCCCTCCATACTCATAAAACCACTCTTTTTGACAATGGTACGGTCTCTAAAGTCTAACTTTGACTTCTTGTTTTTATAAAAAAAATTATCAAAAAGTGGTACAGATATATTTTTATCAAAGTATTTTTTAAGACAAATCTATTCATATGGTTTTCATATTTTTAAACTGACCAACTTAAAAGTTATTCATGATTTATATTCCTGAAGTTTAACACAAACCTTGTTCATAATGACTTGTTTATGGATATGGAGGGAGTATATTAATATATTTTTATAAAACCTAATACTAATAAAAATAAAAAATAAGAAAGAGTGTGGGCCGACCCGCTTGTATATCTATCTAATTTCTAGTCCTAGAGCTAACATAAAAAATAAAGACAACACCCTAAGTAACATAATTCAAAAAAGAACACCTAACAACTAAATCAAATTGACAAGCTCATACATGAAAAATGCATATTGCATAATTAAATCAAATTGACACAAAAAGGAACATCCTAAGCAATATAATTAAAGAAACTAACAAGAAAACCTATCTTTCTCTTTCTTCCCAAGCAAGGAAACACCATTCATAGAAACCACTACATATATATTATTGGACTCACTAATTTGAGAAGGAAACATGGAAAAGGGGAGAGGAGAGACATCATCTAACCATCTTAAGCAACCTCATTTGAGCAAATATAGTCCATACCTATCTACTCTTCTCTCTCCCACTCATGGTGAAACACTAGATGCAAAAAAGTAGTTCAAATTGAGCAAGAGGACACCAAAAGGGGCATTAGAGGCATTGACTAACCTTTCTTAGCCTTCTCCTTCCAAGAAATGAAGATCAAAACCTCCCCTTTGTATTTTGGAAAGCTAGGACTCTGAGATGGACTCCAATGGAAGGTGGCTACGAGTTACAGTTCTGCACGAGGAGGAAGAAGGGGTTGTCGGGTATTTATAGATAGAATGGCACAGACAGTTAATGTAACAAAACCGCCTGTGTAAATCCTCCATTTACACAGGAGGTTCAATTAAGTGAACCACCTGTGGAAATGCATTTTCACAGGCGGTTCACGTAACTGAACCGCTTGTGTAAATAGAGGATTTACATAGGCGGTTTTCTTATATTAACCGCCTGTTATACCATTAACACAGACGGTTGTTAACTGTTGTCGTACTATTTTTACAACACATGTGCATGATAACTAAAACCGCTTGTGAAAAGATTTTGCCACTGCCGGTGCTAAGCACTTGTACTGGTGGCACCTGTATTATGGTGGAGTCGCCATCCCTGTGAACCTTGAGATAGCAAAGCAAGTGAGCAGTAGAATCAATCCAATCGAGATGGGACTGGGAGGATGCAGCTCGGGCGCCAAAAAATGCAGTGGGGAAAGTTATGTAGATTGGATAGAATTGGTAAGTTTTTTTCCGAGCACATCGGTTCGAGGCTACAGAGGTGGCGCAGACGAGGGAGAAGGCGAAGACGATTGTGGTTGAGCGGAGGAGTGTGGGTTTCCGGAGTAGGGTCTTGTTTACTTCATGAAGTATTTTACCAAATTGCCAAAAACCAAAGAGAATGTGCAGCACACCAAAATCTGACACAAAATTTTTTACTTTTTGTTGTTTACTTCACCAATTTTTTTTTGCAAAATGGGGCTGCAATAAATGTCTCCCATGCAACTCCATGCACATGCATACCCTGCATGTTGCAGGTGTTTTGCATGGTCTGCCTGCATTGCATGCATATTTGCACGCACATTGTCAACATGACAAGGTGTTCATTCACCATTTATTAAAAATATTCAATCAACAGGCTGTCAATAATTATTCAGTACAATTATTCATGCCTATTACAACCACATTGTGGCCTCAACAATATTACAATTACATCACAGCTTGTATATGTCCTCAAACATTCACAGTACTCGCATGATATGAAAATATTATCAAACATTCACAGATACTGCAGTAAATGGAAGAACGAAACTTCAGTTTAACCACACAAAACTGTTAAGAACGACTTGCCAAAGCATAAGCAAGCGAATCACGTAATATGATTCTAGATTGCTTTTCAGGTGCATATGGAGTTATCTTCTGCAAGATCCGTGATTTCTTTTTCAGGTGCATATGATCTATCAATCACATTTCTAAGAGAAGAGTGAGCCTAATTTAAGATTTCTTCTTTACCTTCTGGCTCGGAGCCGTCCCGAAACTCCTGCACATGGTACTTGGATCCCTTGTAAGGAGCAAGGTAACCCTGGCGGTTGACATACCCAGAGTCCATCAGATAGTATTTCCCTGCATCAGCAAACACTAATTAAGGCCCAGCTACTTTAACCAACAAAGACCAGTTGCACTAATGACTAAGTTAGTACCTTGTGGTGGATGTGGAAACACGGCGTTGTATGTTATTGTTGAGACATTGAACACTCTCATGTCATGAACAGATCCAGACCAACCAGTATTAACAAATGTGAATCTAATGTCTAAGTCCGGTGGATCCGAATCTAGAGGTGCGGGGAGTGTAACACTCCTAGTGTTAGCTTGCATGTTAACCAAGAGCATTGCATCAACATAAGCATCGTCATGATCACTCATAAGCATCATACCATGATCACATGTCATTGGGTGTATGCACTATGTGATTGAATTACTTATATGGCTTGTTCTATGTGTGACTCATGTGTGACCAATGCACATAAATGCACATTGTCTTCCAAAATACTCTAATCATGTTTAGAATATCATTTTGAACAAAGTTTGTGTTTGAGGTTTCACCCAAAAATGCACCTAAGTCATGGTTAGCCCTAGGTTGACTTAGTTGACCCCCTAAACCTCTTTTCAAAGATCTTTTATGAAACCAGTGTTAGAAACCTTGCATGTAATTGTTATCTAAAGCAAAGTTGTAGTCAATTTTATAAGCTACAAAAGTTCTGTCGGTGACTTTTTATAAAAATGAATGGAACACACTCAAAACTTGCTCACAAGGCAAAAATCAGGGCTGTTTCCACACTGAGCCAAATTTGCCTAAGTTAGAGTCAGCACAGTTTGCTCCTAGGGTACTTGGGAGCTTTGTAGTTTGAAATCCAGGCCGAACCAGACCTTGATCCTTAAAGCAATCTTGTAGAACTCGTGTAGCTCTATCCAATGGAACAAATCTGAGCCAAAACCATCGAGTGTATCAAGAGTAAAACGTCGATGAACATAGGGTTTCAGTCACTGCCGACGGCGACTGAATCACGCGATTCAGTTTCGTCAGTCGCCGGTCGGCCGACGTGTGGACGCCCCGTGGTGGCTGTACGTCAACGGTGACCCCGCCTGTCAGCCCCAACGTCTCCACTTGGACACCACGACACCACCCCGAGCGCCAGCCAGCCTCATTTCCCTCCCTAGCGCTCTCTCTCCTCTCTGCTTCTTCCTCGGCGAGCTCCGCCGTGAATCAGCAGCTTCGCCTGAGCTCTCCTCCCCGTCTCCCGCCAACCCAGCCAGTCCAGAGCTCTGCCAGAGCCTCCTCCACCCCGGCGTCACCTCCATTGCCACTGACGAGTGCGGGTAATGCGGCGTTGCCAAGCTCCATGCCGTTCTTCCTCGCCGGAGTTATGCCCGAGCTCACCGGCCTCCCTACTCCACCATTTCTTCTCATTTTTGTTCCTAGAGCTTCCCCTTGACTCACTGATGCTCGGCGTGAACCTCAACCAGGTCGGCATCGGCTGAGCATGCCGGCGTATCGCCCGCAGCCCCGCCGAGCCACCATTCACGCCGACGAGCCCCTAGAGCTCGGTAGAGTTAGAGTTTTGCACCTCGGTAGGTCCGCCTTGGTGAGAGGGTCACGACTGTGCCCTTAGATTCGACCGAGACCTCACCGTCGTCGAGATTCGCCGGCGACTAGCTCTCCCCTGTCTCTGTGTCACTGTCGAGCGGGTCCCACTGACCGTGGGTCCCTCTGTCAGCCACCGCCTCTCTCTCCCCCTATTTTTGTTTTTGCATAGATTCAATACTGACTTGAAAAATTCATAACTTGAGTTAGGCAGATCCAAATGGAGAGATTCCAATTTTGTTAGGTTTTTGAGTTAGTCTAGTTTTTATTAAAAATATGAAACATGCCATGTTTTGACAAAAATAAATAGTTATGATTTAATCCTTGGTAAATAGAAAGTAATTATATCTTGAGATCTGTAAGTTCTATGGCCATCCAAATTTAGGAGATTGAGCTTGATGCTATGTATAGGCTCTGATAAATTTCTCATGATTTTTGGATGCCTGTTGGTAGAGTTATAAATATTTCTTGTTTAAATAGGAGTTTATTCTGGTGTTTTTAGTAAATAGATTATAAATCCTTTTATGATGAAACTTGCTGAGTGATGTAATCATGTGTAAACAAATCTAAGAAAAATCTGAAATCTGTTGTTTGACAATTTTTGTTAGGGTTTCACATTTATGCCCTTGGAGCCATTGTTAGCTTGTCATTTTTGTATCTCACAATCTGCATATGCAAGAGCCCTGCAATTTTTACAGTAACCTTGTGGTAGCTTAGATAGCTTCCTGTGATTTTATTAGAATTTTTGGAGCACTTGTGATACATGCTCAGTAAATCATCTTAATAATTAAATAAATAGAAAAGGGGATAATAAAAACGAGTTTAAACCTTGCCATGATGTTTTATGATGTTTCTTAGACATATGCTAGCTATTGGTAGTTATGGTTTGAACCAATGTTGCATTCTTAATATATGATAAAATATTATTTTGCTAATTATGCCCTGTCTAGAGCGTATTCTGTGTAGCTAGTAGAATCTACTTAAGAACTGCTTGAAGATGAAGTTTTCTGGGAAACTTGTCTATAACAAACTTGTAGCTAACTTACTTATCTGTCTTTTCTCCAAATTTCATGACATTTGGCTGAGTAGGTTAAGAGTTATGACTGTTGCAAGAAGCTGCTGCGAAGTGCTTGCTCTCTGGATTTTCTACAACAGCCAGCAAACTTTGTCTGTTTCAGCCTATTTCGGTTGGGAATGTCTAAAAGTGAATTGTGGACAATTTGTTAAGCTTTCTATAAAGTGTCTACTTGCTTAGTTTGGACAATTGGTGACTAAGTTGTAGCTAGAACTTGTGACTAGTTGATCTGTATATGACACCAGTGGCTAAATATGAGTAGCTAAGGTTGATTAGCTTGTCTAGTTAGCCTCTCTACCAGAGAAGAAGTACGCACTTACTTATTTAGTCATGATTCACTTACTCTTAGAAACTTGAGATCATGTTTGCACCTTGTTTCATGTCCATTTGGCTTATCATCACGACATTATGCATCATATGTGCATTCTCTATGTTTACCGCCTTGTCATGCATACATAGGTGTGCCCAAGGGCGTGACGGTCCTGGAATTCGCACCACCAGAACCAGAGGAGCAGCAGAGGGAGCCACCTCAAGGAGAAGGAGCTGAGGAAGAGGAGGACCTACCGGAGTACCCCGGAGCATTATAAGGCTCCAACTATTTTGTTATCATGTCCAGTTGTCAACTAACTATGGTTATATATTGTTGCATTAAGTGTTAGACGTTGATATGACACCCTTGCTGCATAATGACTACCTTGTCCACCTTATACCTTACCTAAGTAGGTCCAGGATCGAAATGATGCATAGCCATGCATAGCTCGGTAGAAGCCGGGTGATTTCCTGTCACCTGCGAGAGATAGGTGGATACTTGATCATGGATGGATATATTTGCTATCGTGGAAATAACCAGGTGCTAATAATGAATTTGAGACTGGGCGGGATGACGATAGTGCAGAAACAAGGCATGGAGGTCTTGGATGTGAATCTATCCCCGTCTGTGTCGTTTAAGGACCGATACGCTGTACGTCCTCGTGTCATATTGAAAGCATGCCTAACACTTAGTTGGCTGGATAAGTCGTTCCGACCGTGAAGCCTACAAGTGCATCTCCGGCCGGATACCCCGTTCGGTTTAAGTGCGCACCCCGGTTGGTAGCATGGATGTGCGGGGAGTCAATGGGGTAAGACCGAGGTGTCAGTTTAGAGTCCTGACCCTGGCAGATTAGTGGTCCCTGGGGTGCGGCGCTGTACGGACCCGAGAATTGGTCCGGAGTTGTGCTAAAGATGATCCGAGCTGCCCTCGCGAGGTATGCTTGGGTGAGTGCTA
>Ga0182004_10005651_pt1 | contig 10170 bp, 13 predicted proteins | sample Sormic07211540_1_FD_120479 | JGI IMG/M metagenome (GOLD analysis project Ga0182004, IMG submission 120479) | Endophyte microbial communities from Sorghum bicolor roots, Mead, Nebraska, USA - 072115-40_1 MetaG | ecosystem: Host-associated > Plants > Roots > Unclassified | place: USA: Nebraska...
GGAATTCTGTCAGATAAAACCCTAAGTCTAGATGTTGATTTCATTTGGATCCTTTTCTTTGTTTATTTGATAATTAAATTTGATACTTAAGGACCGTCAATAGTCATATAAGTGGGGGTGCATCAACACATATTTGAGAAGTCAAGTATGTTCAATTCATTCCTTTGCTTGCAAAACATCTTCTCATCAAGTGGCTTGGTGAATATATCGGCAAGTTGATCATTGGTGTTTATACTCTCAATGCAAATGTCCCCTTTTTGTTGATGGTCACTTATGAAATGATGGCGGACATTTATGTGTTTTGTTCTTGAGTGTTGAACCTTCTTGAGTTTCACGACACTTTCATTGTCACATAGCCATGGCACTATTTAAAATTTATTCTAGTCATTCAATGTTGCCTTCATCCATAGGATTTGTGCACAACAACTACCGGCCGCAATGTACTCCGCTTCGGCGGTTGATAGTGCAACACTATTTTGTTTCTTAGATGACAATGAGATAAGTGATCTTCCAAATAATTGACATGTGCCTGATGTGCTTCTTCTATCAACTTTGCATCCTGCATAGTTCGAATTGGAATATCCAACAAGTTAAAACTTTGCACCTTTGGGATACCACAAACCAATATTTTGTGTATGCTTCAAGTATCTCAATATTCTCTTTGTTGCCTTCAAATGACTTTCTCTTAGTGAGGCTTGGAATCTTGCACACATGCATACACTAAACATGATATCCGGTCTCGATGCGGTCACATAGAGTAGGCTCCTAATCATAGATCGATACAACTATTAATTCACCATATTTCCACTTGTATCACTATCTAGGCTTCCACTTGTTCCCATTGGTGTGCTAATTGATTTTGCATCATCCATACCAAACTTCTTGAACATGTCTTTTATGTACTTGCCTTAACTCACAAATGTGCCATTCTTCCTTTGCTTGTTTTGAAGACTATAGAAGTAACTAAGCTCTCCGATCAATGACATCTCAAATTCAATAGCCATCATATTTCCAAACTCCTCACAAAATTCTTGATTGGTTGATTGTTGACAGTGGATAAGCTATAAAATTCACACATGAAAACACCATCAACAGGCTGGAAATACTGGAAGAATGGCATAGCATAGGCATCTTTTATCACTAAGAGGTTCCACTTGTGCTCTAAGTATTTGGGTGCAAGTACACTAACATTTGGGGGAAAATGAGCTCCTAGACCCACCAAGTCCTGGTCGGCCGACCTACACTTGGGGTGGTCCAAGTGCTGGCTCAATTCTAGGATCCTAAGGTAGCACATTCAAGTCCATCTTGACCCTTAGATCACACTTGTGTTTCTATTCAAGGGTGAATGATGGAGGTACAAGGATCCATGGACCCACAAGAAGAACCAGACTAGAGATGAACACAAGTTGCACTCCATGATAGATGGGGATAGCAATGGAGCAAAGCAGGTGGGCCCACATCACCAAACCTTGGTCAACCGACCGGGCCCTGGTGGGACCCACCTATCAGCTCTAGGACCTTCTAGAAGGCTCAGTCGGCCCACCTAACAGAATACCAGGTCGACCGACCTGTGATGTGGACCAACTCAAGGTCAGTTACACTCCATCAAGTTTGGCAACATGTGCAGATGATCTTGGACGTCCATCTAAGGCGGTTCTAATGATGGTTTATCCAAGGGTGGAAAAGTGGGAAGCACATGGATCACTGATGTGGCACCCCCTCTACTCCCCCTATAAATAGAGGCTGCATCCACCCTCTTAGTGTGTGTGTTTTCAAGTTAGCTCTAGTTTTCCAATTGTAAGTGTTAGTGTTAGTCTAGTGTGGGAGTTAGAGTTGAGTCGAGCGAAGCTCGGAGTCTCTAGAGTCGTCTTCTAGAGAGTCTGGTATTCCTCTTTACCTTTTCTATTGTAAGACTTTGAGTATTTAATATATTTACCTTTCCTTTACTTTTCAAATTATTTAACTTCAGTATTTACTTAGTGCAATATTCTATTGTAGTGTCCTAGTATGTTTTGTAGTAGTCATATAATAGCTAAGTTAGTCTTAAGTGCTTGGATTGTTTTCTCTGTCGGTAACACGGTGCTTGGACGAGGTCGTATACTTAGTCTGAGTAGTAGGAGTTAGCATAAGCATGGTGCTTAGGCTAAAGCCTGCCCTTGAATACCACCGTATCAAATGTGATAGCGGGCGGCGGCGAAGCGTGATAGGCCTCTGCTTCCCAGTAGGTTATATTCACGTTGGGTACGGTCTATAGGCACCCATAAGAAACGAGTCCGCTTGGATAGGAGTTTCATCCTCCTATTGCAGTCAACTTCAAGCAAACAAGCAGTTAAGTTTAGCGATGTTAGTGTGTGTCTGCTACTAGACTAGATTGGTCCATAGGAGTAAAGTTAGTGTCATAGGAGTCTTTTCTCACTCGTTGTCCTCCCACCTAGCTACACTACAATAGTTATCTTAGAGTTATCCAGAACCACATCAACCTTCCTCTACATTTTTGTTACCTCACTACCTAGATGAGATAGGATTTCCCTTCCTTGCTATCTCCTCTAGCACGCTTTTCCTTGGACAAACTATAAATTACAACACCACGGATACTCACCACGGTTGAAGTGCTACATCGGTATCTGTGCGCTTGCAGAGTTACCCCTAGTACATCTTGCGTCATCGCTAGAGATTAGCATTGCTTAGCATTTCTGGAGCCGTTGCTCAGGGTAGCCTGACAACCTATCCTAGTAACAGCTCAGGCTTGCATTTAAGCAGTGCTGGTTAAGCGCCACCATTTCTAGATACTTGTCACATCTTACTCTAGCCGGTGTGCGTTAATATTTGCCAACATTGATCCAAATATGATATCATTAACATATATTTGCAACACAAACAAGTCCTTACCAATCTTCTTGGTGAAGAGAGTGGTGTCAACCTTGCCAATCTTGAAACCTTTAGAGAGTTAGAAATCTCTCAATCTCTCATACCATGCTCTTGGCACTTGCTTGAAACCATGCAATTCCTTTCTTAGCTTGTGAACATGGTTGGGTTTCTTGTCATCTTCAAAACCAAGAGGTTGCTCAATATAAACTTCATTGATATAGCCATTGAGAAATGCACTCATCACATCCATTTGGTATAGCTTGATGTTATGAGCACAAGCATAGGCCAACAAGATCCTAATTGCTTTCAATCTTGCAAGTGGGGCATATGTTTCACCAAAGTCAAGACCTTCAACTTCAGTATAGCCTTGTGCTACCAATCTTGCTTTGTTTCTTACCACTATCCCATCTTGATCTTGTTTGTTGCGAAAGACCCATCTAGTAGCAATGACATTATGATCACTAGGCCTCTCAACTATTTCCCATACTTGATTTCTCTTGAAGTTGTTAAGTTCTCCATGCATAGCATTAACCCAATCAACATCTCTCAATGCTTCATCTATCTTCTTTGGCTCAATGTGAGACACAAAAGTGAAATACTCACAAAATCATGCTAATCTTGATCTAGTTTGCAATCCTCTTTGAATGTCACCAATTATATGATCTAATGGATGATCTCATGCAATATTGGTTGGTTTAAGTATTTGCACTTAATTGCTTGCACTTGGTTGATCATGAGATGATATACTAGCTTGTCGATCTTGCACTTGTGTACCACTTGTACTAGCTTGATTTTGATCATGAGAACCACTAGCTTGCACATTAGAGGTACGAAGCACTTGATCTTTGTCATCTTCAACATCAATCACCTCTCTATGCCTTAAATCATCAATATCCATGTTCTTCATTGCATTGGCCAAATGAGTGCCTCTCACATCATCTTGATTCTCATATTCATCTCGAGAGCCATTGGTTTCATCAAAATCAACATCATGCACCTCCTCAAGAGTACCAGTAGCCAAATTCCAAACTCTATAAATTTTGCTAGTAGTGGAGTAACCAAGCAAGAAGCCTTCATCACATTTCTTTTTAAATTTGCTCAATCTAGTGCCTTTCTTTAATAAGTAGTATTTGCAACCAAAAACCCAAAAGTATGCAATATTGGGCTTTCTACCATTCAAGAGCTCATAAGGTGTCTTCTCCATCATAGGGTGACAATAGAGTCGGTTGCTATAGTAGCAAGCCATGTTGATTGCTTTAGTCCAAAATGAATGACTCTCATTATACTCACTCAACATTGATCTTCTCATGTCAATCAAGGTTCTATTCTTCATCTCAACAAGACCATTTGATTGTGGAGTGTACTTGGTGAGAATTGATGCCTAATACCAAATTCATCACAAAGCTCATCAACTATTGTGTTATTGAATTTACTTCCATTGTCACTTCTCACTTTCTTGATGGTTGTTTCAAACTCATTGTGTATTCTCTTGTCAAAAGATTTGAAAGTTGCAAAAGCATCACTCTTGTCACTAAGAAAGAATACCCATGTGTATCTTGTGAAGTCATCCACTATCACAAATCCATATTTATTTCTACCAATGCTTGTGTATGTGGTTGGTCCAAATAAGTCCACGTGCAACAACTCAAATGCCTTGTATGTACTCATGATGCTCTTCTTTGGATGAGTGTTGCCAACTTGTTTTCCGGCTTAACATGCACTACAAAGCTTATCTTTCTCAAATGTGTCATCTTTCAAGCATATAACAAGATCATGCTTGACTAACTTGTTCAATTGTTTCAGTCCAACATGACCAAACCTTATATGCCATAACCAATCCATGCTAGATTTAGTGAGCAAGCATGTTGATAATTGAGCTTCACTAGCATTGAAATCAACCATGTATAGATTCTCATAACTAAAGCCTTTGAATATCAAGTTAGAGACATCTAAACTTATGATTTCTACATCATCAACACCAAATATGCATTTGAAACCAAAATCACAGAGTTGAGCTACAGATAGCAAGTTGAAGTTCAAGCAATCTACTAGTAGCACATTGGAAATGCTCAAGTCATTGGATATAGCAATTTTACCAAGCCCTTTGACCTTGCCTTTGCCATTGTCACCAAATGTGATGCTATCAACACCATTGTCATCATTTGTATTGACTGAATTGAACATTCTTACATCACTAGTCATGTGTTGTGTGCACCCACTATCAAGCACCCAATGGCTTCTGTCACAGTACCGACCAAATTATAAGAGTTCAAGCGTAGAAACGATCAACTAGCAATCAAGTTTCCAAACTTGAGCCCATATAATCCCGGTAGTCAACTGAAATCACGAAGGACTTCAAACCAACTTGCAACAAACCAAGATCGTAATAGTTCACATCACACAGCGAATGTTACATAGTCATTCGTTGCCGTCGAAGCGGCACCATATCGGAGTTACTTAGTTATTACAACACATGTTTGCAGTAGCGGAAGCAAAATAGTTTACAACACACATTCCAAAGTTCAGTTCATAAGTTCTTGTTCTGCAAGAGTCTCATGCCATCCATCAAAAGCAACAGTTACGAAGTAGTTAGAGAACCGTGCCCAACGGTTTAGTCTTCATCCCCAGTGGGATGGAGACAGGTCTTGCAGAAGCCGTCATAAAAGATATCATCTGCAATAGGTGGGAATAAACCCTGAGTACGAGGATGTACTCAGCTAGACTTACCCTTCTAGTAAAACATAAAAGACACCAAGGATCATGCAAGGCTAAGTATAAAGTGTAGCTGGCTTGACTCATCATTACTTTACTTGATTACTTTACTACTTGTATTAGCATCATATTAATCATCATTAGCCTATCACTAGATTAGCACCTGGACTAAAACACTTTACTTGATTATCACAAGCAATAATAACCATATCAAATTCATCACATGTTCTTCCTTGCTATCACCAATATCATTATCAAGAACCATAGTACTTAGTGAATGCTACGTTTGCCGCTGCTCTGTCAAGTTCTCACTATCCGGGAGAGAAAGCGATTCGAATCGATTCCTATCCAGCTGGAGGGTTATTCCTAGCACTCACCCAAGCATCCCCCGTCGGAGAGCAAGCGGGTCACCTTTGGTACGACTCAGGAATCATGGGTCCGATCAGCGCCACACTCCCAGGGCTACCACTCTACTAGGGAGGTCAGGACTTTTAACTCACCTGCCTTAGGTCTTACGCCAATGGTCCCCCGCACACTGCACTTCCTCCGGTAGTGCGCACTTTATACTTTCCGGTCTTCCGGCCTGAGTCATACTACTAGGCTTCGGGGTCGGAACGAGTTATCCTGCCAACTAAGTGTCAGGCATGCGTTCAACATGACAAGAGGACGTACAACGATCGCTCCTTAGCTGCCACAGACGGAGTTACTACAACCTTGCAAAACTCCGCCCAGCTTAAGTCATTTTAAACAGGTTCATTCCACGATAGCACATATAGACAATCGTGATCCAACACAACCCTATCTCGCGCAGGTGACAGGATATCACCCGACTTCTACCGATTAAAGCATGACAAAGCCGCTACTCGATCCTAACTCTATAACCAGGTAGTGGTAAGATATCTAGACAAGGAATGAGTATAATGCAGAAAGGGTTTCATCACAACTCCTATACGTAATGCATCAATAGATATAACATAATCAAGTAAGCTTTCGAATTTAAAATGGGAGACTTAAGATGCTCTGGGGCTTGCCTTTCACGAACGATGCAGGCTCGTGATTCGGGCACACAATCTCCTCTTCGGGCTCCTCGTTTCCGGCTTGCTGGACCTCCACCTCCGGGTTGAACTCCTGGCCCTCGGGGTTCACCTGGAGCTCGAACGCAGTGGTCGTCTCCGGTGCACCTATTGCATGCACGATGAATAAGAATATGTGCATCCTAAAAAGGATGAATGTTTGATAACATAATTAGACTCACTGGACACTCATTTACGGAGTAACTGTCATTACAAGGTCACACAAGTTGACTAATTAACTTAGCAAAACATACCAAGTAAACTATAAACAGCAAGCATCACATAACAGAACAGCTCAGTAAATAGATCATAACTATTGCTATACAGATCCAACAAACAAGAATGGGGACATTCTGGAAAGCATATGAAATGGTCTACATTTCATCTTTAAACATCACAGCAATATTCATAAGTTAAACAAGTCAATTAAACAAAGTTCCAGGTTCTGTCCCAGAATAACAGAAAGCACCTATTTCTGGAACCTAACTTGGAAAAGCCATAACTTCAAAACTACTGGACCAAATGATCCCAAATTTAAACCACAGCTGGACCAACTTTGATTTAGACAAGTCTTCTAGAAAACCAAATTATCATTAAGCAAAGGTTGGATTACTCCCTCGCTGTCCAGAACAGCTTTTAACCCTTTAATTAATTATTTAATGACACAACCAAAACATAATTAGTGTCAACCACATGGTTTATAAGCACAAGCATATCATAAGAGGACCAGAACATCATATGTTAACCCCTAAACATTTAATATCATGGCACTTATTAATTCAATTCAATAAAGGGACATAATTACAAGATACCAGCAAAAGTGCTCAGAAAAATCTACAAAAATTACACCAGCACCAGCATAGCACCTTGACATTACCATAAAATTTTCAGAAGAAATGCACATGCCAAATTCAAGATAAGCATTTAACATGTGACAATGTGCTTATTTCATAAATTAGGAAACATAGCTTAGATAGTGTCAAACAACAGATTATTATTTACATGTTACTATTACCATAAACAAGTTTGCCACCAGAGTAGAGCACCAGCATAAGCACCAATTAATTATTATTATTTAAGTAAGAAAACAAGCCATATCACAAACATAAATTACATATCACAGATACATTACTCCAAAAATCATGAAATATTTATCATCGCATTCTCATACCACTCAGAGCCTAGCATAAAATTTTTATAACAAAAGGAGCAGTATATCAAGAGATATGAATTTACACATGAATAACAAGATTAAATCATAATAATTATTTTTCCCAGAAAACATGGTACATTTTATATTTTTAATAAACACTAGCCATCTCAAAGAACATCACAAAATTTATCTCACAATTTTCGGATCATGGGAACAAGAGATATGATTTTTGCAAAAACAGCACAAACCCTAAATCACACAAAGGAGAAAGAGAGACTGACGGGGGGACCCCGCAAGTCAACGGACCCCACACATCAGTGACCAGAGAGTAGAGGTGCGACTTGACCGCCGGAGATCTCGTCGACAGCGAGGTCTCGGCGATGGCCAAGAGCACCATCGTGCTCCTCACTCCATTCCGCACCGATTGGTACCTGAAACCCTAACTCTACCGAACCCTAGGTACCTCGCGAACGGCGGCACGGCGGTGGTGTGCGGCCGACCGCCGGCTTCTCTGGTCGGAGACCGGACGAAAGAGGACTCGGACGAGCATTATCATGACTTAGCGGAGCTTTTGGGACAAGAACAAAGAGAAATGGTGGACTACAGAGCCCTGGCCACGACGCCGGTGACCATGGCGGAGCTCCGGCGAGGTAAGCTCGCGACGTAGAAGACAATGCGGGCTTACTGAGGCTCGGCAGCCGCAGCCAACTCGACGACGGTGTTGTGGGGAAGCTAGCGGAGCGCTGGACGGAGTCACTTGACCGGAGACGCTGAGATGCGAGCGCGCGAGCTCGCCGAAGCAGCGGCGGCGACGCGGCGAAGACGACGGACGTGAGAGAGAGCAAACCGGAGTGGAAATGGCGCTGTCCACGCGGTCGGGGGCGTCGTGGCGAGCTGTAGGACACGCTGAGGACTGACGAGCGGGACCAATGGCAATGTACGGATGCCACGAGTCCAGACACGCGGCGTCACCGGTGAGCTCCCCTCTGCTGACGGCGACTCCATTCAGTCTCCGATCCCGACTGAAACCCGATTTTGCACTCCGATTATCTCCTAATCCATTCGATGATTTTGCTGGCTAATTGCTCTATGCTACAGAGATACAACAGGACTCCAACATTGCTTACAAGATCAAGGTTTGATTCAGCCTAGAATTCAAACTGGAAGCTAAACAACATACACTAGAGCAAACTGCTGCGATCCCAGACTTAGAAAACTTTCTAAGTGTTGGAAACAGCCCCAAATCAGCCTTGTGGGTCACTTTTGAGCTAGATGTGATCAATTTCATGAGATGGCCATAAAATAACTTTTGTTCCTTATAAAATTTTCTACAACTTTGCTGTAGAAAGTTTTGACATGCAAACACTTTATGAAACACTTTTTAAAAGCTTAAGCAAAAGAGGTTTCTAGGGCCTATACAAAGAAGTATGACTTAAATGATTATTTTGGAGAAGTGCTCAGCATGAACATTGTTTCTAAGGTTGAGTTAAGCATAGATAAACTCATTACCAAGACATAGCACACAAGCATGAACAAACACAAGCATAGGAAGTATAATTAAACAAGTTAAAACACATTTTTGCATAGAATGACATGACCCAAGGTAGATGATGATCATGATATGCTTGAGTAGATGATGATGCTCATGTTATGCATGTGATTGATGCAACCATAACACTGGGGTGTTACAGCCCTCCCCCCTTACAAAAATCTCATCACGAGATTTGGAAGCTTACTAATTTTCGAAGAATGTTTTATAAACTTCTTTTAAATAGTCCTCCGTTTCCCAAGTGGCATCTTCCTCCCCGTGGTTACTCCACAACACCTTGTAAAACTTAACCACACGATTACGAGTCACCCGTTCCTTGCGGTCAAGAACTGCTACAAGTTTCTCCTCGTACACTAAATCAGATTTCAACTTGATATCCCGAACTTCCACTCGTTCTTCCGGAACACGAAGGCACTTCTTCAATTGTGATACATGAAAGACAGGAAAAATAGCTCGAAGCTCAACTAGTAGTTGAACTTTGTATGCCTTGTTCCCTTTTCTCTCGAGAATCCGATAAGGCCCCACGTAACGAGGTGCAAGCTTTCGCTTGAATCCGAACCTTTGTACACCTTTCATCGGAGACACCTTGATATACACACGGTCACCGACTGCAAACTCAATCGGCTTCCTTCTCTTATTAGCATAACTTTTCTGACGAGCTTGAGCAGCTTCCAGATGTTGCTGGATGGTATGGACTTGCTGCTCCGCTTCGTTCACGAAATCGATGCCATAATACCTTCGCTCCCCGGATTCCACCTAATTCAATGGGGTTCGACACTTTCGACCATACATGGCTTCAAATGGAGCCATCTTGA
>Ga0182004_10005652_pt1 | contig 10170 bp, 9 predicted proteins | sample Sormic07211540_1_FD_120479 | JGI IMG/M metagenome (GOLD analysis project Ga0182004, IMG submission 120479) | Endophyte microbial communities from Sorghum bicolor roots, Mead, Nebraska, USA - 072115-40_1 MetaG | ecosystem: Host-associated > Plants > Roots > Unclassified | place: USA: Nebraska...
AATAGCATGTCGATTTGCTTCTGAACTTCTTATGCCTCCTAATCCTAGTAAGGGATACACTTGTTCTTCGATTCTTAGTTCCTGTACATAGTTGGAATACTAGGTTAGTAAAATAAAAGTGCTGTTTACTAGTGCATCCTGATACATTTTTTATGTACAAAATACATCTGTTGCTCATGTGAATAGTTAATACATAATCTAAGGTATGTAATTTTTCAGTGAAAACAAAAGAGCAGCAGTTATGTGGCATAAATCGGTTGTGTTATGCTGTTTCAAGGGAAAAAAGGTTTCTTACCAGTTCTGTAAGTCGTTGAAAAAATAATAATTTAACTGTTTACTACATGGTGAACCACAATCAATCTTTTTTTTTCCTGAAATGACTTCAAAGTTTCTAAAAATACTAAAAAGTGCTAACTACAGAGCATATAGAGAAACATCTTCCATCTTATGGAGCATAATTGGTTTCACTAATATACAGCCAAGCACACTATGGTACTTTTCTCGTACCATTACTTGATGATGATATTGACAGGTGATTTGTTTCCACATCTGTTAGACCAAGAGGGCCATCTTCTCCAATAACTGAAATGAGATGCCTTTTCATATTCCTAGTATTCTAAGAGAAAATCAAAGCAAGCTACATGCTCAAACTAGTTGAAAAGAATGTTCTCGAACCATACCACTAGATGTTCTTTTGCGGTGAGCCACATGTGACCTCAAATCATTAGATGAATACCTACTCCTTTTGTAATCCTGCAGTTCATATTCAGCTTGTGGACTGCAATTTTCATCATCAACAGAATACTTATCTATAGAATAATCTGAGCTGTTCACAGAACAATCTGAGCTTTTCTCCTCATACAAGTGGGTGCTTTCTGTCTTGCAGAGTTTAACGGCATGGCATCTCTTAGCCTTTTTAAGAACCAGACTGAGAGGAACAATTTTGGGAGATTTCCGGTTATCATTTGTAATCCCTGTAGCAATTAAACTAGAATCAATCCCACCACTCCCACTGCAAGTACCTTCACTGTTAGTGTTAGGTTCATTAACAATGCAATTCAGAGACACATATTTAGGCAGTTTGCGGACAAATGCTCGACTCCCTTCCTGGTGATGCTTTGTTCTATCTGGAGTGCTCATATCCTCTACTTGCCTTTTTCTATCAGAGGAATTTAATCCACCAAGAAAATTGCCCTTGGCATCTGGTTGCTCATCACTTTCGAAAAAATTGTTCTGGCTGTGAAGCCGTTTCACAGGCTTATTCAGATGCATAATAGGATGTTTCCGCTTGGTTCTCAACACCCTGCAAGAAAATGAGTTAACCTCATTTTGTGGTTGATAACCCCCCTTTTGGGTCGACTGGGAACTAGCTCTAGTACAATCATCTGATTCAGAACCTTTAACAGGGCACCTCAACGTTCTAGTCTTTTTTGGCAGTTCAAAACAATGCTCCTCTTTATCCTTTTCTTCCAGTCTCCTTCCCTCAGAAATATGATTACATTTGCGCTTCACTCTAGATGGGCCCAGCTCAGATTTGGCAAAACTATTCAGGGGTTCTTCACATCCTGTACTTGTAGGAACATAGCTGGATGCTGAACATTTCTCAATTCTTGATCCTTCATCACATAGATTTTTATGTTTGCTATGTTTAGCAGTAGAGGAGGATATATTGTTAAATTCAGGTGACGTCTGAAACTTTGTTACTATAATGCTTGACGATCCAGATGAGAAACCAAAATTTGGCTGTCCTTTAGATACTACAGAATCTCTATAGGCATCCTTTGTCTCTGCTACAGCTTTGGATGAACTGTCATCGGCCACTGAGGCTTCAGATACATTCTCCAGTCTCTCCGGTATAGCAATGGAAGGCTGGTTCATTACTTTATCGGAGGCATCTTTACAATGAGAAGTTTGAGACAAGTTTCTTACAGCTATTTTATTGCTTAAGCATTGGCATGTTAACTTCTCGTTCTCCCCCAGTGTGCAGCATCTGGTAGGCATTTGCAGCTGATGTTTGCCTTTAGGTGCAGCATGAGCTGTTTGATCAATTCTGACATCACAGTGTTTTGTAAAGCCACAACTAGACAAACATTTTGGGACTACAGAGTAGCAGCATCTTCCATTGCAACAAGAACCTCGTTCTTTTGTATTAAGAGCATCAAATAGAGAGTGTTTTGTTAAGCTATCTGCTGCATGTCCCATAGAACTGTAATAAACAGAAGTACATGAATAGAAGCATGGAGATAGGTACCGAAGCACATTCATGAGGTCTGAAATATGATGCAAATGTGGCTATGGTAAAAGAACTAAGTGCAGTAACATTAAAAACCAAGATTTAAGTACTAAGAGAATTATACTGTTTCCTGATCCAAATTAGAAGTCCATTAGGACATCGAGACGGTCTCCAATATTTCATATTGACTAGCAATTTAAATGGAAACTGCTTTAATTTTTCATGACAAATCTAATAACATCGATTTATGTCAATTTATATTATGTTTTAGATATGGATGGCTAAAATTAAAAAGATTTGACTGACAAAAATCCTAAATGAACTTTGGGATCAGATCAAGTACAGAGTACAAAATGGTAAAACAATAGTTGCAAAAAAGGGAAGGAAAAAAAGAAAGACAACCCAGATAGATCCTTATTGCAAAGCGTTGTGGCATCTTAGTCTGGCACAGATGCTACAGTAATATATCCTTGCAATCAGAAAAAATCAGGAAGGATCACAGCTCAGAATGGATATTATAATTTGAATTGAAGGATGGAAAAAGTGTGCCAGACCCCTGAACTATTAAAGCATCTCCAAGTCCAAGAGTTCCCATATCCAACATTTAAAGTCAGAATTAAGGTTTATACAACAAAAATCGCCCTCCAACAATCCCCCTATCCGAATTTGGGGTGATATGTTGTCTACCTTGTATGTTATATGGGATAGGGGAACTGTTAGAGGAGAGAAGTATTTAGAGGGGATTTTTTTTAGGATGCCCCTATATCAGAATACAGGGGAATTACATTTAGGATGGCTTGTGGAGATGACCTTAGGGTGACTCTAAACCCCTAAACTATAAAACTTTCACAAATAATTTAAATCAAATTATGGTATGTAAGCTGCTAGAATAAATAATTAGATGTTATATAAAATGAGGAAAAAAAAACAAATAACCAGAAAAAGGCAGGAATTGATCACAACCATAATATTGCATCTTGGTAACAATCATGGTGCTAAAACATTGATGGCAATAACCAGCAAGAATAGCAACAAGGAAAACAGAAGGATCAAATAAACCAGTTTACCTTCTGCAGTGCAGTCCATCAATGGGACATGAGTAACAGGAAGACTGCAAGATGTATTCCCGAGAACATAATGATGATCTTTGTGTAAAAGTGGAGCAAGCACAAAATTCATCTAGCCCTGAAACAAAAAAAAAGAAAAGGTGTTACAATGAATTAAGACATGGAAACATTTAAACAATTGTCCATCATAGAAACAAACATTATAGACAAAGAAAGCAACCTTCAAGAGTAGGCTTATTGGCTAGAACTGGACCAACATCACTAGAAAAATGAGTTCTGCACAAGTGACCAGGTATAAAACCAAGCTTGGAAACTTCTTCCTGAATTTTGCAACAGCATCCACAAATCGATTTTCCCGGTGTTGACTGATCATTTTGGCAAAAGCTAGGTAGAAGCTCCCGAGAAGAACAGCAAGATTTCCCATTCTCGCAGCTGATTTTTGCAAAAGCTCTCAAACTTCTATGTGTGCAGTCATCAACTCGCTCAAAAGTACCATGGCCCGGGGCCTGCACAAAATGCATGGATTATAGAAAAGTAACAAAGAACAACCGTTTTGATGGATGTGCTTGTTGTTGCTTCTGCTATGTGCAACAAGGTCAACTTACCATTTTGTCATAGAAAAAGGGAATCCCAATCTCACCATGTGCAACCTGATGGGATTTATTACCCATGTGAGTGCAGCTCATGCAATTTGCATGACATGAAACTCTTGCAGAAATTTTCGAGATTCCAGTGTTAGGTTGACTAGGCAGCAAATGTGACAGGGAATCACCATGAACCAAATGTTCCTGACTCTTAGGATGGGATGCATCTTGAGGATTATATCCAGAAGCCGCTGAAAGAGAAATGCCCTCTGATCTCCTTTTCATATGAACAATGGCTGAGGTCAACTTTGAGTGATTGTCATTAGCCGCCCTTGTTTCAATCTGTCTAGTGGCACTTTCTGGATGATCAGAACCACATGCAACATCCAGGGCCTTAGGAAGATAGTGCTCATTACTGTTGAGAATGTCATCGATGGGTTCAGGTGTATTATTCCTCTCAAGGTGTGAAAGAAATAATGAGATAAATGAATTCTTGGATGTGTCATCCGTAAGCTCATCACCTTCAGAATGCTTCGTGCCATTAACAACTTCAAGTGGTCGCTTCTTATTTCCAGTACTAATGGATGGTTCATTATGTTCAGATAGACTTTTGTTGATCTTTGTTGCTTGCTTTGGACAAGGATCTGCACCGCATGATCATGGTGTTACATGTCATGTCATATGTGTTCCACAAGCAGAAAATGCCTCAAGTCTCAAAGAATGTGCACATATAATTATGGATCAAATCAGATGTTTCTACTATGATGCTCCAAATCATACAAAAAAAAAAGTCGATATATATCAATAAAAAAAACTAACAGTTCCTAATTGTCACCTTTGAATTTGATACTTACAAAGTCTTGGCATGGCGAAGCAGAGACAAAATTGTAGATGCTTTTTTGATAATTATCCTAGTCAGCTTCTAATGTTGTACCTTTGAATAACAATGCACAAAGAAAATAATGAAAGAAGCACAATAAGAAAGGTAAGCTCACTCTGATTTATCGGTGGCCTATGTGTCTGAGGTTTCTGAAATTCAATCATCATTGACTGCCCCAATGGGAAAAGAGGAGTCATAGATTGATGATAAGAAGATTGCCCAAGCTTTAATTCAGTGTTTGAAGCATTGCTCACCGTGTCCTGGAATGTTTTATGGGGGAAATTTGGTTTGCACGCCCTATTATCATGGTTCAGAACTCCTGTAGAACGTGGCATAGGATTACAAAAGGATGCATCAAAGTTTTTCTCCAAACGGATTCCATAACTATGGGCCAAATGATTTCCATTGTAATGTCTTCCCATGCTTGCTTCAAAGTGTGAGCTTCCACTAGGAGTGGTAAGCGGGTTCAAGTCCAACGCATGAACTGGATGGTTTTTAGCGAGCCCTAAATTCATCGTAGCGGAATTCTGAAGCAAAGCAGAGTTCTTTGTAAAAGCTTCGCGCACATCAACATTCTTTCTGTAATATGTTTCATCTGACCCGTTTACTAGCTTCTCAACATTAGTGCGTCCTCCACCCTCAATGGACAGATCACCGGAATAAGCTGGTTTGTTCATAGATCCAGTGATTTTTCCATATCTACCAAATAACCCCATTTTTCCTGTTCCGCTGTTTCTTGATGCAAGACTTTTCAATATGTGTTCTTCTGGAAAACTTTTCATACATGCCCATTCCGGCCAATCCCACCTGGTGTTAGCAATAGATCCTCCCACCTAGATACATACAAAAGGGCGGAAATGTAATGACAGCTCTGCATAAATGTTTGAACTCCAACAAAAAAGGTTGTTCATAACGTGTACATGACTGGTCATGCTGGAACTGGGCATGTGAAGAAAACATATTTCCCTAAGCTTTGTTTTGTCCATCCAGAGACAAAAATGTCTGAAATAAAAAGATGTGCAGGAAGAGCAAATTCATTGTTGTAGTAAGTCTTTTACATGTGTAATATTTTGCAACTAATTCATGGACAAAGGGTATTTAGTTCTATTAATATGTAACTTGGACCAATCAAACTAAAACAGATGGGACCACGGCTGGATGTAATACTCACCCCTATGTCGCAAAAAAAAAAAAAATACTCACCCCTATGCAGAATTTGAACCATTGTGCAATACTCATGCCATTCTCCACACGGACAATTTCACCAGCATTTTCTGGAGTTCCTCCAGCATGCTGTAACAAGCATATGCAAGTACAAAACATCAATTTTTCAGGCATAAAGTGGATAACTTTACCAGCAGAAAAATAAATAGCCAGAGTGTTCAAATGTGGAGCAAAAAAATAGTTAGGACAATCCTTTAGCACCTCACAGAATTTAGCTACAGACATTCGCAACCGATGACACAAGCAAATGACTCCGAAAAGCCCAGCTTCACCCAGAAAGAACTCTCCACCTATTCAAGCACCATGGGCATGTCAGAAGAATTCAACAATGCATGTCAAGTAAGGATAATTGATTTAGGAAACAGCATCAAGATATTGCTACTAAGTATCAACCAATAGTAATCTCAACATTTCTCACTTTTACCAAACAGATTGCTATTAAAATGCTGAAAGCAGGAACATTGTCCAATAGCTGGGTACAAATGTTTTAATTGCACACAACTAATCATGCATATTCAAATGGTTGCTTGAGTCTTGAGGACATTCCAGGTATAGATTTTGGATGTGGCAAAAAATGCTCAATAATGTAACTTTGTAGCCATTTAAAAGACTACCTCCACAGTGATACTGTGGTAGTCAAGTCAGGTTGTAACAACATTGGAAGTTGAACCCACCAACATTCAGACAGGCGACACGAATACGATCACCAGGCAGTGTAGGATGCTGATGAGTAATCGATTTGAATGGCAATTTCTGCAGTGCATGCACGCTTGAGTCCGGAAACTGCACACCACCATTTGCTATTCCTGCAAGTTGAAATTGTCGTGGATGGTCAGATCACAGGAAAGCTACAATTGCGGACATCTAGTCATTGCCTCCAAATTCAATAGAACCTTACCTTGGTTAGCCAAACTTTCCCCGGTAAAAGCACCCATTCCATTAGCACTTTTGTTCAGGAAAAGTGCTCCAACAGAGGACTGCTCATTGCTACTGCTAGCTGACAATCCATGTCTCGGATACTTGGGCAGAGTGGCGGCACTGCTGGGCGGAGCAGCCCGAGTAAGATCAATGATATCAGCAGCAGCATTGCTCGCATTTGCCCGAGTAAGGTCCGGCGCAAGACCGAAAGTGGAATAGCTCCCCGGAACTTGAGCAAGCAACTCATTGCTCGGCCCCGCTCTCGTAGGCAGGCTGGATTGCGAGGTCGAATGGTTTGCGACCAGCTGCTCTGGCGCTGCTGCCGCTCGGCCGGCCGCCGCGGCCTCCTGCGCGGCGAAGGGGCGGAGCAGGTGGCGCAGAGTGACGCCGTCCATCTGCATTTACACGCACGGTATGTATAACGCCATGTTCGGTAGCGGCAACGTATGAGCACTCGGAAATGGAACGGCTAAGACAACCCCGTATGGCAGCATTTCAACTCCAAAATCGCGAACACGCCATTCGCGAGCCACCGCGAAAGCACCTCCCGAACTGTTTAGGTGTCGAACACGAACAGAAAACCGCTCCTAAACCCCCCCGCATTAAACGATCGAACCCAAAAATCCCCACCGAGATGCGCACGAGGGACGTACCTGGCTCGGCAGCGATGGCACCGGCGCAGCGGGGGCCGCCGGCGGAGGCCACCGCGAGGGCCACGACGCGCCGTCCATGGCGCGGCGCCGCGGCAGCGAGGGGAGTGGTTCAGTTCAGTCGGTGGTTGGTGACTGGCAAAGTGGCAACCGCAGATGAGGGAGGGGAGGGGAGGGGAGGATGAGAATGCGAGGGGTGAAAAGTGATTTCGCAAGCGTGGGGTAGGTACTAGTACTGCCGGGCTGCTGGCGTGGGGCTGGGGACGTGGAGTAATGGGGTAAGCTGCGGTCGCGCAGCGGCGGGTACAGTGCCGCACTGCAGCAGCGTGGGGGGTGGTGGGGACGCATGGCGCTTTGGTCGGGCTGGCTTTTGATTGTATTGTCGCGTCAGGCGCTCAGGCCAGGGTTCGCAGTGGTTCTTGTCTCCATGGACCTCGTCCATTGGACGGCCTGATAGCAGGCCGGCGAATCGCCGCCGGTGACGCCTGACGCGCTGCGGCGCACCGGCCGACAGTGGTGTCAGTGGTCTAAGCACTGATTGATTCCCACTGTCTTCTTTCATCAGTGATGTGTGTGTGGTCCTACTTTTGCACCGGAGCTACTCTTTCTGTTCTAAAAAAAAATAACATTTTGACTTTTATATTTGACTATTTATTTTATTAAAAAATTTATATAAATTATAAAATAAATTAATTATAAGTAAAGTATCCCTAATAATAAAATAAGTCTTAATAAAATATATAATATTTATATAAAAATTTTGAATAAAATAAATGATCAAATAAGATATCTAAAATTCAAGAAGTCCATAACTATCATTTTTTATCCGAGATGTTAAAGTTTAATAATAATATATTATTTTTTATTTTATTTAATAATTAGTATTTAATTATATATTACTTAAGAAAAATATCTCGTAAATTATGGAGAGTTAAAGTTTAATAACTACACCAACCACCTAGGTTCATGTAGACCCAGTGCAGCAACCATTCTTACGCAGTGCCATGGGCCCACGGCACGAGGAGCGGGCCCGGTAACAGTTCAAGGGCGTAGTACTCTATACGAACCCGAACAAGTGTCTTCAAAGACCCGGGTTTTCCATAAACCGTGCAGGATTACAGATCGGTTGCTGGTGCGCAGGTCCCACCAGCAGTGACACGTTGCCCACAATCGATCGAGACTGTGAACTTGTTTGGATTTTATTTTCTTTACAAAAGGACTCAAAATATATTAGAGCAACTCCAACAGATATGCTATCCATATTATCTAGGCTATTTTTATATTTTTAAAGCAAAAAATTAAACTCCAACAGGTGTGCTATCTGGTTTGCTAAAATAGCAAGTTTGCTATTCTAAATTTTTGCTTGTCATATATAGCATGTCGTCCTCACTAGCTATCCTATACAAAGATTGTTGTGGAACTCTATGTTTTGGAAAAAGTTTTTTATTTTACACAATGGCTAAATCTTATAGTTTAGAATATAATTTTAACTAGTCTCTTGGAGATGCTCTTGAGCATTTATATACGAGTAAAACCAGAGTACAAACTTCTGGAGTTCCATCCCAGTGACCTGTAGTCGTGGCTAGGGATACGGTAGTATTTTCTCCGTCTAAAAAGAATATTATTTTACAATTTCAGACACCTTCTTTTGACTATTTGTTTTATTTATTTTTTATATAAATATTATATTTTATTAATACTTATTTTATTATGACAGATACTTTACTGATATTTTATTTATTTTATAATTAAAAATGAATAAAACAAACAGTCAAACAAGATATTTAAAAATTAAAATGATATTTTTATTGAGATGGAGGGAGGACACATTATTGTCGATAGAAGAGGAAGTGGAATTCGAGAGGCTAGTCACATCATTGGCTTGCTAAATGGGTTCCTTTAGCAACTCCAACAGCTTGACTATTCTTGTTATGAAGACTATTTTAGAATTTACATAATAAAAGGTAGACTCCAACAGATATACTATCTAGTGTTGTAAAATAGAAAGTTGGCTATTCCTTGATTTTTGCTGGCCATATATAGCTAACCACAGACACAAGCTATATGATTTTATAAAATAGCATGACTGTTGTGGATCTCTTCTTTTTTAAGAAGTTTTCTACTCTACAAAACGGCTAAACAATAGAATTTGGCTACTAATTTTAAGTCTTGTTTAGTTCACCCCAAAACCAAAAAGTTTTCAAGATTCCCCGTCACATCAAATCTTGCGGCACATGCATAGAGCATTAAATATAGACAAAAATAAAAACTAATTGCACAGTTTGCCTGTAAACCACGAGATGAATCTTTTTGAGTCGTCCATGATTACACAATGTTTGTCAAATAAAAACAAAAATGCTACAGTACCTCGAACCAAAAATTTTTGCGAACTAAACAAGGCCTTAGCCAAGCTCTTGAGTTGCTCTTAGCACACGCTAGGCTTCATGCATTGTTGTCACCCTCTTCATTATCCACTTGTATATGTGATGTTCAGGGGCGGAGCTTCCCATATGGCAAGGTATGGCACTTGCCATACCTCAATTTCTCAGCAATTCTCCCTTCTAAATCGTCCTCCACCGTGAACGTTTGGAAGAGATCGCGAGCTGCTGGTCTG
>Ga0182004_10005653_pt1 | contig 10170 bp, 5 predicted proteins | sample Sormic07211540_1_FD_120479 | JGI IMG/M metagenome (GOLD analysis project Ga0182004, IMG submission 120479) | Endophyte microbial communities from Sorghum bicolor roots, Mead, Nebraska, USA - 072115-40_1 MetaG | ecosystem: Host-associated > Plants > Roots > Unclassified | place: USA: Nebraska...
AATTGTAGACCTCGACGAAATCTACGACTTTCTAGTTTTGAGTTTTTTCATTTGAAATCGTTAAGATGCTCAAATTTTTTTTGGATATTTAGAGATGAGAGTATTTTTGACTTTTTATACCTATAGTTTAACATCATTAAAGTCAAATCTGACAGAAGTTGCGTAGAGGATAAAAGAGTTCGAAACAGTGACACAGCTCAACTTTTTTAATGACTTATGGATAATTACTAACTTTTATAATGAATACATGTAAAAGCCTCTAAAAAATATGTTTGGTGAGAGAGAAAACGAAGAGACGTGATAAAATTTAAAAAAAAAACTTTATGGGCAAACCAAAAGTAGTTATAATTTGTACTTTACGAGTAGTAGTTTCAATATTTCTTAGTCTATATATATCACTTTATTTGTATTAAAACCACTATATTAGCCTTCATTGGTGGTGCCCTTTGTGCAGCGTTTTCCAATCATGAAAATTTAGCGTAAAATATATGATGTTGATCGCACTTGCACAGAGAATTTTATATATAAATATAAATGGAGCTCCGTTTTCTTTATATTATTAAAACATTTCATGCTTTGGAAAATTTGTTTTCAGATTGCTTATGCTAAGTTATTGTGGAAAAAAATATTCTGGAGCAAAAAATGCTTAGCGAGGGACAGCATCTAGACATTGATTGACCAAATATTCTGCCTTGTTTAGTTTCACCTAAAATTCAAAAACTTTTTAAAATTTCCCATCACATCGAATCTTACAATAAGTATTAAATATAGATAAAAAATAACTAATTAGACAATTTACCTATAATTTACGAAACGAATCTTTTAAACCTAGTTAGTCCATAATTAGATAATAATTGTCAAATACAAGCGAAAGTAATACAGTGTCCGAATCCAAAAGGTTTTTGAATCTAAGGCCTTGTTTAGATGCCTTCAAAATTGAAACATACATGAAACATTAATAAACATAGATAAAAAATAACTAATTACACAATTTGCACTTATAATTTGCAAGACAAATTTTTTGAGCCTAGTTAGTCTGTAGTTGGACAATAATTGTCAAATATAAACGAAAGTACTGCAATGTTCAAATCCAAAAAAAAATGGATCTAAACATGGCCTAAACCTTGATTGGCCAAACATTCTCAGCTTACAGATTATGGGATTGGCCAGACATTCTCAGCTAGTCAGCTTACAGATTATGGGATTGGCCAAACATTCTCAGCTTACAGGTTATTGGTGTCCAAGACTGAATACAAGCTCAAAGTACTTTTGAGCGAAACAGACCAGTTACTTCTATCTCAAGTTCTCAATGTTGCTTTGCAGTGATACGTCTACTTACCAAAAAAAACCAATATACTGGCGCACAATCAATTGCACTGTTACAGGCTCACAGCAGCAGCCCGCTGTTCTACAAGCTCCCTCGCCTCCAACAAGTTATGGCTATTAATTGGCATAACCGAGACCGAGAGTCCACAGAACCATGAGCCCAAAAGTTGAGAGTGAAGATTACTACCTTACATCATATTGTTACATACATGTATAACTATGGCCACGCTCTTTACTTCCTATGCAAAACTTGCCTCCAGCGTCTCGATCAAACCAGAAATTGCATTCCTCAAGTGAAACTGGAATACCAGTTCTGACAATATTGATACCATGCATTGATTCCTGACCAAATACAATGCGCCCATAAGCTGCATTTGACTGATCATTCTTTGGCAGCCACATTGGCGCCACATCCTAAATTTCTGATAGCGATGGCAACCAACAACTTGACATCTGAGACGTTTTCAATGGCAAGATAGCCACACATTGGGTTAAACAGAGAATGAACATAATACGAGATACAGCAACAAATGAGTGATGCTGAAGGCCTCCTCTTTTCCCTTCTCTGTTGGTACCTGCTCAACAAAATTTCCATGTGGTCGAGTTACAAGGTCTACCCCCAAACACAAATGAGGGAGGCATTTCTACATCCTACGATTCTAGACTACCAATATACATACATGTATGGAAATTACCCAATGCCGCCATTAGTGCAAATCCATCCTCCAAGCTTGTCAGATCAATGTGACCTCACCAAGCCAGCAGCTTCGCTCCAGCCAACCATGATCAAGCTTGCAACACATCTGAGCACGGCTGGGCAACTCAACCTATATCCTTGGGCTCCTGCCAGAGGCAATCTTGTCTCCTCTTGGTGTAGGAGGGCATCCCATCAAGAATAATTTGCTCATCTATGTTCATCCGATATCTGTGAAATCCGAAAGAGGTTCTAACTCTTCAATACCAGGAAGGAGACCAGAGTCACCCTGATCTGGGAAGAACTCAAGATCGTCAACCTCTTGAAAGAGATCCTCAGAGTAGTTGAATTCAGAATCGCTGATACCAAATTCAGATAGGGAGTCACTAATGTGGAAGTCAGCTGTACTTGGCAATATTTGAGCAGGCATACGGAGAAAATTACTCATGACAATTGGCCCTTCCTGATGAGATTCAGTAATCTTCTGGACTTTGGATTTGGGAGGTCTACCAGATTCCGATGCTGCTTTGTGCTTTCCTATGGACTTTGAACCAGATTTATAGCGGGTGGCATCATTTATGTGGAAAGCTGATGATGCCCAATGAGAACTTTCACCATCGTAACAAGCTTCTGATGCTAACCTGCAAAGAAAAATGAAAATGATGCATTAGCATTATCTTGTGTAGCAGAGGTGGGCTAAATATTAGGAAAAATCAGAAATTCAAATAATCACTGTTTTATTTAAACTAAGATAAGAATGGCAACGCCCACCACCATTATAACAGCAAAATATGAAGCGTCAACACTGACCTGAGTCTGTTCTCAGCTTGTCTACAAGAAACTCCAGACAATAACGATTGTTCCACTGGCTCTGAAGCCTGTTTCGATGGTTCTGGTTCCAGTATGGACACATTTACTACAGATGGGAAGCCTTCCTCATAAGCATGTTGATCTTTCAAGAAATCTAACTCTAATTCTAAATAATTCCGCCGGTATTCCTGATTTCTTGACGGTGGTGGAATCACCATTAGTGTAGACTTAGCCTGAGCATCTGCAAGGGCTTTCCTAACTAGATTGAAGCTTGGTCTAAAGTTTACCATGGGCCAGTTCCCACTTGATCCACCAGGCTTCTTCACAGGAGAAAACATATGTAATGTACTAGAGTAAGTATTCGTAAAACAGCAGGGATCACGGCGACATTTTGATCTCCAGACAGATGAAATTACAGCCATGAAGTGTTTCTGGAGAAGCAATTCATTGTTAGGAAGTTCACTGGTCACATTCACCAACATCTGAGCTTGATCCTGAAAAAAAAAAGATATAATAATAAATCAGATATTTGCCAACACACGTTTTATGTCAGCAGTAAATTGCAGATAAGTTTTAACATGACACAAGCAAAGTCACATGTTCTTCCTGTTTAATTGCTGCTACATTGGTAATTGGCTGTAATGCCCGAAATAAGACAGTTGTGGGTGCCTGGCAGTCCCTTGCCAGTATATCCTGTACCATTTTTTCTTACAAACTGGCCAGTACAGAAGCTAAAGATCAAGAAAATTTACTTAAATTGACCCATTTTCCCCTATAAACTGGGCCGATTCTCTTATTATTATTATTATTATTAATATAAGCTGGAATCAAAGATCGAAAAAAAAATTACTTCACTGAAAGGTTCTATGATTAAAGTGTACTGTCCAAGGTATATTGCTTGCATGATCGCATAACTATTTTGAGAGATCATAATATAAGTTAATCCATTGTTTGAAAAACAACAATAATATAGTCAAAAGTCAATCTTTGTCAAAATTTGTGCACTATAAAGCTTCCTTCTTGATAAGGTAGTCCAACAGGAAGACAAGATATCAACTCACCTCAGATACTCTAAGTATAGCCTTTCCAGTCCCAGAAGGAACCTTTTCACTGTTAGAATTATCTGTTGCTGATATTGCATGTTTGCAGAACAGTTCTCTGTATCTCTCACAGCAATGCACAGGATGATGATATCTTCCCCTATAGGACCCACCTGGCAAGGAATGAAGAAAATCACTTGCCAATTCCCAAAGAGGACCATACTCGTGCACAGTTCCACAAAGAACTGCATCTTCCTCAGATGTCCATGAGTCTGAAGCACAATCTCGAGACCATATTCCCTTCTTTTTCAATCTCTCAGGCTTTATTACAATAATACGTTTTACTGGCATGCAAGGGATGGAAATTCTGCCATCACTTTTAGTTCTAGCCACTGATTTTGGATCTGAATCATTAAGGTCATCCTTCAGCCTAGGTGACAAGGCTTCAGAAATAAAACTTGACTTAGTAGTTTTCTTAAACTTCTTTAAACTTCTGCTGTTACTATCTTCCTCAGTAGCAGACATAATCTTCTTGCGCTTGTTAGAGTAATGGTGTGGCGATTCATCACTTATAAGCTCAGGTGAGTGTGCATTGTCATCAATGCTCATTGTGTCTACAGAGGTTTCCTCCAGTAAGACTTCTGATTCAGACGACAAACGCACTCTTTTTAGGGACTTGAATTTGCCTGTCTTCTTTTTGTTCTTTTTTGACTTTCTGCGGTGACTGCTGCAGGTGAATGCCAAAATGTATAGTCAATAGTATATCAAAGGGAAGCTATAGTCTAAGCAAAAAAAGTCAACAGACACAAAAACATCCATTAGAAATAATGTGGGCACATAACATGCTAATACTGCCAATTGACACAAAAATGTAGTGCAACTGAGGCAAAACAAAAGAAGAATTTACTACCACTGTTCGTTTTTCAGGAAAATAAATTTCTATTCAGTACCTCATATTATCATTCTTCTCCTCCAACTCCTTTGCTGCTTCCTGAGCCTGCCTTTCCTGTTCTTCCAACAACTGCATGTATTATAACAAGTCAGACTAAAAGGCACTGTGTTTCAAGTGAGACATGTAAGAATACAAGTTAGCAAGTCAATAAACGACCTGCTTTTGAGTTAAAGCTTCAACATGTTGCCGATAGGCTGTCGTAGCAAAATCTACATCCCATGCTGCAATAAATAAAGATGATGTCAATATACTAATAAAGCATAAAAAGGAAGGATACCTACATTGAGGCGAACACAAAGCTCCAGCAAAAATGCAGAAAATGCCAAAATGACAAAGAACAGACTGTTCCAAAGTAGCAAAAAGGAAATTATAGAATATATAAAATACTTACATTCATAAGACAGTGGTTCTTGGTCTTCATCAATTTCTGCTTCTAAATCCTCTTTGAGTTTTTCAATACGGTCAAGCTCCCATTCTTCCTCCTCAACGTTTACTTGATGATTCACAGCAGCTTTGTCAATTACTGGATCCCAGAGTTCCATAAAGCGCATTGCATATCTATCAATTGGCCGGAGCTGGTTCTCAAAAGATGAACTTGCTTGACCTGCTGCAGCTGCTGCAGCTGCCATCTGTTTCACATCAGCAAGCATGTCAGTATCTTCATCACCAACAGCCAATGTAAGAGCCTTTTCATCATTTAATCGCTTGGTAGACAAAGTAATGTGCTTCTCCTTCTCTACATCAGAAGAGTTGTATTTGTGTTCTTCATTAATGTGCTCATCGGGTTTTCCATCCTCCTCATTAACCAATTCATCCTCCTCTGCTCTGCCAGCAACCTCCTCACTGAATTCTTGATTGTCCACGGCCTCTTCCTCCTCCAGCTTCTTGAGAGCCATATAGTCAGCTTCATCTTCTGCCTGTCTAATAGCTGCTTCAACATCTGCATTTGACAGAGCCAGATCCACGTCATTTGAAGCTTCCACGGTTGTAGAGCAATTTTTCTCCTGATCTTCCGCATGGAGAGACATGTGCCCAGAAAAGAACTCCATAGGATCAAGTTTCTTGAAGAATTCCGTATTGTAGCTACCACGCTGTATCACTAAATCATCAAGAGCTCGTTTCTGATTTGCTTTCTTGAGAATGTTCTCCTCTATAGTGCTTTCGCTAATGAGTCTATATATGTGAACTTCACGAGTCTGACCAATCCTGTGGCATCTGTCCTGTGCTTGTTGGTCCATTGCAGGGTTCCAGTCACTGTCATAGAAGATGACAGTGTCTGCACCTACAAGGTTGATTCCCACACCACCACTACGAGTGGACAAAATGAAAAGGAAAAACTTTGGATTTGTGTTGAACCTCTGCATCAGAGTCTGCCTCTCTTCTGGGGGAGTAGAACCATCTAAACGTAAATATGTATACCCATATAGATTTATGAACTCTTCCAAGACATCAAGCATCTTAGTCATCTGAGTAAATATCAAGGCCCTGTGCCCTTCTGACTTCAAACGCCTTAAAAGAATTGCAAGTTCCTGCAACTTCCCACAATCAAACTGGATCAAACGCCTATCAGGAAAGTAGACTTGACGACGAACAATAGCAGACCTTATAGGAGACAGAATGGGAGAAAACTTGTTCATGCATTTTTCTCTATATGCCGGATCAATAAAAACAGGAGACTTTCCTTTGCTGCACCAGCAAACAGGGGGAGGAGCTCGAGCAGCAGGAATTGCGAATGTAAATGATTCAACAATATCAAGCATTTTCTGAAAGCGTTCCACAGATGGAAGAACAAGATCTGCAAGGCTTGATGAATAGTCCATGTGGCACAAAGGGTTGTTCCTCTTATCAAGAATGTTCGATACAGGATGATTTACAGTCAAAACCTGTCTCATGTTTGTGCCATAGATAGGCCTCTTTTGGCATCTAACTCTATTCCACCATGCAATGGAAGCTGCCCTTTCTCTGGATTCTTTTATTCTCTCCTCCTGTAGGGCTTTCTGAATATCTTCAAAAATATTTGTCAAATTACTTCCCTGATGATCCTTATTAGAGCAAAAAATATCCAGGTCACAGTCCCTGGAAGTGATACTTGAAGGAAAGGCAGAGATGACCTCGTCAGCTTCCCAGGAACTCATGCTAAATTCATTTTGAGTAAACACAAAATTCATATCAGACAGGTCCACCTGAGAAAATGGACTCTTATCAAGGAGCATGCAGACTGAATAGCTGAGCTGCATGTTAACCCCAGCCATGTCAAATGAGCTTATTATTGGCCGGCCTTCAAAAAGATCTGGATGGTTACAGACCTTTCTAAGTTGCATAATGATGCTTATCATGCCAAAATAATTCCCACTAGCCAGTGTTGCTTGTGTCTCTGAGCTAGCTATAAAATCTTCATACAAGTTCCTTTGCCTTCTAGAAAGTCGGCAATATATGACATGTTCATGCTTCTTTGGTAACTGCTTCTCAACATCCCTTTTCAGTCGACGCAGTATAAATGGACGAAGGACATTGTGCAATCGATCTATAACTTCTTTGTTTACTTTATCTTGGCCTTCCACCATCCCAGAAATTGGATTGCAGAACCAATCCTTAAACTCTTGATGAGACTGAAATACATGAGGCATCAGAAAATGCATGAGGGACCAAAGTTCCATAAGGTCATTTTGCAGTGGAGTTCCAGTCAGAAGAATACGTCTCTTTGAATTAAAGTTAAGCAAAGTCTGCCAACGCTGTGATTTCCAGTTCTTTATCAGATGAGCCTCATCAAGAATAAGATACTTCCACTTTTTTCGCTTAAATACTTTAGAGTCCTGAATGACAAGCCTATATGTTGTGATGCAAACATGGAAGTAATTTGGTTTCATCCAGCCCTGACGTTTCTGCTTTCTTTCCTTTGCACTTCCGAAATAAGTCAGTATTTTAAAAGCAGGACACCACTTAAGAAATTCAGTCTCCCAATTTAGCATAACACTAGTCGGCACGACAATAAGATGAGGACCCCATATCCCCTTCTCACACGCAAGGTGTGCTAGCAAGGAGATAGTCATGATTGTCTTGCCTAAACCCATTTCGTCTGCTAGAATTCCATTCAGCCTCTTCTCATACATAGCAACCAACCAATCCAGCCCTATATGCTGGTATTCACGAAGAGAATGCTTAAGAAGGAATGGGAATTTCGTGCGCACTTTTGTAGTCAAGAAGGTGTTGCCAGTTGGTTGTGCTGATCTTGCAGCAGCTGCGGCATCAGCAATTACATCATCACTCTTATCTCCATTGACTGTATTAACATCAGTGAGATTATTCTCTTCCACAAAATTTTGTTCAGCACACTGCACTGATGTGATTTCTGACTGTAGAGCCTTGTGCTCAGTTTCCAGCACATCGATTTCTGATTGTAGAGCCATGTGCTCAGTTTCCAGCACATCCCTGGATAGGTGATCCACAGATATATCACTTTTTGCTTCCAAAATGTTCACAGATTGATCATCCAAAGACATATCAGTATTGACCTCTTCAACAAAATGGGGTGAATTCTCCAACTCCGCTGTTTCATGATCTGCACAGCCATCCTAAATATAAAAAAAAGGTATTACAAATGGACCACAGTAATTTGTTTGAAGAAAGCAATGGAAAATCTAACTATACCTTTCGGTACCTCGCGATAAGTTCTTCTAGTGGTATCTCACTCTCCTTCTGCAGTAACTTAATCTACATTGAAAGGACATATGATCACCAAAAAATAGTTAGCAGAACCCTTTTGGAACATATGTAATCATGAAACCAATTGCTAGAAAAAATGGGAAGGTATTTGCAATTAATGTATAAAAATAGTCTTAGTCCGACTCCAACCTCTGAAACCTTTAATGAAAGCGAGAATTTGGCTACATAAATATCTGAATTGAGGAATGCTGACCACCAGGGCCCTCTGCAAGTCTGCATAGACCAGTATACTGCACACTTTGGCTTCTAGACATGCTTCTATTGGATAATAATATATAATATTTATATGATCCTACTGATTTAAATACGCACCACATTGTTAGTCATGTGGTCTTTCATTCAATTTGCTGTATCTGTTCAGCAGTCCAATAACAAACCCTAGAATTCAGGTCTAACGTTAAAATCCCAGTTTGCTGTGCGTGTGTGTGAGAGAGAGAGAAAGAGAGAGAACTCGCTATGTTTCAGAAAACAAAATACTGAGCCCCCAATAATTTCAGAAATATAAGGGTATTTTCCTAAACAGTCGGCCAAACGGACCCATCAGTAATATGTTCTTGAGCCACTTCCTCATGCACAAGATATGATCAGATCCCCTATCAAAACTTAATGGCTGTGCTTTTAATTGGGATTCATCTGGTAACGAACTTGTGTGACTAAAGGAATCTTTGTATGTCCTAAACTAACATAAAAAGATTGTAGAACCAAAGGTGGTAGCAGATAGCCCAAACAATCTATTTAATTAACTTAGTCTCTTGACATTCCCAGAATTAATGTCCAGAACCAAAATAAATGAAGCAAACTTCAGAAAAAGAAATTGATAGCCTTACATTGCACATGGTAACAATGCTATTGAATCAGTTTTCAAGAACGGCTAAGTTTACGCTCCTTGCAATAAAAACTGAACTAGAGCACTTCAGCATGACAATGCAAACAAGTCAATGATGTCATGGATTGATGGCAGCAATCACCTCTTCCAGATGATCAGGATCTTCTTTCTTTGCCAATTCTTCCTCTTCAGACAAAGTTGTTTCGTCATCCTATCAGAGATGATCATATATTATGTATCAGGAGACAGCAGGACTCAATATACATGACAGCTTTACTAAATGGCTATAGTTTTCCCAATTCTTCTTCAAGTATAAACTCCCATCCAGGTAGTATGGCATAATGGAAAAACTATAGAGGAAACAAGAAAGCAATGAGGAAACAAGATAAAAAAGAAGGCAATGCTACCTTTACTTCTTCAGCAGCAACGTAATCTTCGTCCTCCTGGAAGAAAGAATATCGCAGTTACATTAACCACACAATCATAAAATAGCCAGATAGGAGTACTTGAGAGCAGTTTTTTTTTTTTGGCCAACATTCATCTAGTTGAGCTTAAAAAACAGACCATTTGATCTTTACTTGGCATGAAGAAGCCAAAGCTGAATATCCCCAACCTCCAGTGCAATAATGGAAACTAGCATGTGTTAGATTTGGAGACAACCTATGATGGGATGGCCCTGTCCTTTTTTTGTGTGTGTTGGGGGGGGGGGGGGGGCAGGGGGGATCCCCCATGCCCTTTTTGTTTCCCGGGGGTTAACAACCCCGGTTTGTTTTTTGGAGAAAAGAAGAGGGTGGGGGGG
>Ga0182004_10005654_pt1 | contig 10170 bp, 8 predicted proteins | sample Sormic07211540_1_FD_120479 | JGI IMG/M metagenome (GOLD analysis project Ga0182004, IMG submission 120479) | Endophyte microbial communities from Sorghum bicolor roots, Mead, Nebraska, USA - 072115-40_1 MetaG | ecosystem: Host-associated > Plants > Roots > Unclassified | place: USA: Nebraska...
CAAAGTGTCGAAAGAGGGAGTAAACAAGGGTCGTATATTCTACAAGTGTCCGGATCGTAATGTGAGTTATTTCCAGACATTTGCTTATATATGTGCATATTTTTTTAAATGATATTAATTAAATTTTTGATTATCTCTGTTAATTTTAGTGGGACGGTACCGGCGGATGTATAGGTTGGTACTAGGAGGAAGAAATATTTGGTGAGGAAAAAGGTCAATTGGTTTGGGCAGCAATCAATACTTGTCTGACAGAGCTTTTTGAAGAATACAAGAACATGTATGCTCCAAGTGAACAAACTACTCAAGTAGTTGATGCTGAAAAATCTAAGAAAGCAACAGGAGGAATGCTTAAAGAAAAAATTGCCAAGAAGATGAAATTAAACAATAGTTCTATCAGCACCCAAAAAACTGAACTTGAGAAATATCTTGCTGAAGAAACAGAAGACCCAGAAACGAAATTGGATATTCTTGCTTGGTGGAAAGTCAATTCAAATAGGTTTCCAGTTTTGGGTCACATGGCTCGTGATGTGCTTGCTATACCCATCACAACAGTAGCGTCTGAGTCTGCTTTTAGCACAGGTGGACGTATTTTGGATGACTTCTGTACCTCTCTTACTCCATTCATGTTAGAGGCTGTAGTATGCACGCAGGATTGGCTTCGAAGGCCTACTGTTGACATCAAAGAGAGTACAGAGGAATTGGCAATATTAGAAAAAGGTATTATATTTCCTTTCTTTCTTGCATTTATGAATTTACTGTATGTAATATTACATATATAACTATGTTGTACATTTACATTTACAGAGTGGATAGAAGAATATGGTGGCAAAGAAAAAAAGAACGAGCAGCAGCAGCCACCAAACAATAATGTTCAGACATCAACTATGGCTCAGCCGAAAACTTAAAGGTATGTCAAGTATGAAGTAGGTATGGAGATTTCACTTTTCAGTATGCTTTTCAAATATGGTGCTCTGCCCAGATTTGATCCTTCATTTTTTATCACACAGCCTGGACTATATGAGGCCTGGATTGCTGCTACTGAAGTTTGGAGTACTGGTCTGAACCATCAGTTTGGAGGACATGACGCCTGGAAGTCTGGAACTATTGAATTTGTGCTTTTTTTTTATCTTGACGATTACCAAGTACCTGTGTCTTTTTCTTTCTGAATGTGTCGTGGTTTGCACTTGCACAAGACGCCAAGACTTAAGTATCTAGTATGTCGAGTACTTATGTCTTTGTGTTGGCACCTGCGGTTCAACATATCAGTTATCAACTTACCAATTATTCAGTTCATTCAGTTCTAGTTGTATGAGAAATTCTGTGCTGTTTGAGTATTTCTACTTAAATATTTCGGGTAAATTGGGTATACCCGAACCCGAACCCGAATTTGCGGGTAGCAATTTTTTGGGGCTGTAATCGGGTAACGTTTTTCATTACCCGAACTTTTCAAAACCCGAACTACCCGCCCCGAAATAATCGGGTAACCTGAACGCCCAGAGTTAATATACAACATCAAGATCTATTTTGAAACATCCAGATGAAACATTTGAAATGTTTCAAACACACGAAACAATTGAAACATAGGCTTACAACATATGTATATTGCTATTACAATATATTCAACATCCTAGATCGACTTTTGCAACATCTAGATAAAACATTTGAAACAAAAATCTCAAATGTTTCAAAGACAACATACGCTCGTGCGGCCACGACCTACCTACGTGAAGAACTGCGGAACCGGCGGCGACCTCCTCCTGGTGGCGCCGGGGTGGTGGTGGCGCGGTACACTCCATGGTCGTGAAGGCGTGAAGTGGATGGGGGCATGGCGAGGGACGCCCACACGGCGCGACCTCAGGATGGGGTATGGTAGGGGATGGTTGCGGTAGGTGAGGCGGAGTGGGGCGAGCAGAGGCATGGTTGATGGGCGTGGACGCGTCTCCTACGAGCGGAGGTCGCGGTGGTTGCGATCGTTGTAAGCAGAGAGCGCAGTGAAAGCAGCCACGATGGTCGGGAGTGGGGAATGTTCTGGAGATGAGTTGGGGAGCTAAAAAGGCTGTAAGGATATTGATGTTGCGCCCTGATGGCTGTGCAGCCCCAGAACGCGGTGTCCGAATAGAGATGCTCGGACAGACGCCCTGACAGAAGCATTACTGATTTGAAAAATATATGAATAGATTTCTCTTGGAAAATACTTTCATAAAAGTATACATATGTCACTTTTCATAAATATTTTTATAAAAATAAGATGTCAAAGTTGTGTTTTGGAGACCGTATCACTGTCATAAACGACTTCTAAATCCTATACAACAGGAGTAATATAATACACATTGAATCATGGAGATGTAACAAAATAAATACATATAGATCTATGGATAGATTGTCTAACATGAATCCAATACATGTAAAGATGTCTTGTTTGCATCAACATAGGTAAATACATAGATGTCCAAACATTTACTACCGTTCTTTCCAAAATAACTTCTCCAAACATTTGTGTTAGGGGCCTGGCCAGGTGGTGGCCGCCGGCGTGGCAAGGGGCCACGACGCTAGCTAGGGTGGCCACATTGGTAGAGAGAGGGAGAGAGGAAAAGAGCTTTCGCCAGTCTATTACTTAATTGATTGATATGATTACATGTTCCTTATTATTTATAGTCCTTATTGGACTTGGCTCACAAGCAAAACAAGGAGATCCTTATCGAACATGGATTCTTCTATCCATCAATCAACTCTTTTACTTTCTATCTTAACAAACTATTTTCAAACCCAACTAAGACTAGATATGTTAACCAAAGGTGACTTGGAAGGAAACAGCCGCAGCGGCGGCGGCTATGCCGCCCCTCCTTTGGTGGCATCAGGGATGGTGACGCCCCCTTTGTGGGCCCCTTGTGGCTTGCTCTCGCCGATGACGGTCACAACCCATGGTGGGCGTGTGATGATTTGACATCAACGTAATAGCACTTACGGAAATACTCCCTCTGTCATGTAATATAGTACATTCTAGGAATTTTAAGACAAATTAAGAGAGAATGGAAAAGACACATCTACCCTCATTTTATTTCCTAACCAGACGCTATCATCAACATGATTAATCATGATCGGTTAATAAAAGGAAAGTATTTAATGCAAATTTGGGTTTTGTCCTCTAGAATACATTATATTTGAGGATAAATTTTAAGTTCTATATTGTACTATATTACAGGACGGAGGGAGTATGAATTACTTTGGCGGTTTCTAATTGCACTCAAGAAAATATGAATTACCTTGACAGTTCAGACGAGCACTCAAGGACATATGAAATTAACTTGGCGGGTTGAGTTAGCACTCAAGAATATTTATTTTCTTAGAGATTTCAAACTGCCCCCAAGGATGTTCGAGCATTTGTATTGTGTAATTTGAAAAAAGAAATTGAGGAGGGAATAAGTCCGGGGCTGATCAGTGTGGTCATTGGTCTGGATGGAATCTGTGATATCTACAATGGGATTAAATTACATCCCAGAAGACAGAGATCCGATATTAGCGCTAAAGTGGCCTGAGTGTACATGACATTGGCTTCCGTGTGTGAAATAATATTACATCCCACCCTTGATTCAAAAAAAAAAAATATTACATCCCACCCAGCAGAGATCCGTTATTAGCGGTAGAGCAGCATGCGTGCACATGACATTGATTCCCCAACCCCCACTAGCAGTATATTATTATCTCATCGATGAACCATTGCAGCAATGGAGTCACGAGGAGGTCTGAACAAGGGCGTTGTTCATAAGGCCTGCAAAGTTTCACTCGCCTTGTTTAGTTTCTCCCTAAAAATTTACACCCTACTCCATCTAATATTTAGACATATACATATAATATTAACTATAGACTAAAAAAATAACTAATTACATAAATTGTGACTACTTTGCGAGATGAATCTTTTAACCTAATTAGTCCATATTTGAAATAAAGTACCACAGTAGCATAAGTGCTAAAGACTGATTAATTAGGCTTTATAAATTCGTCTCGTGTTTACTGATGGATTTTATAATTTGTTTTTTATTAGTATCCAAACACCTCATGGACACCCTATGTAACATCCAATGTAACACCCTAAAACTTTAAACCATGGAACTAAATAAGGCTCTGGCTTTATTTAGTTCTTTTTCAAAAAGTTTACACTTTATCCCATCAAATATTTGGACATATGTATGGAGTACTAAATATAGATTAGAAAATAATTACACAGATTATACTATGCGAGACGAATCTTTAACTTATTCCATGATTTGATAATAAAGTGCTATAGTGATATATATGCTAATAACGGATTAATTAGGCTTAATAAATTCGCCTCACGGTTTACTAACGGGCTCTGTAATTTATTTTTTTTACTTGTATCTAAACATCCTATACGATACCCCTATGTCACCCGATATGATGATACCCCAAAACTTTACACTCTAAAACTAAACTAGGCCATGGTTCGTGATTCGGATTGCTGTAGTTTGTGTGCTGCTGATGAGCTTTTACCCATTTTATTAATTCTTTCATGTAATGTGCATTTCTTAACAGAAGCGCGGTTATGGTGGATTTTGTTTCTTTCCTGCCCTTGCGCAGTCGTGATGGCGAACACAAGATAGTTTGTCAATTATACGTAACACTAGGCAGAAAATTTCGGTTGCAAAAAAAAATATGTTAACATAAAATTGAGTGTGAAATACTGAAATACCAAATGTGCGTTGCAAGACGCAGCTGGACTATTGCTCCCGAGAAGCGGAGCATTTTACTATTCTATGGAGGCTTTTACTGCATGGGGCGGAGGGATGGTAGTGGCCGGCAGGATAGTATATCAATGTTGCTGCCGATTTAAAATATATGAGTTCTGCATTGTCTCTCTTCTTTGCCTGACTACTCTCCTACCTTTCACATTATTATACAGGTCCCTATTCTCATGTACAAACAAATGGAAATTTATGGTAGTCTAGCTGGATATTTACTCTCTAGGTCGCTCTTATCCTGGCACTATGTGAATCGTCTGCCTTATTACTACCTAACACGGTGGTCGTCCTCTGTGTTTTTGGCCGCCCCTCCTCCGCAGCTGCTCCTACGGTCTCCCTCCTTGGTGATGGTGAGTTGAAGAATTTTTCATTTCCAAAATATATACTGGCCTAGATTTTTCTTTGAGCTCAAATTGAAACAATTTACCTACCTTTCTGAAAAAAAATTGAGGTTGATTGTTGAGCTATAAACATTTGAGGACCTCAAATCTTTCAGAATGACTCGCTCCAACCTGAAATTTCTTTCCTTTGTTTCAGTTTGATTTGTGCTGCACTTACGGAGGGAACATAAAACAAAGTCTAGAGGGGCAACCCGAACACACAGCGAGCACTTGTATTGCATTCCCACAACACCTCCACTTATCCCCTGGCACTTTGTGAATCGCCTGCCTTACTTCTTAACACGCTAGCTGATTGTGTCCTCTGCGTCTTTGGCCCCTGCAGCTGCTTCTACAGTGTCCTTGGTGAGTTGAAACATTTTTTATTTGGAAAATATATACTTGCTTCGATTTTCCTTTCAGCTCAAAAACAGAAACAATTTATATATCTAGCTTTTTAGAGAATTTGAGGTTCATAAGTCTTTGTTTTCAAGCTGTAAACATTTGATGACCTCAAATCTTTCTCTCTCCATCTTGAAATTTGTTTTCCTTATTTCAGATTCATTTATGCTGCACTTGCATTCCCGCAGCACCACCATATATACCACCTGCAACCAAGAATATTTACTAGCAGATTGATTGACTCATTTTCAGAGGCTGTGACTGTGAGTATGGACCTGGTGATGGGTGCGTTGGGTGTGCTTCCCTCCAAGATGCTGGAGCTGCTCAAGGAGGAGTACAAGCTGCAGAAGGGCGTCAAGATGAAAGTGCAGTCCCTCTCCCGAGAGCTCGAGTGCATGCACGCCGCCCTCCGCAAGGTGGCAGCAGTGCCATGGGACCAGCTCGACGAGCAGGTCAAGATCTGGGCACGCGAGGTTAGGGAGGCTTCCTATGATATTGAAGATATACTTGACTCCTTTCTTGTGCATGTCGACGGCCATGAGAAGGCTGATCTGAGCAGGCTGAAACGAGCCATGAAAAAGATGGGAGACCTGTTCAGCAAGGGCAAGGCTCGCCGTGAAATTTCATGCGCTATTGAAGACATCAGGAAGCAACTTCAGGAGATGACACAGCGGCATAACAGGTACAAGGTCGATGACCTTGTTGCCAAGCATGGTGCCACAACAAGTATTGATCCACGGCTTTCGGCTCTCTACACAAAAGTGTCACAGTTGGTTGGCATAGGAGAGCCGAGGGATAAGGTTGCAAAAATGCTGATATCAGAAGGGGAAGACTTGGAGACGAAGATAGTCTCTATTGTTGGGTTTGGAGGGTTAGGCAAGACTACTCTTGCTAAAGCTGTTTATGAGAACCTTACAGACGATGTGCCTTTCAAAGCTTTTGTTCCTGTTGGCCAAAATCCAGACTTGAACAAAGTCTTGAAAGACATTCTCATAGGTCTTGACAAGTGGCGTTATATGACCGAGTTCAACTTGGCTATATTGGATGAAAGGCAGCTCATCGATGAACTTCGGGAATTCCTCATTAATAAGAGGTAGTTATATTCTTACTAAGAGCCTTTGAATTAAGATTTGCAAATTGAACAGTCATTTGAGAAATATGTAATCTGCAGACTGAATCTACTACAAAACTAAATACTATAGTTTGCAATACTTTCTGTTCATATTGTTTAGTCCTCAGATTGTATTTGTCGAATGTTTTTCCTCTATATAGCTGTTTTTTGTCAGCTTGAATGGCTTAGTATTTTTTTTTCATATATGTACATGACTGAATCGTTTCCATGCCTATATAGGTACTTCATTGTTATAGATGACATATGGGATGTATCATCATGGAACATAATAAGATATGCTTTGTATGACAATAACTTGGGAAGCAAAATAGTCATAACTACCCGGAAGCATAATGTTGCCATGGAAGCTGGTTGTTCTTATAGCATGGAACCTCTTCCCTTTGACAGTTCTAAAGAATTATTCTATGGGAGAATATTTGGCTCTGAACAAAAATGTCCTAAAAATTTTGTGGGAATATCTGAAGAAATAATTAAGAAATGTGGAGGTGTGCCATTAGCTATCATTACTACATCAAGTTTGTTGGCAAATAAGTTGGGAAATATGAAAGAGTGGTATGAGTTTTGTGACTCTATTGGTTCCGGACTTGGAAGCAGTGCTGATATGGAAACTATGAGAAAGATATTATCTCTTAGCTATTATGATCTACCAGCTCATCTGAAGACCTGCTTATTATACTTAAGTATATTTCCTGAAGACTATGAGATTGGGAGAGATCGGCTGATATGGAGGTGGATAGCTGAAGATTTTGTTCCACCTGGAGAAGGGGGCAAAAGTTTATTTGAGCTCAGTGAGAGTTACTTCTATGAGCTTATAAATACAAGCCTGATCCAACCAGTAGATACAGATGATGAAGGTATGCCTACTGCTTGCCGTGTGCATGACATGGTGCTTGATCTCATTTGTTCCTTGTCAAGGGAAGAATGTTTTGTTACCACCATATTAGGTGACACCAAGCAAGAAACATATTCTGGGGGAAGCAAGGTTCACAGGCTATCTCTCCAAAATACTACTTGGCCTACAATGGAGCTGCCAAAACTAAGGTCACTTGCTATCTTCAGTGGTGATATAATCAATTCTATGCCATCCTTTCCATGTTATCATCTCCTTCGTGTATTGGACCTAGAAGATTGCAGTCTTAAAGACATTCCAAGTTTGAGTTTTGTTGGGAACTTATTTCACCTAAGGTATCTAGTTCTAAGAAATACTGAGTATGCTGGTGAGCTCCCATCAGAGACTGGGAAGCTACAACTTTTGCAGACATTGGACCTATGTGGAACTTTTATAAATAAAGAATTGCCATCAAGTATTGTCGGGCTAAGAAGACTGATGTGTCTCGCTCTTGATTGGAGTATCTGTCTGCCAAATGGATTGAGGAATCTAACATCCTTAGAAGTGCTACGGTATGCAATTGTTGATTCTGCGCAGATTGCAGAAGAGCTAGGCCATTTGACGCAACTGAGGATCCTCAGTATCGGGCCGCCTGTAATGGACAGGGAAGCAGGATGTCACGAGGGCATTTGCAAAGCTTTAGTGGAGTCCCTAGGCAAACTGCAGAAAATCCGACATCTAAAACTACTCTCAGGCAGCATGGTGATGAATCTTGAAGGCTCGGTGGAGTCCCTAGGCAACCTGTCCTTTCTTCGTATTATTATAACTAGTCGGTTGCCCACATGGATTAATCCGGGATCGCTTCCTCTCCTATCATCCCTGTACATAACAGTGGCTCAAATGCGAAGGGAGGACATCCAAGTCCTCGGGATGTTGCAGGCTCTTCGTGTTCTAAAAATGCGTTTGGGTTTGGCTAGTGACAACTTACAAGTGCTGGGAAGGTTCGCGGTTGGCCCTGATGCCTTCCCATGTGCAAGAGTGTGCAGATTCTATGGTTTTCAAACAGTGCCGTCTATGTTCCCACCAGGAGCTATGCCCAGGCTTGAAGAATTTCATTTCGAGATCACCCTGTATGATTTCTTGGAAGGTGAATTCATCAGTACCGATGGCCTGGCCTTGCACCACCTCCCGTCCCTTCGTAGTGTGGGTGTCCGTCTTTATCCTAGACACGTAACGATCCAGCAGGAGTTGGGAATGAAAGTGAAAGAGAAGCTGAGCGAAGAAGCGGATGCCCACCCCAACCACCCTACCTTACAATATTTCTACTAGAGAAACGGACATCAATAGAAAAAAAAAGGATTCAACGTGTGCCTACTACCTGAGAATGCATGTACGTACGTACTCCTCCTTTCTTCTTCTACTGAATAATGCATGCATGCATATTTTCTACTGCAGTTAATTAGGCCACTCATGACTTGTTTTTTTTATCGTGGCAGCTCCTGGGTCTGAGTATATTCTCCAATTGTTTTGTTGTGCATGAGAAAAACGGCTACACACATAGTATTGGGACATGGTTGAAAAGATCCATTGCCTGCGCTCGTCTACAAGAAGCAGCCACACGCTTTGTTGGTGTACACACAGAGGAGCTAGCAGGGCAAGCTTTGTGAAACATGAGCCATATTCGTTACCACTTATGTTAATCGGTGTTTTATTTTTATTCCATTCAAATTTGCTTCCGATCCATTATCCTTCCAATTATGTAATTCTTGTTTTTTTCTTGTTGTTTCCCTCGTCCTGTTGTCTCTGTGTCATGTCTCTTGTTTATACTTCTCGCCACCTTTCTTCATCTATTAAATGCAACTTGGTCCGTTATTTGTCCAATGATGTTATGTCTCTTATTGGTGGAAGAGTAGCGTGGATGATGCATGCCCCTGGCTGCATATGCTCTGTTTAATTAGCTTCGCGGCTCTTGCGGCACAGTTGTGGCGTCTCCCTGCATCCAATCGCTGCTACATTGCTACTACAGTAATTCAGTTCGGTCAATATTGTAAACTTGACTTTTGGCGAGTTTTTAAAATTCTAAACTTATACTGCTATTTGCAATAGACAAGAGATAGCTGAACAAATAATTGTGGAAGTACCAATGACATCAGAGATCAGATAAGATCGACAAGCTAGTAATTGTGGAAGTAGAACAAAAAACAGCAAGGAGCAGCAGGTATATCCTGATCCCTGCTGCGAGGGAGGCGAACTGCCACGTTGGAGTAGGCCAAGCGCGTGGGACGACGGTTGCTTCTGCTGGACCATGCTGGCGAAATGCCAAGTGGTACAGACAAAACAATAATATAAAATTTCAGAGCATCTTAACTTCTAATTTTTATATTATTTTCTGAAGATCTTAATCTATAACTCTTATAAAGCTAAACCCCACTAGATGAATTCTCTCTTCATGCAAGGTGTCTATATCATTCTCCACTAAGTGACCCACTAAATATTCTGTCTCTCCATGCAATGTGTCCACATCATTCCCCACTAAGTCCATGTCATCCCATATTAATTACAAAAAATGACCATGTCATCTATATCATGTGAAATACTTTAAATCTTTAATCTATTAACATACAAGTCATGTACATACACTATTTGTTTCATCACCAATTAATTCCTCTATAA
>Ga0182004_10005655_pt1 | contig 10168 bp, 7 predicted proteins | sample Sormic07211540_1_FD_120479 | JGI IMG/M metagenome (GOLD analysis project Ga0182004, IMG submission 120479) | Endophyte microbial communities from Sorghum bicolor roots, Mead, Nebraska, USA - 072115-40_1 MetaG | ecosystem: Host-associated > Plants > Roots > Unclassified | place: USA: Nebraska...
ACACCCTCCGAGCGCCTCCCTTGCCGAGCTTGACCAGTAGCAGGTGCCCTGTGCCATCGACGAAGGCCCGTGGGCCGTGGCCCAGCCTCTCACGGCGCCCATCGAGGAGCAGCAGCGGGGCGACGCGAGGGGCACGACGGCAGGGACCTTCGCCCGCATCGCATCAACGCCGCGCATATCCTCCCCGCACCGAGGCCCTTCTCCGGTGGTGCGGAGCCCGCCGCCCAACCGCCGCTGGTTGCTCTGCAGATGCAGGTTGTCCTGCAGGGCGGCACAGGGAAGGTACGGCTGCACCTCGACGCACCACATAAAGCTCTTGTTTAGCTGCAATTTTTTTTTACAAAATAGACAATTTAGCATTTTCGTTGTTCAATTATAGACTAACTAGGTTTGAAAGATTTGTCTTATAAATTATAGATAAAATATGCAATTAATTATGTTTTTATCTATATTTGATGCTCCATGCATGTGTCGTAAGATTCGATGTGACAGAGAATTTTTAGTAAACAAGGCCTAAGAATTTGAGGCTTTTACTCATGTGCGATCATAAAAGTTGATAATTATCCATAAGCTATTAAAAAAATTGAGTTCTTATATGTGTCACTGCTCTAAACTCTTTTGTCTTTCATGTCACTTTTGTTAGATTTAGTTCTAATAGTGTCAAAGCACGAGTGTGAAAGGTTAAAAATACCGTTAGGCTTAAAATGTAATTATTTTTTTTTGCATCTTACTGACCTTAAATGAAAAAACTCAGAACTAGAAAGTTGTAGATCTCAACGATATCTATACGTATTATATAAAAATTATCTTCATTAAATTCCATACAAAAAAATAATGATTTGATATGATTAATATGTCTTAAAAAATCATATTTTTTATATAGATTCAAATAAAAATATTTCTTATATAAACATTGTAGATCTCATAGAGATCTATAACTTTCTAGCTTTGAGTTATTCATTTAAGATCGTTAAGATGCTCAAAACAATAATTGCATATTAAGACGTGAGGGTATTTTTCAATTTTTCATATCTGCATTTAACATCGTTAGAGTCAAATCTGATGAAAGTGGCGTAAAGAGCAAAAGAGTTCAGAGCAGTGGCACATGTGAAAATTTAACTTTTTAAATGGCTTATAGGTAATTACCAACTTTTATAATCTTATATATGTAAAAGCCTCTAAGAATTTTCACCACCACTGCAGCATTAATTTGGCGATAATAAAATATGTCCACTGCGTGTTTGTAAAAATGCCAAACCATCTGCTCTCTCCTTGCCACCTGTAACTCCCCTGTAACCCTCTTTTTTTACTGTTTATTTATTTTTTCTAATATAGTTACTGCAGGGGCTAAGACCCCTCCCGTTTTTTTTAAAAAATATCAAACCATTACAAAGCCATAGGTATATTGGCCAAACGGGCCGCTACACACTGATAGGAACACGACCAGACACAACACTATGAGACACGACACTACGCAGCATGACTAGCATACCGTGTCGTGCTTGATGGTATCGCTTTGCTGAATTAGTGGTCTAGGTATGGCACTATGATCTCTTAGTCATGCCATACCGTGCCACTAGACATGATAACACTGCAGTGCCAGTGCCACTATGGACACAAAAAGTATGTGATCCCTTCACAAAAAGTATATTTTTTTCAAGAAACATTAATCATATCAAATCATATATTTTTTTTATGAAATTTAATTAAAATAATTTTTATACAAAACTTATAGATATTGTTGAGATCTATAACTTTGTAGTTCTGAGTTTTTTCATTTGAGGTCATTAAGATGCTCAAAAAATTAATTACATATAGCTTTGAGGATATTTTTGTTTTTTCACACTTGCGGGTTGACACCATTGAGATAAATCTGATGGAAATACAGAAACGACAAAAAAAATTAGAGCAATAACATCTATAAAACTTTAATTTTTTTAATAGTTTATAGATAATTACTAACTTTTATAATACCATACTCTTCGGAATTTGCCTCGCCTCTGCCAGGAACCAGGGCCGGCATTTGCTCGCGTTGGTACGGTATCTCTGGCCATCCCGAGCTCCCTTCCCGTGACAGCGACAGCAACATCAACGGCTTCCGGTACCCCACAAAACACCTCGCCGCCCTGAAATTCACCGCCCGATCGAGCTCCTCATCAGTCATCACGAATCAACCTCGTGAACTCCTGCCCATAACCTCCGGAATCTAACTCCTCAGTTCACGATTCGACCTCTTCGCCCTCGCCCCTCGGATCGAGCTTTCCCTCCACCGAATCGAGCTCTTCCGCCATCCGAATCGAGCTCATTGCCGCCGGATCGAGGTGTCTGCGGGACGAGCTCGAGCTTTGGAGAAGGAAGAGGAAACGGGGGGAGCAAGGCGACCAAACGGGTGGAGGGAAACACGCCAAACAGGCTTCCGCATTCGGTGTCCCCTCCTTGACAGGTGCCCGAGCCCGAGCCCGAGCCCGCGCCGAGCTCCAGCCTCATTTCCACGGTCCACGCCGCCCACTCTTCCCTCTCCCAATCGTCGGCCTCCTCCTTGTCCGCCCACTCCTTCCTTCTTCCCACTCCACTGGCTTCGGATTGGAGTGCCCGACGTGGAGCGGAGACCTACCCGAACAGGGGATCGATTCTTCTAGTGGTAAGCCCTAGCACCTTTTGGTTGGATTTTTCAACGATGGGCTGCGGGTTGTCGGAGCAGTTAATCCAAATTCTTCTCTATCTGCATGAGTTGGTACCAGATTTCTTCCTTCGTAATGGAGTATCGAGTAAAACATATGACGCCTAGCACTTTGGATGGATCCGAGATATATTGCGCTTTTTATTCCAAAGAAATTGCAGGTTCGATTGAACCCCAGGCTCCATGGTCCACGCTAAGCCTTGCCCTGGATCTGAGAGATGGATGATTGCCCTTGGCCTGTGCTCAGTTTGATATGCAGTTTCGTTGTGGCTTATGCGAAACTGTTTTGGATCAAAAATTTAAAAGCAAACAATCTTGCATTATTTCTGTTTGATATTTCCACGATTTTGGCTGTGCACACAGTGCACTCTATCTTAAGATGGTTTCTCTGCATGAATTTTAATCACTGGTAGACAAATTGTGCCATTATGGTGTTGTGATTTTCCTACAGCCTCAGTTGTTATGCAGGTAAAATAGTTCAAGTCCTTTGCTCTGAAGCAGTATCTGGTTAGTTTCGAGGAAAGGTAGTGTTGCAATGCCTGTATATGTATCAAGTGTCAGTGTACAATGTCCTCCATTTGCCCTTTTTTTTTGCATCCCGATTCACAGATGAATTCAAACTAAAATCTAGAACATAGATTAATATTGTTTAGTGATACTGATAGGCTTGGTGGGATCAGTCATGCTGGCACTTATGTCAGTACAGTGTGTGGTCTTACTCAGACTAACCATTTAGATGCCTGAATCACATTTCCCCTTTTTTTCTCGAACATGCAGTAGATCTGCGTATCTTTGTATTAAAGAGAGAAATAACAGTCCCATACAACACAACCCTCTCATCTTACTAGAGGATAAGAAAAGGTTGCCTAGCCCGGACTAATCAGGTTGGTCCTAGCCAAATAGGTATGATGAATGAGCCAAATTGGTTAGATACTCATCATCTTCTGCTTTGATATCTTATTGAATTTGTTACACCAGCAACCTACAAAAGCTAGAGCAACTTGAAAGAAACTGATTTTCCTTCGTGTTTTAAGCAATAATAGGAACTTTAAGAGTGGTATAATGGTGAGCTTGAAGGGAAAAAATCACTGTAAAGCGGCTTGTCGCTTTATGAAATGTGCTCGTGTGTTATTTCGTTAACTATTTATGTTATATTTCTCTCTTTTTTGGGAGTTATGTTATACTACTTTTCCTAGTTACACTTGAATATTCTATGTTTTGTGCTGATATTCCTCTTGTTTTTTTAACATTTTATTAGGTGTTACAGCATGGTGTTTTTGACATAGCAATGGAATTTCTCATGTATCACGTATAAATGAACAAAGCTTGGAAACAGTTGGACCTGCCAGTTGCCACCTTTTCATGTTTTAACTCATTTTTTTTTCTGATAAAATAAATAGTTCTGAAGTTACCTTGGAAAGCCTCTGCACCTCTGACGGGTCGTGTTGCATAAGCCATTGTTGAGGTCAGTACTGTTTGACTACTATGTGTATACTGCAATAGATATGATAGGCTGTATTTGATGTGAAATATATGGAGTCTCTGAGGCACAGTATGGAAACCTTTTTCTTCTATTTGCTTTACCCATGAATGGCTATATGTTGTGCATATGAAAAGAATCTTTCATTTATGTTTGTTTTTTCTTGCACATGCTAGATTCTTTTGGTCAAGTATTCTTATAGTGGACATTTTCAGAATACTTGATGCTTGGCATGGGCAATGACCAAATATTGTTCATCACTAGTCATACTCCTTGTAGCTGTTTATTTTACCATGCAAGTTCTAACAGATAGAATTCATGTTAGAAGGTGCACACTCATTTTTGCATTATACTGAATCAGAGGAGATTTGGCCTAAGAATGGGGGCTCCAAAACAAAGGTGGACTTCTGAGGAAGAGGCTGCTCTTAGAGCTGGAATAGCAAGGCATGGAGTTGGAAAATGGCGCACAATATTGAAAGATCCAGAATTTAGTTCCACTTTGTGCTACCGCTCAAATGTTGACCTCAAGGTTCAATATTTTTGCTTTATTCTTCTTACCTAATCTTGTTTTAGTGTATGGCATTCCAAATTCTCTGTTTGTTAAAATTATGAGTCATTTGTAAATTCCACATGTTATCTTCGGTCACAGTTTGTAGTTTTTCAACTCTGCTAATTAATACTTAGGACAAATGGCGAAACATGAATGTAATTGTCAGTACATCGAGTTCTCGTGACAAGGCGAAGACTGCAGTGAAGAGAGCCCGAACTACTCCCAAGAATAACGAGCACACCATGGCAATCAGCAGAGTTACTTCTGATATTGATGATGAGATTGTTGACGAAAAGCATATAGCACCATTGCCTAGTGAAGCAAAGAACACATCAAATTCGAAGAAATCTCACTCAAGGTATTTATATATGTCTAAGTATAACACACAAATCTGGAATTTAACCTTCGTCGAGATTGTGCACCTTTTCTTATTTATCAAAAAAAAAACTAAAACTATTCTAAAGTGCAGCCAGATAGATCCAATCTATTCTTGAAATAGACAACTCTCCCTTTTTTTTCTCTGTTGTCATTTGTCAATAGAAAACTAGATACTTTCGAGGCTCCACTTCAATTTAATAGCTTTGCTGCAGGCTAGATAATATTATAATGGAGGCTATAAAGAATTTAAATGAGCCTACGGGGTCACACAGAACTACTATTGCTAATTACATAGAGGTATGCATCAGTCTTTTGTTCCTTTCCAGTACTAGATCTATGTTTCTAGTGGTTGCCTACAAATGAACATTCCTAATGCTGTGTCTGTTTTTAGTTAATGTCTAATGTCATTGTCTCTTTCATCCACATTTTTTATACCTTTTTTTTGGTGCCCTTTTTTGCTCTTTCTGTATATGTTTGAGCTCGGTCAGATCACCACAGAACATTACCAGAAAGGCAGAAACTAAAACTGCACTACACCTAACCTGATTGTATCACACCAGAAGAAACTAGTGGAATCCAATAGGTAGGGGAACATAAGATTTCATGTATCTTTTTAGGCAAGAAGTGGAACCAACTTTCTGTTCACCCTCTTCCAGCTTTATGAAAGGAATACTGATGCATTGTGTCTTCTGGCTGAGTACTTATGTCTTTTGAAATTATCGTGCTTTGCTTATTTGACAGTCTTGTTGAAATAAGTCATAATTGCTCTTATTTGCTACATGTGGAAACAGTTTCTTACCCTTGTTTTACTTAGGAGCAATATTGGCCACCTAGTGATTTTGATCACTTACTATCTGCAAAACTGAAGGACTTGTCCACCAGTGGCAAATTGATAAAGGTACGCCTTAAGGGAAATAAAGCTATTTCCAAATGTAAATATATTATACCACACTAAGTGGGTGCATTCAGTTAAACTGTCATAATCCTATTTTTCATGCAAGTAGAACAGTTGGAATGAAATATTTGTGAAAACAGTATACATATTAAGGTGTCCCAAGATATCTTTGCTGTATTTACTGTTTATTGTTCAGTTTCATGTCAATCCTTGTTGAACTGCAGGCTTGCTATTTTGTCTGTACTCAAGGAAACACCGTGGTTCTGTGTTGTATGTTTTTTTTAGGCTCTGGTCTGGTGTTTATGACTGATCTCTTAATGCTTACGTTCTTGTTTTGAGCTAATCAGAATGTGCCATTTGTTAAACCATGAAATCTGCCTATTTGTTACCATGACAGTAGACAATATTTACTACAAATGCCAAGGATTTAGAACTTATGAGCTTGTGGCCCTTTGGGAGATTGCAGGTGAATCGGAAGTACAGGATAGCACCTAGTTCACCCAATTCAGAGGGCCGAAGCCCCAAAATGCTGCTGTTGGAAGATGTGCAAAGAGCGCCTGTCAAGATATGGAGCGATGATAGTAAAACCCTTACCAGATCTCAAGTTGATGCTGAATTGGCACGTATGTCAACAATGACTGCTGAGGAAGCTTCAGTGGCTGCAGCTCATGCAGTTGCTGAAGCAGAGGCCATCATGGCAGAAGCTGAAGCTGCAGCGAAAGAAGCAGAGGCTGCAGAAGCAGAAGCCCAAGCTGCGCAAGCATTTGCTGAAGCAGCATTTTTGACATTGAAGAACAGAAATGCTGCAAAACTGGTAATAGCTCTAGTTCATGGATCCCTTTGTTATACTATGTCCTATCGTTCCAATGTTATATATCTCCTATCGTCCTTTTCACATGTAGAACCAGGTCTTATAATCCTTTATGCAATTGATTGGTTACTTTTGTTTACTGAAAAAACAAAATCCCAACATGAGCAAGTTTTCTTAAATCTATTGGTTTGTTCCGTGAAGATAGTGATTTCCGAAGGCACACTTATGCCAACAGCAAAGCTTTTAGTCCCAAGCAAGTTGTAGGAAACTCAATGAGAGCCACATATAAAGATGATAAAATAGTAATGATAGTAGCAGTCATTATTCTTGGTATTTAAGATTAATATTTGGAAAACAAAGGAAAAAAATCTTTGGATTAATGGTGTTTTTTTATTGGTCGACTAATGGTTTCTTGAGTTTGCCAGAAGCAGAGAAAAAAAATCAACCTATTTTTGACAAGTTGCAAGCTAAGACATCTTTTGCACTCTGTAACAAAGTGAAATCTCAGCAGCATTAAGTTATGATTATAACCTGGAAGTACTAGATAACTCCCTGTGGATTTTTTTGACATGAAAAGAGGATGTCTGTGTACAAAGTTTGGTTAGCGATCATAGCTGCTGTAGACCTGTGGTATTTCAATTTCCTCACGTATATATTACATCGTAGCTAACATTGTATCCATATTTGACTCCCATTTTCTTTAAGGTTAAGACATCCCATTTTGAAACCCCTCTTTGAGTAAAATATGATGAACTACCCCCATCTTGGTGTGTATATTTGGACAAAACAACAGTTTCTGAAATTTGCCAAAGGAACTTGATTTGATTTTACTGTCTGTTTCTTATGTCAACTACTCCTGTTCTAAATTATATAGTTCACCTCTTTGTCCTAAGTCAAACTTGTTTGTAGAAAAAATATATTTTCATGTAAAATTTAAATAAAATGCATTATCAAAAGACATTTCATGAAGCATTTAATGAAACTAATTCAATGTTGTAGATGTTAGTGCATTTTTTCTATAATCTTGGTTAAAGTTAGAGAAGTTTGACTTGGGACAAAGTTAAAGTGAACAATAATTTGCAATGCATTTTGTATTTTGGATATTCTGATACTGTGAACCACCAGCAAAAGAAACCTAGTATTGGACAACTTTTCAGAAAGTTTATTGCTCTATCTTTGTAACGCCTTGGTGTCCATTTGCAGATGGCCTAAGGTTGATGCTACTCGGACTCTCGGGTGTTCGGGGTGCCAGCTAGATTTGTATAACTGTACACGTCTACTGTTGTTACAGTTGCTCGGCTTAAAGCAGCTAGTAGATTTGTATAACTGTACAAAGTGGGAGCCATGTGAAGCTCCGGCCTCCAGCCTCCAGCGCACCAGTAGCAGCATTAGCTGTTTGCTACAACGCCATTCAGAGAACTTAGTGGCATACCCTGGGCCCTCCACTGTCGTGAACATGCTAAACTCTGTCAATGTCTAATGTTTCGCTGACGGTTTGCAGGATTGCATTGTGCATCAACAGCCTTTGCATTGCTGCGCTGCCTGCCAACAGTCGTACCGTTAATAGCTCTTTCAGTCACGTTAGTAGCCGTGGCGTAATTTGTAACTTCAGTCATGTCATATGTGTTGACATGGGTCTGTTTGGATCACCTTCTCTAAACCTTAGCTCCAAAAATTTTAGAACACTTTAGTTTAGCTTTGAGCTCTGAAGCTCTAATGTGAGGTGGGCTAATGTTTAAAGTTTTTTTTTGACAAGGGCTAATGTTTAAAGTTAACTTTAGGCTACTTGTTTGGAGACTTAGCTCTAAAATTTATATAGAGGTCTACAGTTTAGAGGAGAGTATCCAAACACACCCTTAGGCCTTGTTTAGTTCCCAATTTTTTTTGTTTTGGGGGTACTGTAGCATTTTCGTTTTTATTTGATAATTATTGTCCAATCATGGTCTAACTAGGTTTAAAATATTTATCTCGCGATTTACAGACAAACTGTGCAATTAGTTTTTGTTTTTATTTATTTAATGCTTTATGCATGTGCCGTAAAATTTGATGTGACGGAAAATTTTAAAAAGTTTTTGGTTTTTACAGTGAACTAAACAGTGATCTCAAACGCCAAACATGATAGCACGTTAGAGATCATTTGACTGTTTGGATCCCCTTCTTTAAACACCCTTAGTCAAGTGATCTCTAACACTAAACATGATAGCATGTTAGAGATCATTTGACTCTGTTTGGATACTCTCCTCTAAACTTTAGAGCTAAAGTTCAAGTTGGTATAAAGTTAGTTCCAAACTTTATCCCACCTCATATTAGAGTTTTAGTCCTCAAAAGTGATCTAAAATGCTCTAAAGATTTTAAATCTCTCAACTTTAGAGATAGGATACAAACAGGCCCTAATTAGACACGTTAGCATGTCCAGAGATCACTTCTCATGTTGGACTCCACGTTTAGAGAACAATATACTTTTCATGTTGGATATTGATATGGCACGATACTAGCCGGTGTCACGCCAAAGTGGATGGCATGACTGAGTAGTTAGTTATGCCGTTTGCTCGTCTCCTATAGAGTGACATACTCTTTGTGGGTGTACCTGTTCATGGACCTAAGCGTGTTGAAAAATGACAAAATTCTACTTTCTAAACCATTAATTGAGATATTTTTTCCATGGAATTTTGGAGCCTATTTTGAAGCTAAACATGTTAATCTAAGACTCAAATATAATAGTATGTGATAAAAAATTATTTCAAAACTACAAGTGTTATGATGTCATATTTTGAGATATAGACAAAAATAGATTTTGCTGTATTTTCAAAAAAAATTAAGTAGATACTAGAAAATAGGCACAATTTATCAGTCCTTCAGCAGTGATTTCATCTCACAACAAATTAACAAACACTACTTTCGGAAACAGACTAAAAATAGATAAAAATAAAAAAGATCAAAATACCTAACAAGTACTGTAACAGCTGCTGTAGCACTCACACTCACGTTCACGGAGACGTATCACTCACTGTGTCACTGTCACCTCACAGGAGAAGGAGATGGCGTCTTGATTCTTGAAGGTAACAACATGGTGGTGCCTGTCTGCCTGGCAGGCTGGCAGCTAACAAGTGCACGCTCCGACGCGATGAACTGCGTCCATTGCCGGTAAAGACGCCACTCGCGGTCTCGCGCCATCAGAAATCACCTTTTTTTTAATGGACGGGGAGACGGCACGGTAACGTGATTGCGCGCGTGGCCCACGCTCGTTTACCGTCGGTGCCGCGAGCGCAGCCGCGGCGCATGGGAGCGCGGGAGTCGTCTCGTCGCCTCCGTGGACGAAACGGCAAGCGACCGCGCTGCTACACCACCCTGCTCGCCGTTCCACGGAGAAACTG
>Ga0182004_10005656_pt1 | contig 10167 bp, 12 predicted proteins | sample Sormic07211540_1_FD_120479 | JGI IMG/M metagenome (GOLD analysis project Ga0182004, IMG submission 120479) | Endophyte microbial communities from Sorghum bicolor roots, Mead, Nebraska, USA - 072115-40_1 MetaG | ecosystem: Host-associated > Plants > Roots > Unclassified | place: USA: Nebraska...
CCCTGGATTTGAGGAGTCTGTACAGGGCGCCGGTGTCAAGGCCAACCTCCCCCTTGCTGAAGACCGAGAGTCTCTTGTCTGTCGAGTCGTCCAGGTGTACACCTCCCAGAAGCTGCTGTACAAAAATCTGTCGGATATGTTAGCCATTAAACAGTGTTTTTGTCCAGTTTTCTCGGAACATGAGAAAAATTGGCACCAAACAATTGTATCTTTGAGAGGGCATGCCAAATTAGCATAGCACCGACGCGCTAACAAACTTTGCACAACAACTTGGCACCGACGCTACAAATATCATCAGTCCAGGACGTAGATCCGAGAAGCGACGTCCTGGACCAGCCAGTCGAAGCCCTCGAGAAGCCCCTCTCCTGTGTAAGCGCTGCAGCCCACAATCTTCCAGTGCCTGCTGCTGTTCATCACTTCCAGATTCAGAACCTGAAAGGGAGGAAGGCGAGTCAAGTCTGCCGTGGAAAAAAACACAACGAATTCAGATGGGGAACTGCACTTTCTGCATTCGCAGCACAAACAGAATGGAGTATGAAAACCAAATGCTATCACTATCAACTACGATGGAAATCACAGGCCCTGTTACCCTTTGGCTACGCGCAAGCAATTTGTTTTTACAGATTGTTATCACAGCAAGAATGTAAGGTCTGAGATTACGGAAAGTAGCTGAACCCTATCACTGGAAACAACAGCCTGAGCAGATAAAATAACTAATCTTGGAATTTAACCACATACAGAAGGAAGCTGTAAAATACAATGATGCTCAACTGTGGTGCACGGAGAGTCCTCTCCATGGCATTTGAGGTTTTGTTAAGTGAGTTAGGTTGGATGAAACTAAAAGGCAAATTTGTTGATCTAAGTTGTTAGTCACAGACTAAAACTAACCTTAATTACTCCCTATCGATGATAAAAACACGATAAGGCCCTAACTGACTTGGCTGCTTGATGCAACAATGCTAAGTTTCTCCACGACTCCATGTCAACGTCAACAAAAAGCAGAGCAAATCAATTACTGCTTATAGCTTAGAGCTGGGGCAACATAGTGCCAATAATAGCACGGGCTTATTTCTAGAGAGCAAAGATGTATTCATCCAATTATGCCCAATTACAAATCCTAATTCTTGTAACAATACAGTTGCTTTTTTTACACCAATTTACAGCAGAATCTGGTTTTTCATATGAGTGTTTCAATTCTGTCCGAGGACCAAATGACAATTTCCATCTAATCAGTGGAAATGATGGGGGTGACTCTGTTCCAGAAGAGAACACGCTGGCAACCAAATCTAATTTAGGAGCAAACAAAATGCAAAATATCCACAAAGTACAAATAAGTAGCATCTAATCAGTGGAAATGATGGGGGGGAGGGGGTGTTGACTCTGTTCCAGAAGAGAACTCACACTGCAAACCAAATATAATTTATAAGAAAACAAAATGCAGAATATACATAGTACAAGTGCATGCAGCTATCCCAGTACACACTGAAATTGGATGCTTCAGAACTGTGCAATTATTGTTTATTTTCGTCTATATTTAATACTTTATGCATGTGCCGCAAGATTCAATATGACAGAAAATCTTGAGTTTTTTTAGTTTTTGGGTGAACTAAACAAAGGCCGAATCGTCCTGGAAGAGGCGTCCAGAACATGGCGTAGGGCGCCCCCTTCCTGCTCAGACTACTTCGCTGTTGCTGTTTCGTATGACGTTTGCCCTAGCCCTCGTCACTCGTCTCCTTTCGGCAAGAAGCAGCAGAGTTGATCTTCAGAGTTCCTTCCAATGGACACTGCAACTAGCCCTCGTCAAAGAGATTATAGTTACGGATCACAGTTGACCATTCATTCATTGATCAAGGTAAAAACAAAGCACAAGCACATTGCAGTTAAACATGTTGCCTAAGCATGTCCAAGATCTAATAAAACAAATTCATACACAACACTGCTGTTGAAATATTCACGTGAAATGTTTCTCATCAGCCATCTGCGTTTGCTACTGAAACCGTAACTGGTCACATAAGATCCTGCACTAAGAACTCTCTGCCTCAAAACTGACAGATGCTGGTGGAAGTATGCTACAAAATCTGTGGATTCTCGGCTATCCCTTGACGCACAAGGCACCGCCGCCAGTCCGCAAGTCGGTGTCCAACTGAAACTCCAGGCATGTCCTAACATCTCACAGTCGTCTAAGCCAGGCAATAATTGCTCACGGTGTGTGTTTATCGGTAGTATGAAGCTGTGATGTACAGAAGAACAGAGGCAGCCGCAGTAACAATCAGCTCCTGGGGCAAAGCATCGACCAGTTAGTTACCCTCCTCACAGCAAGAATAACAAGGGTTTGTTACATCAAAAGCATATAGTAAGTACTGAAATAAATATGATATATACCATGTAACAAAAGGACCAAAGGAGAGCTCATTCCATGAACTATATCCCTACAACCGACACATACATGACTTACTGCTATGTACCCTATGCATTCTATTGTTTAGGCTGTGTAGTTTACACATCAAAATGGGCACAAATATAATTTAACAAACTCTATTTCTTCCTAATGCAATCACACACAGTTCTGTCTATTTGAGTGAAAAAAAATATGTGCTCATTATTTTCCAAGGACTTGTACCCTATATACATTATACTAAAGCTCTCAATAATCACATTAATGTTAACAGATAGATCTGCAGGCACTCTGACTTTAAAGGGGGAATCGGGCTAGCAGTCATCATACCTGGTAGTAATAAACAACACGGGGAGTATACTGCATTGAAAGCTCAATCAAGTTAACAGCTGCTGTGTAACCCTGAAAATATTAGGAGAGAACAATTAAACCAAAATTCAATCAAACATACCACAACCAGAGACATAAAACTGGAGGACATGGACTGAGAAAATTTTAGCAGAGTTGCATCAGATAAGAATCCACATACCAGGGATGCAGTGAACACACATCCAAATATCAAACCCAAAGCACGGACTACTCTTTTTGCCATTCTTATCCCTCTTCCTTCAACCTCACCATATTCCTGTTACAAACACCAGATGCGACTATCTTACTAATCATTTAAAAAAAATGGTAGCCCCAGGTCCCATCATCAATAAGAACCATCCTATGTAATTTTGCATAAGCTTTTAGTAGGGCACATAATTAGTTACCAGGAAAAAATAATGAACTGAGTTCAGATTAACTTTATATTTGGATGCCCATCATCAAAGAGATAAGACATAAGAAAATGAAATGCAGGCCAGAGGCCACACAGCGCCATGCTATGTGAATACATATTATTTCTGCGTCAATAGAATCACCATAACAAGGAGAGAAATCTTGGATAAGCCAAAAAGTGATTGATAGCAACATCATCAGATGATAACCATAAAAAATGTACAAACTGTAAGCTCGTTAGATGACAAACATGGAGCATCAGAAACAGTCTCACATTGTATATTGGAGTTATTGCTGGTTCAGTAGCTCTTAGCTTCTGTAGTATTCTGTAGAAGAAAGCAAAACATAGGAACTGCAAAGGCTTCCAGTCTGCATTGCCCATAATAGCTATCCAAACAACCTGTATGTAAAGTGTAGATAAATATATTTTCGAGGAATACAACATATCGACAGTGATAAGGATATGCGCAAAGCCTTATTCGAGATAGAACAAAAAGGTTAAAAACTACTACATCCAGTCCATCATACATATTATTCAAGGTACGAGCGTATGAGTATATTGCATACACAGTTCCAAAAGATAAATGCCTTTCGTATTTTAACATGTTTGCCCTCTTAAAATGAACTATGGAAAATATACGATGTGGTGAAAACAGTGCTGCAGTCACTTGGCCCAAATCCATTACGCAAAATTGATATTTGTTTTGGACTCGAGTTAGTAGTTTTTTTAACAACTTTACAGATTAAATATGAGTAATAAAGCATGAAATCCAAACTTAAATGCTCGGAATTTATGATTTAAGCTTCCAAACATGTTTCAAGCTTTCATTTTTTTTAACAAAAAAGTTTCAAGCTGATATCTTAGATGGTAGCTTTTCTGACAAGAATAATCATGCGAAAGCACAGTGGATAGCCAAGATACTAGACATAGAAGTGAATAACCATAAAACAATGAGCATGTCAGGAATAGCTGGGATATTTTTTATGAATTAAGAGAATAGTACATACAAATGCTGCTGATATTGCCATATTTATGCGCATATCCTTCACTGTGGATCTGGAGAATCTGCAAGATAAGTTGACCACCCATTAACAGCTTCACACTGTGTTTCTGTTTAGTTGTCTTAATCTTAACTCATAATAAGCACTCAGATGTAGATTTCTGTAAAGAAATGTTTCTGATAGACCATATAAACATAGAATAAGAACACCGGTTCATAAATCATAACCATCAGCAGAAAAATAGGGAAGGCAAATACTCCAACAAAACAGTCAGTAGGTTGCCTACCAGAAATGCTAACCCCATTCCATCATGTTTCTATATGACAAAAAGGTTAACTCATACTGATTATTAGTGCCCACAGGCCACATTCGCAAAGAAAGTCACCAGTTCCTAAAACATGCTTCACACAATCATACCCACTAAAATTCTGGGTTGACTTATGAAATGAAGGCTAAGTTAGCTTGAGTAAAAAAGTACCTTGGTCCCCAAGGCACCATTGGTTGATTATCAGCATACTTGATATCCTTAGACACCTGATAATGGGAACAAGATTAGATAATAAATGAATAGAATCACCATAAGGAGGCAACTGAATGAATTAGATAGTTTCACCAATCACCAGTGCATTTTAGAAAAAGCAACCATAGATGGTTGAATCACATAAGCTCACTGTAGTAGGTAAGTAGAGCCAATAACAAGTATGACCCTTCTTGATGATCTATGCAATAGATATTTTAAGGCAAAGCTTATCTAATATTCACAACTATGACCTATAGTACCATTTATAACATTGCTTAGCTAGCAACCCCAATTTAATGTGTAAGGCTCAATCAATGAACACAAATTTATGTTGCATAACTCAGTACGGCTCATTATTAATACAATTCCATAGCGTAATAATTTTAACTTTGAATAGATGATGAAGGAGCATATAACAAACATAATGTACTTCTTGCAATTACACAACAGTGTTTTGAATCAAGGAGAATCATGCCCATCCAAGCATGGAATGGCAACTGACCTCAACAGACCCGTATGTGACTCCCTTCTTCCGATACTGCAGCTGCTGCATCATGACAGTGTCGTAGGCCCTGTCCAACTATCATCATAACCCCAATAACTCAACCATTAGTACAGTTTGCAAAAGCTAATGCCATATGCTAGCCCAGAGAGCTCAGACAAGAATACTCTTCCCTACCTTGGCAAGGAACTCGTCGTCTCCAGTCTCCTCGGCGTCCTTGCGCTTCTTCTTGTAGGCCATCTTCATGTGGTCGAAGCTATCAAGCGGCCTGATGCCCAGAAGCTAACACCCAAAGAGCACATAATCACAACACGAATCGAAAAAGAGAGAATCTCTGCCTCCCATTTCACTCAGATTCTACCTCATACGGGTTCTCCTCGTCGCCAAACTCCGCGCTCCCAGCCGCCGCCGCCGCGTCCGCTGCCACCACGACCGCGCCGCGGCGCCGCCTCACGGCTGACGCGACGAGCCTTCACTTCCCGCGAAAAACAAGAGGAATTCAAAAAATTTATCCACCCAAAACGTCCTCAAAAACCTCCTCGACAAGAAAAACATAGGCGGCTGGCGCAGGAGTTACCGTAGCGACTGGGGCACGGGCCGGCCGGCGCGACGAGGGAGCGGGAGGAAGCCGCGGCGAGAGAGAGACGATGCGAGAGCGAATGCGGGCGCCGCCGCAGCAGCGCCGGTCGCCGTCGCCGTCGCCGTCGCGGACGCCATTGCGGGGTCTCAAAGCCTAGGGTTTTAGCGCAGTCTCACGCGACGGCGAGGAGGAAGAAGGCGGAAGCCATGGGAGCCAAGGGCGAGGTCTATCTGGGTGGATCGCCGTGGAAGGTGGGTAAGGTGCCTTGGGCCACAAATGGGCCAATAATGGGCCTTCTAATTATCTACGGGAGCCACTGGGCCTGTAAGCCCATGGAACAGAGGCGGTATCGGTATCGGGCTGGGCTCGGGCTCGGGCTCTAAAAGAAAACCCAGAAATGGCGGCTCGCCGTCAACGTCATCACGTACAAAGCGCAATTCGTTTCGTTCTTATCTTCCTCGTCTCGTTAGTTCGCCGCCGTTCGCCGTCGAACCGCAGCGCCGCCGTCGAGTCGAGCCGGCGAGGCGAAGGGAAGGAGAGCGGGGGGGAAGAGGAGAGGACGCCATGGCGACCGCTTCAGGTGAGTAGAGCATCACGTAACCCTAACCCTAAGTTTCCGTGGGTTCGATTCTCCCAAAACCGCGTGAACCGATCCGTTGCCCTGGGTGGTTATCTTATCTCCCTATCCGTGTTGTTTATCCTCGATTCGATGTGGATTAGGGTTTGTTCGGGGGCGGTGTACCTGGTGTTCTGCCTAATTTGGGGATCGGCGCTTCTGTGGGTGCTTGTGCCCCGCGAATTTTTGGGGATTTTTACTGCGGTGTTTTGAATTAGCGACTTATGTCTTGTGTCGTTTGTGGCAGTGACTTTCAAGTCACGGGAGGATCACCGGAAGCAGCTCGAACTCGAGGAGGCGCGCAAGGCGGGGCTCGCCCCTGCGGAGGTCGACGAGGATGGAAACGAGATCAATCCCCATATCCCCCAGTATATGTCCTCAGCTCCATGGTATCTTAATGCTGAGAAGCCGGTAAGTCATTGCTTGCACTATTTAGCGTGTTGATGCCCAAAGCTGTGAATGAGGATCTGGCTGATTGGAGGGCTGACTCTTGTTGGTTTTATGAATTCAGAGTTTGAAGCATCAACGGAAGTGGAAGTCAGATCCGAACTACACCAAGTCGTGGTATGATAGGGGTGCAAAGCTTTTCCAGGCCAACAAGTACAGGAAAGGCGCTTGCGAAAAGTAAGTGGTGTTTGTTTCACCACATTTCTTTTGAGGCCTTGCTCAACATGTACTTATTGCTTGTTATTAGTATGGCATCATCTTGTTGGTTCTAGAGTTGGGTTCTAAGTTCTAGAGTTTGCAGTCCATTTATTTAGTATAATATATGCATAATAAATAAACTGTCTGAAGATTTGCCAACAAACGGTTTTCCTTGATGTTTTAGCTGTGGAGCCATGACTCATGACAAGAAGTCTTGCATGGAACGGCCTCGAAATGTGGGAGCTAAATGGACAAATGTCAACATAGCTCCTGATGAGAAAGTTGAATCATTTGAGCTGGACTATGATGGAAAGCGTGATCGTTGGAATGGTTATGACCCATCGACCTACACTCGTGTTATCGCTGACTATGAAGCTAGAGAAGAGGCTAGGAAAAAGTATCTGAAAGAGCAGCAGCTCAAGAAACTTGAGGAGAAGGATACTGAGAAGGATGATGAGAACGTGGGTAGTGAAGATGATGAAGAAGATGGCCTGAGGATAGATGAGGCCAAAGTTGATGAGAGTGCCCAGATGGACTTTGCTAAGGTAGAGAAGCGTGTGCGCACAACTGGTGGTGGAAGCACCGGTACTGTTAGGTATATACTGCACTACTACTCAGAAAATAGATCATGTTCCTTCTAGTACTAGGGTTCCTACGTCAAGGATTATCAGAAACCAATTTAAATGCTGATGGTATTTTTTTTTGTCTCCACAGGAACTTGCGTATCAGAGAAGACACGGCAAAATATCTTTTGAATCTTGATGTCAACTCTGCATATTATGATCCAAAAACCCGTTCCATGAGGGAAGACCCCTTGCCAGATGCTGATCCAAATGATAAGTTCTATGTGGTAAGTAACTGACGACATATAGCTTTAATGCTTTACACAATTTTAAATGCGAAAACCCTCTGTTCTGTAGGCTCTTGGGTTCTGTTATCTGATGTGATATTATGGTGCAGGGTGACAACCAAAATCGTCTTAGTGGTCAAGCTCTGGAGTTTAAGCAACTCAATATCCATGCATGGGAAGCTTTTGAAAAGGGTCAAGATATCCATATGCAAGCAGCCCCATCTCAAGCAGAACTACTGTACAAGAGCTTCAAGGTCAAGAAAGAAATGTTGAAGTCTGAACATAAGGATAAAATTATGGAGAAGTATGGGAATGCTGCATCAGAAGATACAATTCCTCGGGAGCTACTTCTTGGGCAAAGTGAGAGAGAGATTGAGTATGACCGTACTGGTCGAATAATCAAAGGACAGGTTGGTAAAAATAATGAGTGTTATTAATTATGCCTGTCTACTTTCTGGTCTCTTGTTGTTCTTATAACTGTTCCTGCTTCTTCTTGCTGTCGCATTCTATATATTTTTGTGTCTGGTAGGGCTTTCTGGCTAAATGGCTAATTGTGTCTGCATGTTACAACATCAGAGATGATGATAAGCTTTGCCTCTTTAGAAGAAGGAATCATATTAACAGAGGCATTGTGCCATATACGACGAGAAGAATCTGAAATCTTATATCCAATCTTAATAATGTGAATTAATAAAAGTAGGACCTACTCTAGCCTCCACAAATGCATGTGCATTTTGTGGAGTTCTTGCAATTGACCTTGGAACTAGGATTGTGCTATATGGGCTAGTCATAATATTGGTTGATTTTTTTTATTTTTATTTTTTTTATTTTTTATTTTTTTTTTTGCCTTGTTTCAAGTATGTTGGAATATGCTAGAGATCAAACACAGCAAGGGCCATAAAGATAGATCATATGGAAGTAAAAGGTTATTAATAGTACCAACAGGTAAAAGGAGAACGATATCCTAGATCATGGTTCAGCACATGTATTCCTAGTTACCACACACTAGGAGTGCATGCAAAGATTGCGAGTTAACTTTATGTTTGCATGCAACTAAAAAATACTAAGAACTGTATCCTCTTTCACTTTGAATGAATGGTTAGTCTGTGGCTTTAGACTGGATGCCAACAATCCAATCTAATTATTGGACTGTTGGGATTTCCATGTTTGGTTTGGTCATGAGTGCTAAATGATGTTGAGTAACCTTAATTTAAATCTACAGGATGTATCTCTTCCCAAGAGCAAATATGAAGAGGATGTATTCATTAATAATCACACAACTGTGTGGGGTTCATGGTGGAAAGATCATCAATGGGGCTACAAGTGCTGCAAGCAGACTATCAAGAATAGTTACTGCACAGGCTTGGCTGGAATAGAAGCTGCTGAGGCATCAGCAGATCTAATGAAGGCCAATATGGCCCGCAAGGAGGCCGCAGAAGGTATTTTGTCAAGAAAATACTTCTATTATTTATTTATATCTGGACAACTTGCATTGTGTGTAGGATAATTGGTGCCATTGAGTAAACCTTTACCTGTTCAAAAATTCGCACCTGCTATTCATAAAATCATAATTTGTGCCTGTTTTTTTTTTCTCAAGCATGACCTCACAGCTAAGTGCCAGTTTTTTGTTTGTTGCCATCAGTTAACTATTCTCCTAATTATATGAACCCTGTATTGTTAAAGTTAGTGTGGTATCAGGTCTTGTTAGTTTCATACTCCCATGCTGTCTTATGTCAAGATAACTTGAGACAGACAATGGGATGCAAATATAGCTAGGCGCAATTTGTTTTTGTTTACGAATAAATTTGTTTGAATGAGATGGCACGCCACTCGATTTAATTACCCATGCGCGGCGACCATTATGCATTGGATTAACTTAAAAATTGTTCAATGCAGATGAACCTGTACAACATGAAGAAAAGCGATTAGCCACTTGGGGAACTGATGTGCCTCAGGATCTTGTTCTTGATCCGAAGAAGCTCGCGGAATCTCTAAAGAAGGTTAGTGTCTTGTATTTGACCTTTGGTATTTTTCTGTTCAATAATTTCCCCCCTATTGTAAAACGCTGAAGCTTGGTTTTAATCCTGTAGGAGAAAGGAAGGAGGAATGAGGAGAGGGATGAGAAGAAGAGGAAGTATAACGTGCACTTTGACGATCAGGTTACTGTAGAAGACATGGAGGCCTACCGTATGACGAAGATTCACCACGATGATCCTATGAGAGCTTTTCTCAAGTGAAGTGCGGTAAATAAATGTTTGCGCTGCTGTATCACATTGGTAGCACCCTGCCTTGCAG
>Ga0182004_10005657_pt1 | contig 10166 bp, 10 predicted proteins | sample Sormic07211540_1_FD_120479 | JGI IMG/M metagenome (GOLD analysis project Ga0182004, IMG submission 120479) | Endophyte microbial communities from Sorghum bicolor roots, Mead, Nebraska, USA - 072115-40_1 MetaG | ecosystem: Host-associated > Plants > Roots > Unclassified | place: USA: Nebraska...
ATGAATCAAGCAAGAAGTTATCCTATTCTCCTCTCCCTGTTCTGCTAAGCCTGCGGCTGGGGGGCATAACCCCGCCGGAGAAGACGGCCGACGGCTACGAACTGCGTAGCCGCGGTCCGGCAAGTCAGGGGTTTAACGCCCTTGACAGTAGGGGCAACACCAAACACCTTGGATTGGTTTACACAATATTTTCATGCATAGGCTAGCTGGCACTACCAAATATAGGCCTTGTTTAGTTCGATTTTTTTTGCAAAATGGACACTGTAGCGCTTTCATTTGTATTTGACAAATATTGTCCAATCATGGACTAACTAGGCTCAAAAGATTTGTCTCACAAATTACAGGCAAACTGTACAATTAGTTATTATTTATATCTATATTGAATGCTTCATGCATGCGCCGCAAGATTCGATGTGACAGTGAATCTGAATTTTTTTTGCAAATTTGTTTGAGAACTAAACAAGGCCATAGAATACTTCATTCTGTTCTATTTCCAGTACTACAGTTGTAGTATGTTCTCATTGACAATGTTTTATGGTTAGAAGTAGTGCATTAATGTTAAAATCCGGACAAGGTGGGTCAAGACGGGAAGGCTGGGTTTAGGGTTTTGTAGAAAATTAAAATTAATGTCAGAAGACTCCTAACTTGGTTGCGGCTGCCCAACCACATAGTTCTTTTCTGAATATAGTTCTTCTATGTTTGACTATGTTAGACATTTGACAAAAACAATTGTAGGCACTTCTTTGATTGATGGGTGCTTATTGGGATGGTGGTGATAAATGAACATAGATGGCCTAAACATTTAGCCTGAGGGGTTATATCCTTGTGATAGGATTCCTAATCCTACCAGGAACGTTGCGAAGTCAGTATGGGTGAGAAGGAAGGGGGGGGGGCAGGTTTAGGGCTTCGCTGTCGGCGGTTGGACGCCGTCGTGAGGAGTGCGAGCTCGAGGAAGAAGAGGCAGGCAGCAGCTAGGGCAACTCCCGGCTCCCAAGGGAAGCCGGAAACAATAGAATTGTTTCTGCTTAATCTCAATAATCCCAATTACAAAAGATGTCCTTTTAGCTAAATAACCCTTATGCAAATAGCTAAATATTAATAACTCAAAATAAATGGATATGAGCCTCTTTAGCCATTGCTGGACCGGTTGTGCCTTGAGTATTGTATACCGGTCATAACATCTCTCCCTGCCTCGACAAACAGCTCGTCCTCGAGCTAGACTTCAGGGTACTGCTCCTTGAATTCCGCCAACGGCTCCCATGTAGCATCATCTGCCGGAAGGTCGTGCCACTGAACAAGGACATGCCAGTCACCACGGCGGTGCTGAGCGCGCAGCACATGCTCCGTAGCCGGAAGCAGACGCCCATCTTGCACCAGCGGAAGAACTGGAGCAGCCGGAGGAGCCCCAGTGTACGCTTTCAATTGGCCGACATGGAAGACATCATGAAGGCGAGCACCAGCTAGAAGTTGGAGACGGTAGGCCACTTGACCTATGCGCTCAAGCACCTGGAATGGCCCTGCATATCGGGGATGAAGCTTGCCTTTCGGATGCGCGACGAGGGTCTGGGTAGGACGGTGCAAGAGGCACAAAAGCACCCAGTCACCCACAGCGAAGGAGACGTCCCGATGATGCTCATCATAGTATCGCTTGGCATACTGCTGCGCCTGAAGAAGGCGTTCTCGGACCTCCACCAGAAAAGCGTCACGGTCCCGAAGCATAGCGTCTGCCGCCTCTGTCTGGGCCGCCCTGTGCTGGAAGGGCAGGAGGGGCGGTGGAGGGTGGCCATAGACCACCTCAAACGGCGTAGTTCGGAGCGCCGTGTGGAAAGATGTGTTGTAGCAATACTCCACCTAGGAAAGCCAGTCGACCTAGGAGCGAGGGCGATCCCCGCGGCGCATCGCAGGTACATCACATTGATCCGATTGACGACCTCGGACTGGCCATCCGTCTGCGGATGAAACGCCATACTCAAGCGAAGCTTCACACTTGCAAGCTTAAACAGATCGCGCCACAAATTGCTGGTGAAGACTGGGTCGCGATCACTGACAATGGAGTTGGGGAAGCCGTGGAGGCGCACAATGCCGTCAAAGAAGGCGTGCGCCACAGAGGCAGCCGTGTAGGGGTGGCTGATGGCGATGAAGTGCGCATATTTGGAAAACCTATCAACCACCGTTAGGATGACCGATTTACCATGCACCTTTGGAAGGTCGTCGACGAAGTCCATGGAGATATCCGCCCACACCTGCAAAGGGACATCAAGGGGTTGTAGCAGCCCTGCTGGATGTGTAGTCGGCGTCTTGTTGCGCTGGCACGTGTCGCTGGAACGGACGAAGTCCTGCACAAGGGCGCGGTCACCGGTGAAGTAGAAATCCTAGCGGAGACGGACGAGGGTCTTCTGGATGCCCTCACTGTCCACGGCGGAGATGACGTGGCCAAGGAAGGCCACGAAGGAGGCGCCAAAGGAGCACTTGGACCTCTTGAGGAAGAGACCATGTGCCCGAAGAGCGAGGACGAGGCCGACGTGCTGGAGGTGTGCTGCCCAAGATGTGCTGTAAATGAGGATGTTGTCAAAGAAATCCAGCACAAACCTGCAGAGGAACGTCCAGAGGACGTCATTCATCAGCGCCTGGAAAGTTGCCGGCGCATTGCACAGGCCGAACGGAGGAAGTCGATGCCGAGGATGAAGTCGAAGCAGCCCAACGTGAGGCCGACGTAGGTGACGGGGAACGCCGCCCCGCCGATAGAGATGGGAACGACGTGGGCGATGCCGTCACACTGTAGCCGCTCCCCGCTGGCAACCGTGACGCGGAGATGCTCCGCGCCGGACGGTGTGAGCCCCAAGCGACGCATCACTGCGTGCTGGAGGAAAGTGTGCGTGGACCCAGTGTCCAGCAAGGCGAGGAGACGCTCCCCCTTCAGCGTCACGGGCAAGAGCATCGTGTTATCGGTCCGAATCCCTGCGAGGGCATGCATGGAGACAACAAGGGCATTAGCGGTGGGCTCCTCGGTCGACGTGGTGGAGTCCTCAGGTTGCGCAGCCCCAACGTCGTCCATGGCCGTGAACTCCGAGTCGTCAACGTAGTCGACCGACTCGAGGTAAAAGAGGCGCTTGCACACGTGGCCCTGCACATACGGTTCATCACAGTTGAAGCAGAGGCCCTGACAATGTCCCTCCAATTGTTCCGCCGGCGACAAACGGCGGAAACGCAGCTGACTGGGGGGCAGCAGGTGGAGGTGCCGGCTGCTGGGCGGCACCAGCCCCTCCCGCGGTTGGGCCTGCAGCTCCTAGGCCAGGAGCGGCAGGGGTCGCCCACCCCGCTGCTGAGGTGGCTGCGCCAGGAGGAAGGCCACCGCACGGCGTTCGAAGGCCCGCGCAAGGTACATCGCGGTCTGTAGGTCGGGCGGATGGTGCATCTCGATGTCCACTTTGATGTGCTCTGGAAGACCGCCGATGAAGAGTTCCGCCTTCTACTGCGCGTGGCAGACAACCGCATTGTAGCGGCTGGAGTACTCCTGGACAGAGGAGCTGAAGGACAGCCGCGCGAGCTGGGCGAGGCGCGTGCCCTGAGTTGGAGGCCCAAAGCGGAGCTGACACAAGGCGCGGAAGCGATCCCAAGATTGCATGCCTTCATCCTGCTGCAGCGCGTAGTACCATGTCTGAGCGTCACCACAGAGGTGGTATGAGGCGAGCCAAGTGCGGTCCGAGGCCAAGGTGTGCTGACCGTGGAAAAACTGCTCGCACTGATTCCACCAATCGAGGGGATCAATGCCGCCATCGAACGTCGGAAACTCTAGTTTGTAGAAGCGCGGGGGGCATGCGCGCCGTGCCAGTAGCAGCGTCTGGAACGCCACCCTCCAATGCAGTAGCTAGTGCAGCGTCGCCCCCAGATGGGAACGCAGCAGCGGGCGCCGCGGTGCCCCCGTATAAGAGGTTCCCTGCGTTGTCGCCGTAGAAAAGGCCGGGATCGGTGAAGGCAAGGCCGGCCATGCAAGCAGATGTAGGGGAAGACCGGTGCTTGGGGGCACCGGCAGGCCCGCCGAGGGCACGGCCGCCGACGCAGCTGCGAACGCGGCCGAAGGAGCGGGCAGCGCTGGATGCGGCAGGGGTGGGGGAGGCAGCGACGCCGGTGGCGGCAGTTGCTGCGTGAAGCCCGTCCACGCGGCTTGCATCGCCACAATGCTCTGACTCATCTGCGCCATATTCTGGGACATCTCAGCGACCACGGCGGCGAGGGATTCCAGTGTCAGGGGCTGGCCACCCAATGAGGCTGAGGGCGCTGCCGATGACATCGCAGCGGAAGTCAGGGCGGTGGAAGAAGACGGCGGCAGCAAAGTAGTGGAGGGGGAGCTGGTCCGTGCAGCGGAGGGATTGGAGGAGAGCCTGACATATCCGATAGCAGGTTGATAGGATTCCTAATCCTACCAGGAACGTTGCGAAGTGAGTATGGGTGAGGAGGGGGGCAGGTTTAGGGCCTCGCTGCCGACGGCTGGACGCTGTCACGAGGAGTGGGAGCTCGAGGAAGAAGAGGCAGGCGGCGGCTAGGGCAACTCCCAGCTCCCAAGGGAAGCCGGAAACAATATAATTGTTTCTACTTAATCTCAATAATCCCAATTACAAAGTATTTATAATCTAAGATGTCCTTTTAGCTAAATAACCCTTATGCTAACAGCTAAATATTAATAACTCAAAATAAATGGATATGGGCCTCTTTAGCCATTGCTGGACCGGTTGCGCCTTGAGTATTGTATACCGGTCATAACACCTCGAACATAAAAACAAGTTAATGGAAATGGCATACAGAAACATGTGGATTCTTCTTTACAAATTACTTAGTGCTATTTGTAGTTTCTTATGCTATAAATATCAACTTCACTTCAGCAATCTACTAAAATAAATTACTCATCACAAGTTGATAAATGCTGATTGCTGATAATAACTTGTCACTTGATTATGTCCTGATATTAATTTGCTACTTGCCTACTTGAGATTTACACATACCTAGTTGTCAGGACCTTTGTGGAGCTTTCTTCTTCTTGGGTGCTTAACTGCTTATTGGCTGGATGGTCTAACTTTGCATAAGTTGTCTTTCAAAGTAAATTCTCTTTTTATGTTACCAGGTCTGCTGCCAGAAGTTTGGATGTCAACAATTCAGCAAAGAGGGCTAACTTGGGTACTTCCTCTGGATCATCAGCCTGTGGTAATTTTTCTTCGCCTGAACGCTCTAGTTGTGTTCATCATCCAGAGGTTGTCTCCTTTATCTTTAGCATCTTAGGGAGTAGAGAGCCAATAAAGAAATAGCAGCTTCCCCTGTTTTCAGTGAAAGCCATATATTTGCCAGTTCCTAGCCAGCTTATGGAAGTTTCCACTTCAAGTGATAACGAAATCAGCACATAACCAGTTATGACACATAAAGCATTAATGGTCTTTTGTGTGTGATATTTGTGTATGGTCTGGAATCTAGATATTCATTAATTGAGTTTCAAGAGAATTAGTCTTTTTTGAACAATGAGAATAAAGTATTGTACTCTTGTTTTTCTCCAACCCCAGCGTAACTAGCCATTTTTTTCTTGAACCTTAGAGTTACTTTAATTTTGCAGAAGAAATTTCTGGCTTTTCACAGCACACACTGCAATCATTTACAGTGGAGAGGTTACGTGCACTTCTACGACAAAGCGGTCGATCGACCAAAGGGAAAAAGGCAAGGGATACCATTTCTCAACCTTCTTATTCTGAAAGGGATTTTTCATTTTTTAATGTCCTAATGTAGTGCATCGTTTGATTTTGTGCTCCATCAGTAGACTGTATTCCGAAGAATTTCACTGAATGAACAAATATAGATTTTCCATACATACTCATCCCCTGAAGTTGTTACCAATGCTCTTACATTTTCATTTTATATGATTAGTGCCAGCAGGTTATGGCCTTTGTGTAGGGATGAAAACGAAAATGATAATCTCTGATTTTTGGAAATTGTTTTCGAGTTTTTCCTGAGTTTTAGACCTAAATGAAAATAATAACGGTAACCGAAAAAAAAAAATGATAACAGTAAAAATAATCGAAAATGAAAGCAAAAATGATTTTGCCTTCTTCCGATCGTTTTCGAAGATTCCTGTATTTAACTGATAATTTACCGTTGATAATTACTGATTTAAATGTCTTTAATTAATGACATGTCTGACATTAATCTTTAGTAAGCCTACATCCTACAACCTCCAAGAGACTAATAATTCATGTTTTGATCACTATGCTATGTGGAGTCAACTCGGAACATAATCGTTTATATTGTGTCTTTGTCAAGAATTGTCGTACTGTTACGTGGTTTGCTACTGTTTGAGACCTAAGATGATGTGAAATGTGTGGTTTCAGCTTGTGATCTTGTCAACTGTGGCTTTATTTATCATTATCATGTGAGATAGATCGAGTTATATAGATCTTTTCATGTTCGACGGTTTGATGTGTTTATCGTTTTTAGGATATCGTTCTCATGGATTCCGATCGTTCTCGATATATTTTTCGATCGACTACTATCATTTTTGAAACTACCGGAATATTGGTGCCGTATTCGTTTCCGACAATATCGTACCGATTTCGTTTTCGAGAAAAAAAATGAAAACAAAAGTGATTTAGCCTCCTATCGTCGTTTTCATCCCTGCCTTTGTGTTTAATATTTTTATTAGTATTCAAGGCCACCAAATGTGGTGTTAGAAAAGATATTTTGTACTAACAAACAGATTCAGTTCAGTATTCTTTTGTATTCTATTAAGAAAAACTGGGGGTAGAAGAAAAAATTCAGTTAAATTTGTCCGTGCCTATATTATTCATTTTATGGCCATTATATCACCCTAGAACCAATTCAAAGTGTGACAGCATTTTGCTTTTGCAGGATGAACTGATTGCTCGCTTACGGGAGTCACAGGGTTGACACGAGTCTCGCACTTGTTTGGTCAACCAAACCCCTGCAGGCAGGGTTACGACCAAATGAGTCTCAGGCTGTACTTGTCAGTGGCTGTTCTGTCAAGATTTATTCCGATGTAGTGGCATATGTAGGTTGAGACTTTGCCGGACCTTATTTATACTCGGAATTTTTTAAGTAGCTGTTATCTGTCAACCGTCATGTATTCCCTGTTTTCTCATACCCGGTAGATTTAGAAATTCAGGTATGTGAATTCAATGCTAAGGTGCATTTTGCATCTGCTCTTTTTGCTAAGTTGATTCACCTCTGTATTCTGATTGCTGAATTCTTGTGCCTAGTGCTGCAAATTGAAGATAGTAGCAGTCACGTCGGCGGTGTTTCAGTCAGAATATATCTGCTTGACTGTATCTTGGAACAGCTATTGGTGGTGATGGTCCAATCTTTTGGTCAGCTGTCATGCTCCAATCTCTTGCAAAGGTCATTTCTGCCAGTTTACCAAATGATTGAACAATCTCACCAGAAAAGAAAAACTTTTTTTTTGAAACACACCAGAAAAGCAAAACTGATCGTGAAATGAATACATATATCGTCTTGTCACAGTTGTCATACTTTTTACATTGAAATGCCACTTGCCACGTCCTCAGTATTTATAGAGACTGCAAATCTGCAATTGACAACTAAGAATAGGTTAACTGAAGCATCTGGCATCTGAACCGACAAACCGAGGAAATGATACGAAATAGCTTTGGGCTATGCTCACGGCTCCATCCTATTTTTAAGGTGTATTTGTGACTTTTCTTACTGCTCTCGAATATTCTTTAATTTTTGGGGAAAAAACTCATTCTAGTGTTCTCTCTCTCTATATGGTAAATTTTTCCTACTCTGAGTAGTTACTCCCTCCTCCAACAAATGAACGAGATCACCTGACCACCGGAGCTAACGGGTTAAACAACTTGACCTGTTTATACCTAGCGTAAATACGCGTGGTATGCGTATACACCTGAATTAAAAATTAGTGTAAGGTGTCAGAAAATTAGAAAATTAGCGTGGAAAGCGGATCAAGCAGACGAGACGATGGGTCCAATATATACGTATAGGAACAAATAATCGTTGACTTCATTTTCGACCTCTACTCAGCACGTTGTGCGGCCCTGATGGCGGCGCGGCCAGGGCAGGCCATCGGCCCCTGGCAGCGGCGCGCCTCGACGACTCGCTCGTTGGGCCCCCTGGTGGCGGTGGCCATCCCGGCGGCGCTTGCTCCCCATGGCGGCGAACCCTCTTCTCCAGAGGTGGCGACGCCGCCTCGATTTGCACGGGCGGCGACGGCGGTAGAGCCCCTAGCCATGGCGCGACAAGGACAAGCCCCGCGCGTGGAGCCCCTGTCGGCTGCGTCCCCTAGCGGCGGCACGACCGGCGCCAAGGCCCCTTCCCGGTCACCCCTGGCGCGGCGGATCTAGATTGTGCGGACGGTTGCTATGAAGGTGCTTCAATGGCGCCTCCTTCCTCCTCACATCACCGACTTATCCGGCATCGGCACGGACCCTCACGGCTGTGTTGACGGCGGCGACCCCGTCCGCTGCCCGCCGAGATTGGATTTGTACAATCCTGCCCGCATAAGTTGTTGCATCCACCGGCTGCTCCATGCGGATAGGGTGCAGGCATTGGCACTGAGCTGATTCAATTATCTTTGGATTTTTATTACTGATGATTTGATTTCAGCACATGAGTATTACATTGGTGTACTTTTTATCAAGAAAAGTATATACACATACTCTGTTCTCAAAAAGTATGCACGTATATTTTATTCTCAAAAATAGTATGAATACATAGTCATCGTTTTGTATAACTCCGTACGTGAATGTATGTACATATATGTATGTACATATACTCTTATCGTAGGGTCTAAGTATGCATTTATGTCTTCATACTCCATTCCAAACAGTACGCATAAATACTCTATTCTCAAACTTCATTTCAAAAAGTATGTATAAATACTATTCTAAAAAATATTCAAAAAGTATGTATAAATACTATTTTAAAAAATATATACTTTAATTCATGAGTATATACTCATACTTTGATCAATATAGATGAGTATGTACCCATACTTTTAATTTTAATTATAATATGCGTACGATCAAAAAGTATCCCTAACGTACTCATGTCAAACACGATATATGCAGTGCAATATATACTTTCACGTCAATCGCAATGATATCACTGGAGAATATATTATTTTATTACTTTATTTACTAAATCAATCTGTTTGTTATATACGCCACTCTTTACCGGATCCTCTGATTGTCCATTAACCCACTATGGTAGCTTGCCCACTCGCTGACTATACCTAACGTGCAGGAGTAACTACTCGCGGGTGTATAAAAGATGTACCCTATAAGAAAGTATCACAAGGGGCTGAAGCAAAATGGATATAAAGTTGTCCAAAGAAAGTTTTCAAACAAGAAAAAGAGAACTTGCTACAATTGTGGCAGCACCGATCACTTTGTTGCCAAGTGTCCTTATGAGAAAACTACAAGAGGGACTTATGAATACAAGAAGAGAACCAAGCAAATGGGAGAAGCACACATTGGACATGAGTGGGATTCAACTAAAGAGTCAAGAGATGAGGATGTGAAGGTTGCAACTGTGGCAATTCAAAGGTCTTTCTCGACACCAAAGCTCTTCTTCAACATGTCCAATGATGATGACCACCCCTCCCCTCACATTTGTCTCATGGCAAACGGTGAGAAGGTAAAAACAAAATCCAAATCCTCTCCAATCCCTAGTGATATATCTAGTAGTGAACTTAGTGAAAGCTCTAGTGATGATGATCTTAGTGACAATGATGAGTTTGTTCAAATAACAAGAAACTTAGTTCCTAAGACCAAAATATTCATCACTAAACTATTGGAGGATTTGGAGAGTGTACGAGCTGAGCTAGCAACAAGAGATGATGACCTACTTGAACAAGAAAATATGTACATTGCTTGCAAGGAAGCTCTTGTGTTAGAGAGAAGTGAGGTGAACTCTTTGACCAAGGTCTTGAACGACGAACAAAGAGAACATGCTGTTGACGGTATTTTCACTATGATTTTCGACCACTAAAACCGTCAACAAAGGTTAAGTTCTGGGGATAACACCAAGCAACTAAGTAGTGACATAGGTACAATTCACTTGGTTCCACATGTACATGTCATTATTTGGATGCAGGTGCAAACAACCACTAATCAAGCCTGATCAAGCTCAAATGA
>Ga0182004_10005658_pt1 | contig 10165 bp, 9 predicted proteins | sample Sormic07211540_1_FD_120479 | JGI IMG/M metagenome (GOLD analysis project Ga0182004, IMG submission 120479) | Endophyte microbial communities from Sorghum bicolor roots, Mead, Nebraska, USA - 072115-40_1 MetaG | ecosystem: Host-associated > Plants > Roots > Unclassified | place: USA: Nebraska...
AGAGAATTACCAAGAATCCTCTTGACAGATCCGGAAACCAATCGAAGATTGACTCCTTCTAGTTCTAATCCTATGTAGCTATGCTAATCTAGATGTCTGATTGATGTGGTGGCTCTAGGCTTGATTAGAGGCTTCTTCTCCCTTGAGGAATAATGAATTAGGGTTGAGAGGCTCTCTCCTCCAGGGGCCAGGGGGTCTGGTTTTATAGTCCCTCCAAGTGAATATGGGCCGTTGGATCAAACCGATATTGATTGAACGGTTATCCTTGATCCCTTAGGTCGGTGGAGCTTGATCCCGAAAGAGAGTCCTGATTGAACTCTAAAGGGGGGTGGGTGCCCTGGTCTCCTAGGCGGGCGCCCAGGGCGAGGCCCCGTTCGGCCTCCGCTTCGTTCCCATGGCTTCTGGAGTCTTCTAGATGTAAGATAATTGCACGACACGTTAATATCTCTATGTAATCCCGACATGTGGGCCTTTCTTCCATATTTCCTGATAACCCCCTACAGAAATAGACAAAACTCGTGGAATTCTGTCAGATAAACCCTAAGTCTAGATGTTGATTTCATTTGGATCATTTTCTTTGTTTATTTGATAATTAAATTTGATACTTAAGGACCGTCAACAGGATGCCCCAGAACTGAGCTTCATATGGCTTCAAATCTACTTGAGCTAGCTTGAGGACCGGGAGATTGTTGCGAAACAAGGTGTCGATGGAGCTGTCGCCGTCGAAGAGCACGCATTCAAAACAAACGCTGTTGATGCATGGATCCAAAATTTTGGGAAAATGCCCCAGTTGGGGGATGGTGGCCCATCGGTCTTGTCTCCTAAAAGATATCTCACGATGGGACCAGGCGGCAAAACTTTGGATTGGTGATAAGGTCGTCAGCACTGTCGATGTTCAAGCACCCCTCCTGAGAAGCTTACGCTCTGTCTTGGATTCAATTGATACCTTGCCATCGAAGATGGAATGGACAACATTGGTCGGGTTAACGTACAGTTGGCGTGGGTCTTGGTCCTAGTCCTCATCTTCATCCTTGCGGCTGCACCTACCACGGTTGCCTGCGGCCTTCGTGGTGTTGTCCTAGATGATCTGTTGCGTGTAGATGTTCTTGAGGACGCAACAGTTCTCTATTGTGTGACTAGATCGAGGATGGAGCTAGCATGGACCCTTCAGAGCCTTGTTGTAGTCGTCCTGGTAGTCATGATGACTAGTGAACATTTTGACCATGTTGACCTCATGGTCGTTATCGTGGGGCCTCTTACCCCTAAAGTTGTCATGGTGGTCACTGCGCCTATCCCATCCTTCCCTCCGTTCTTGGTTGTCATTGCGGCGAGGATTACGACTATCGAATCTCCCATAGTTGTCATGGTTGTCATCTCATCGAGGAGGGTGGTCGGGTTGCTGGCTTCCTCTAACGTCTTCTCTGATCAATTTTTCCGTGTCATGGGTGTTGGCATAGTTCTTGGCGGTAGCGAGAAGCTCGGCAACCGTGGTCGTCCTTTTACAAAGTAACTTGCTCCAAAGGGCTTTGTGATAACAATGGCCTTTGATGAATATGGAGATTGCTTCGTTGTGGGAGATTTTCAGAATCTTAAGACACATATCCGAGAAACATCAGACGTAGTCGCGTAGTGGTTCATTCTTGCGATCCTGTATTGTCTCAAGATCATACTTGTTGCCAGGTTGGTCGTAGGTGGCTATGAAATTGTCGATGAATGCCTAGCATAATTCTTCTCATGATTCGAACTGGTTCTCTGGTAGGCCGAGCAGCCATTAATGGCCGGCTTGATCAAGGATGACAGGGAAATAGTTTGCCATTACGTGCTCATCGCTTGTGGCCGATCAGACAGCAATATCATTGAGGGTGATTGAGTTCTCAGGGTTGTCCATGCCATCATACTTCTTAAGCTTTTCTAACTTGAAATTGCAAGGCCAGATGACTTGTCGGAGGTGTGGAGAAAAGTGCTTTAACCCAGGGGGGCGTGTATGGTATCGTACTCGATACGTCGAATATTCTCATGTGCTGCTCGGTCATTGATGCGCTTATTGATGTGGTCACGAATGTCTTTTGGTGGGAGGTTGTGGCAGAGATCATAGTCTGCTCTTTGGCTGGCTTCCTGTTTGTGACCATGGTTAGGCTCATGGCCACGACGACGTTGACGAGTGTCTCGATCACGGCCGTTGCGATGGGCCTCCTGGTTGCGATGAACATTGTTGTTCCCTTGATGGACATCATCTAGTGGTGAATGATCATGATGAGGTCCGGTAGGCCGTGGGGAGACCCGACTACAGTGGCTTCGACTAGAAGTGGCTTCCTTGTAGGAGACGGCTTGAGCCCGTATGATAAGATATACCATTTGTCCCATGGCAGCGATTAGGTGTGCCCGAATGCTAGTCCAGACATCCTGGTACTCTGGTGTGTTCGGGAGCCATTCGAGATTCGCCATGGGACGGCCACGTTGGCGCTTGGGGTCTTAAACACAAGCTGATTTCCCACCATGTCAAAAGCATCATCGAGATTCTGAGAGTTTATCTGCCTCTGCTGTTCTTCTCCATGCGCTTGCTGCTGAGCACGATCAGCATTGTGTTGCTCATGTTGTTGTCTTTGGTCGTTAGTTTCCCCATCAAGTATTGGATCATCATTGCTGACATTGAGGACCAGGTCCCCTCGTCAGGGAGGGACCGGAAAGCAAGAAAAACCCAAGGGATAAGGAGGAAAATCCATATCATAGTCTTCGTCCTCGAGATGTAAAACCTCAGTAGGGACATAGGCAGTGCTGGAATGCATGCTAGAGGTGCTGTTTTCTAGCAGAGTATGGACGGAGACCATGTTGACAAAGTGGCGTGTTTGGTGCACGCCGGGAGCATGCTGATCCGGGATCGCATTTACCGGCGCAGAATCCGCAAACAGCCGATGGTGATCATGGCCAACGTGGTCTGGGCCGTTGCCGACGCCGCCGCAGATTGGATCTGGGTTCCTTTTGAAGTCGTGGTCGTGGGGCCGCCGGCACCGGTCGTCCAGGTGACCTGGCCGATGGTGAATGTGAGGCCTTCTGCCACGAAAGCGAAAGCAGGGATGATGACCATCTTGTTCGTCTAGAGAGCTGTACGCACACCCCCTACCTGGCGCGCCACTGTCGACGAAAGCTGGTCAGCAGTCTACCCTATGGTATACCTACGGTAGTAGTTTATCGGCAGACAGGTGCGCAAGCTACGAACTTGATGGCGACGCAAGACATAGACAAAGGTTTTATCCAGGTTTGGCCGCCGTGAGGGCGTAATACCTACGTCCTGCGTCTGATTGTGTTGATATGAGATGTAATGAATTGATCTGGGGGGTCCCTTGCCCTCCTTATATAGTTCGGGGAACAAGGTTAAAAATTTAGAAACTAATCCTAGTCGGTTACAATTGTCATAGATAGCACGATATCAATTTCTATTCTAACCGACTAGGATCTTGCTTGATCCCCACGTCGTGCTTCCTTGTGTAGAACTCCGAGTAGATAGATTAAGCTACGAATTGTCTTGTAGTGGGCCAAATCTCCTGGCCCAAATATAACCGTAAGAGTATATGAGTTTATACCCCACAAAACTAAATAAGGTTGTGGCTATTGCTCAACATGTTCAGAAAAAGTAAGAGAAAAATAATGTGATCCAGCCATTCATCATCATTTTGGTGTTCTTCTTTCGTGATAAAGCTGCGCAGCAAGATAAGCACGTGATTTGCAGCGCATAATAAAATGATAAAAACCCTTGAGTTATCGGGTAGCTTCTTCAAGCAGTTGATAGGGGCATAACATAATCCCCCGTTGACTCTTGCTAATTGTTGTTCACATGCTCAGTTTCGTTCCATGTAGTAGACAATGTAGTTAGCAAATTTATTTTATATAGATAGAAAATTGAGATAGATATGTAGTTAGGTTACTAGGTGATGTAGTTAGACAATGTATCTAGACTGTATGAATTTTGCTTATTTTAGATGTCTAAAGACTTTTACATTACGTAGTTGATTCTATGAAGGGCAAGAGTCCGAGAGAGGAGGAACAAATAAGAATAGGCTTAAGCAGTAAAATTTGTTTCTAAATCCAAGCTCGGTGCTAGGATTTATGGCTCCAAGGTTGAAGCCACAGATCTCGGCGTGTGGCTCCAACGGAGCCGAGATCTGGCTCTTAGGTACCAGCTACATCAGTACCACCTAGGATGTTCTACTGTGCATGGCCAGACACCTCGGGGCCAAGATTTATGGCGCCGAGATATTTTACCTCGGAGCCATAAATTCTGGCGCCGACGCCAAGGTCCAAAGATGAGTTTACTTGGATTTAGATTCTAAATAAGATTTGGAGTCCTATTTTTTCTACCTCTTTCTTTATTAAATATGGTGACACATCAGCAAAATAACATAAATAATAAATAATTAATTGTCTTGGACTCTGTGATAGAGTCTTGCATTGTGAGTGTCCTAAAAATCAAATATGAATTTATTTTTTAAAAAAGTCAAAATGTAAAAAATTAGAACCTAGCTATGTGCCGGTGGACTGCAGGAACTTGAGCATCCACCTAACGGCCGGAAGTTTATCGGCGCATTGAACATCGGTATCTATTCCCGTGTGACTACATTGTACGCGAAACGAATAGCCTAGGCCTTGTTCATTGTACGCGAAACGAATAGCTAGGCCTTTTTAGTTGGCCCGAAAACCAAAAACTTTTCAAAATTCCCCGTCACATCAAATTTTGAAGCACATGCTTGAAACGTTAGATATAGACGAAAGTAAAAACTAATTACACAGTTTACCTGTAAATCATGAGATAAATCTTTTGAGCTTAGTTAGTCCATGATTAAATAATATTTGTCAAATAAAAATAAAAATACTACAGTACCGAAATCCGAAATTTTTTCGGAACTAAACAAGGCCCTAATGTAATTTGTTGGTGGTGTGACATTTGCTTCACGGGACTCCTCTGATTAGGCCTTGTTTAGTTTCAATTTTTTTTTGCAAAATCGACACGGTAGCACTTTCGTTTGTATTTGACCATTATCAAATCATGAACTAACTACACTCAAAGATTCGTCTCGTCAATTCCGACCAAACTGTGCAATTAGTTTTTATTTCGTCTATATTTAATACTCCATGCATGTGTTTAAAGATTCGATGTGACGAAAAATCTAAAAAAATTTGCAAAATTTTTTGGAAGTAAACAAGGCCTTAGGGCACTCACAATGCAAGACTCTATCATAGAGTCCAAGGCAATTAATTACACATTATTTATAGTATTTTGCTGATTTGGCAGCATATTTATTGAAGAAAGAGGTAGAAAAAATAAGACTCAAAGTCTTATTTAGATTTCAAATCCACATTGTTCGAGGTAATAAATAACTTGAGACTCTATGACAGAATCTGCATTGTGAGTGCCCCACTCACAATGCAGACTTTATCATAGAGTCTAAAGTTATTTATTACCTCGAATAATGTGGACTTAGAGTCTAAATAAGACTTAGAGTCTTATTTTTTCTACCTCTTTCTTCAATAAATATGCTGTCACATCAGCAAAATACTATAAATAATATGTAATTAATTGTCTTAGACTCTGTTATAGAGTCTTACATTGTAAGTGCCCTCATAAATCAGAATGTCGAAAAGGAAAACCACCTCGGCACGCATAGGATAAATTCTGTTCGGTACGTTCGAATAATAATTAATCCCATAAAGTGTCCTAAGAGACGCAATGGTGGGCACGGGGCTGCAGCCTGCAGATTAATGCACGCAAAGAAGATATGCTTAAAAGCATACTTCCTCCATCCCTTAATGTGAGTCATTTTGAGTCCAAAACAATTAATTACATATTATTTATAATATTTTATTAATATGTTAGCATAGTTATTGAAGAAAGAGGTAGAAAAAATAAAACTTCAAATCTTATTTAGACTCTAAGTCCACATTATTTGAGGTAATAAATAACTTTAGACTCTATGATAGAGTCCACATTGTGAATGAAAAAAAACTAGCAATACAAATAAAATATTCGCAGACCATGAAGGACATGCCATTAGTGCTCATGTTACATTGTAATCTGGCTGCACGTGGTTACACGTGGTATACAGTTAGTTTTTACAGCAAACAAATCAGTTGTCACGTCACTTTTTTCCCTTACACATACACTACATTTTTTGACTTAAACAAACCAAACTTTAGGTAGATTTGGACGCCGTAGCATTTTCGTTTTTATTTGACAAATATTATCTAAATATGGACTAACTAGGCTCAAAAGATTCATCTCGTGATTTACAGACAAACTGTACAATTAGTTTTTATTTTCGTCTATATCTAATGCTTCATGCATATACTTCAAGATTTGATGTGATATAAAATCTTAAAAAGTTTTTGGTTTTTCAGTGTGAACTAAACAAGGCCTTGCACCAAGTTCTCACGACCAGACTTCACGTCCTGTAAGCCTGCACCTATACATAGCCCAACGACAAACATTAAGATACATCCCTTCCATCCCAGAACGACCAACATTAAGGGATGGAAGGAGTATGATTAGTCGTTTGTATAGGGTTAGGCTCTATTTATCAGAGCTCGCGACGAACATTAAGGATGGAAGGAGTATGATTAGTCGTTTGTATAGGGTTAGACCCTATTTATCACAGCTCACATTAGCTTCATATGTTGTTTGCAACTGTTTTATGCTAGTATTTTAAAAAAGAGTTTTATATATGTGAAGCTTTTTAAAACATACTATCATGAAGAATTTGATGTGAAATGAAGCTGAAGGTTATTGTTTCTCTCAACTTCAAGTCACACTGAGGGCCCTGTGTATGAGATTCTATGAGAACATATTTTGAGGCGCTCTACAACAGCTATACCAATAAAGCTAAAGTTGTTTTAGTAAACTATTTGGCAAACTAACTCGTTTGGCTGAAAGTGTTATCTGCTAATGATTTGGCGGTGTTTTTCTCTCACAATAAATCTAAAGATGTAAATGGTTCACCAAAACAACTTTAGCTTTACTGCTATAGTTATTGTGAGAGAAGCCAAATCAGCCAGTAATTCAATGGTGTTTTTCTCTCACAATAAATCAGCAAACAATACTTTTAACTATGACTTGTTACCCAAACGAGTTATTTTGGCAAATAGTTCATCAAAACAACTTTAGCTTTACTGGTATAGTTGTTGTAGAGCTGAAACAATGAAAAGTTACTCCACTACTAAAATAGACACGTTGTCAAACAGGGTATTAGTCTCTGCATCAGTATTTAATAGTACAATCTAAGCCAATATTTACTTATATCTTGCACAATATGTTACATTTAGTCATCTTCGTATTCTACTAGATGTCTCGTGTTTCTAGCAGAAGTAAAAAATGTAGGAATATTTTTTTTTATGTGCGGTATGCCAAAAAATGAAAAAAAGAAACATGAACTAAAGCAAGCAGGGGTTAGTTGCAAAAACTATCCAGGGATCATAGGCTAAAAAACTAGGATTATAGACTACCAAAGCTAATGCTACCACAATGTCTACAAGCAACCAAACACTAACTATCTACACTGACGGAACAAGTCTTGATATAGGATATTTTTGACAAGCAAGTCTCGATATAGGTTAATCAATGCATGCAACTAATCATACCCTAAATCTTTAGTGTCAAGATTGTAGGTAGCAACGGGCGACTCGGGGGCACCTGCCATTGGCGCCAAACCCAGCCTCCCCCGGGCCTTCCCCGGCCGCCGCGCGTCACCCACCGGCGTACGGCGGCGGTGCCCAAAAATAGCGGCCGCTCGCACCTCCCCACCACTCCTCCCCTCTCCACCCTCCATCCACTGCACGTGCGACTCCGATGGCGGCAGGCATCCGACTAGCCAGATTCGGGCCCCTTGGGGCCAGATCCGTCTCCTGGTGGCTCCAAGGCCCCCGCGCCCCTTCCTCTAGCCGGTGGCGTCACCCCAGCAACCGACGGTTACCTCCTCGTCACTGCTGTTGCCCAGTGGCTGGCCGGCCGGATCCGGCCCCCTCGTGGGTGGATCCGCCGTTTGAGGACCCTTCCTCAACGTTTGGTGCCGACCTAGGCGGTCGATGGGGGACAGCTGGTGACATGGCTTAGTCGACAGCTGCCGGTGTAGCTGGAGGCTGGCCAGGCTCATGGCAGGTGGCGCCCCCTCCTACTACGACCCAAACACCTCAGCGATGTTGTCTTCTGCGCACGGCGCGAGTGGGCCTGGGTCAAATGCCCGCTTGTGTGCGGCCTTGTGGTGGTGGCTAGGCTTGGTGCTCTAGGTGAAAGCCTAGCCCAACGGTGGTTGAGCGGACGAGATGATGTCTTGGCACCACGTACCCTCCTGGGGGCGTCGTTCTCTGAGCCATGGTCCTGTGCCACCATTGCCAGATTCTAGGCAAAAGCCCGTCTTAGAAACCTCTAAGGCCAGCGGCATTGGTGCCTTGGGTGTCACCTCTTTCTTGAAGGTGTTGCTCAAGAATCTCCCACAATCTATCGCTCCGTGTGGTCGTCGTGGTCGCTACGCTACACCTTTCTGTACTTTATGCTTCTCTTCACTTTGGTTTGTCTAGTTGGTGGTGGTGTAGCCATAGTTGTCGCTTAGGCCACCTCTCATGTAGATGTTTTGCTGCTGTGAGCGTATTGGCCCCATCCACGGACGCTTTGCCGCATCGATGGTCTTATTGTTTAGGTGGATGCTTCACCGCTGGTGTTGCTTAGGCCCCCTCTTGCTGCTGTGAGCGCGTTAGCCTCATCCGCGGACGCTTTGCCGCGTTGATAGTATTGTTGTTTAGGTGGATGCTTCGCCGGTGGTGTTGCTTAGGCCCCTTCGCATGCAGATGCTTTGCTGCTGTGAGCGTGTTGGCCCCATCCGTGGACGCTTTGCCGCGTCCATGGTTTTCGTTGCTTGGGTGGATACTCTGCTGCCTGGAGTTTATATCGGTTGCTTTGCGCTGTTATCATCTGCAGCTTCACTTCATTATTGGCTACCATTGTGTTGAGTTCTTTTATGTTAGGTTTACTCTGTTGGGGTAGTGCGGTGGAGGATCCCCCACCCCTCGTGTTTCTTGCTTCCATTTGTGTTGTGGGTATTCGCTGGTGATACATGGATTATTTACGAATCCTATGAATTTTACCTGTTTGCCATTCTTTTAGCATCCTTTTACTTAATGAAATATGCGTGAAGTCGTGTTCTTGAAAAAAAAATTGTAGCCAGCTCACTAACCCTATCTATATATAATCCTTGTGTTCACTATCACATCAAAACCATCCACATCAAAACCATACTGTCCAAGTGGCTGTGTGCCTGTGTGAGTATATTACTTGATCGATGGAGCCAAGTAATAGCCCGGCACTCAACCATGAACGTGTCCAAGATCTCACCGTGGTCAGACGACCTGAGCTCCTCAGGGCAGCAAGCTCCGGTGACCTGCTGCTGCTAGAGCAATTTCTCAACAAACAAGACGGGGGTTCGGCTAGGCTGGCGGGTGCGTTGGCCCGCGACGTCGTCGACATTCACGTGGAGGAGGACGCCGCCGCCGCGGCGCTGTCCATGCCCGCTGCCGCGACCGACGGGGCCTCCGCACTCCATGTGGTGGCGGCCAGTGGGGACGCCCAGGGGTACCTGGACCTGGCACGGCTCGTCTGCTGCAAGGCCCCCGAGCTGCTGCTCGCGTGCGACGGCAACGGAGACACGCCGCTGCACTGCGCCGTGCGCGCCGGGAACGCTGAGATGGCCTCCCTCTTGATCCAAGAGGCCAACGGCTGCGTCGAGAGGAAGACGATGCTGAGGATGACGAACAAGCGCGGGGAGACGGCCCTGCACGAGGCTGTCCGCTTTCGCCACGACACGGGTCTGCGCATGGTCAAGGCGTTGATGTCCCACGACAAGGAGCTGGCTCGCATGGTTGCCAGGGACGGCACTTCGCCGTTGTACCTGGCCGTGTCGCTGCATCATAGCGCTATTGCTTTTGAGCTACTTTCTCAGGACAAGGAGCTGTCCTATTCGGGTCCACTAGGACAGAATGCCTTACATCCTGCTGTCCTCCGCAGCAAAAGTAAAGTACTCGTCTTTGCTTCTTATATTCCTACAAATATATATGCTGTTTTCTACTGTTTTATCCGGAAAAAAGGACAATTCTACAATAGTGATATGCTAAAGAATGTTAGAATTGA
>Ga0182004_10005659_pt1 | contig 10164 bp, 10 predicted proteins | sample Sormic07211540_1_FD_120479 | JGI IMG/M metagenome (GOLD analysis project Ga0182004, IMG submission 120479) | Endophyte microbial communities from Sorghum bicolor roots, Mead, Nebraska, USA - 072115-40_1 MetaG | ecosystem: Host-associated > Plants > Roots > Unclassified | place: USA: Nebraska...
ACCAATGCAGAAGGTTTTTCATTTTTCTTCTTTTTTTTTTTTTTTTTTTTGGCGCATTTGCCTTTTTTTTTTTTCTGTCTTGGAATATTTTGAACCCCCCCGACCCCCCCCCCCCCCCCACACACACACACAGTCACACACCCCTGGAATACGCAGGAGAGCTGTGTATTATTTCATTAAGAAGAAATAGTGCAAAAAATTAAAGACAACACACACTCACCATGCATGTGCACTCTCTCTCTCTCTCACCACTGGCTTAGGCTTGGAACATATATTCTGACTTATGTTTAAAATTTCATCAGATTATATGTATTTGTAGTCTCTATATTAGATAAACATTGCATATGTAAACATACTTGCAGGCTTATGGGACAGTGCATGTACATGTATCTGTTGTTAAACTGTTGCTAACTTGAAAAGTTTGACATAACATGATAACAGGTATGTTTCTGGAGGTGCTAGAGCCCTATATATTGAAGGATATGCTTGGTTCTCTGCCCCCTGAGGTGAGCATCATCTGGTTGTGTACTAGTGCTAGAATAACAATCTGTAAATGAATATGCATATAATTCAATTGTACTTGTAGATCATGCAAGCACTAGTGGAACATTATAGTGGCAAAGGATGGTTGCAGCGAGTTGAACAATGCATCCTTCACATGGATATTTCTTCATTGGACTTTAATCAGGTATAGGAAATATTTTTAAATTGTTTATGTGACTAGTGTAAGAAATTCTTATGTATCGTCTTCGTCTGTTTGCCTATATTGATTAGAAAATAGTAGCATTTTAATTTGCTATTGGATTTATTGTGGTTCTGTTTTGTAGCTTGAGCTATAGTTCAAGTTTGCCAACACATTCTATTATGCTTCTGTTGTGTGCAGGTAGTCAGACTTTGTCGTGAACATGGGCTATACGGTGCACTAATTTATTTATTTAACCAAGGCCTGAATGATTTCCGTACACCTCTAGAGGAACTTCTATCAGTCGTTCAGAACACCAACAGTAAAGATGATACTTCTAGTGGGTACGTAATATTCTGGCTAGCAGTAGTTCTATGAAACAATATGATACAATATTTTATATTCTGATTTGGTGAACACCATTCCTACATATAACATGATACAATATTTTATATTGTCCATTAGTTGTGGATTGTGAATTGACCTTGGTCTTGTTAATTCTGACATTCCTGATAAAAATGTATCTTCAGGTAAACTTTTATTAAAACAGTGTTTATAGCGAACACTGTTGTTGTGCCTTATCTGGCTATCATTTTTATTTGAGAAATGAGAATAGAATAAATGAATCTTGATTTTTCCCTCATTCTTCTGGTGCACAGATGGATGTAACAGTTATACTATGTAAAAGTTTTTCAATCTTGTGAATATAAAGGGACGAGATGTGGTTGTTGTTGTTTAATTTTTCTTAGATATTCCTGAAGCTACACATACAACTTAATATAGTTTTGCTAGGTTTTAGTATGTTGCTAGAATCAGATAGAAATATACAGTAATATCTTAGCCTCTAACCTATTGTTTGTTCAAACAGATATAGGATGCTTGTCTATCTGAAATATTGCTTTCAGGGCTTGGCATTTCCTCCAGGTTAGTGCCTCCATTTGTGTCATATGATTTATCATTTACCAGTTCATTATATCAATGGCAGATTAGTATATCGTTAGACCACAATTCCTGTTTTCCATGTGGTGTTGCTTTTTGGGTGGGCCCAGAATCCTGTATATTTTGTTAGTAAAACTTTGTTGAAAGCTTGATTATCAAATTGGAGAGAGTGAATCTACCATAAGATGCTTTGTCAGTCATCAGAATGTCTGCACCACTACCAGCAGATTCTTTTGTAGAACCAGAAATAGTAAATATTATATTACGTTGATTTGTTCTCTTGTATTATAAATAGAACTCAGATAGATGTTCTGACATGACTTTCTTTTTAAGGGCATGGGATAATTCCCCGATCCCGGCTTCATTCAGTGAGGGAAGAACTCCTGCAATTTCTGCTTGAAGAGTCTAAGCCACTCACTTCTGAAGTATTTAAGGGTTTCAATGCTTCTTGTGGAAAGTGCCTAAACATATGCTATCTGCTATGGATGGATACTGAAGCTACTTTGGAAGTCCTCAAATGTGCTTTTGTACAGGATAACTTTGAACCTAGAGATGAACTTCCGAGTACTGTCAATGAAGATGGTACTGACGCTGGAAGCCCAGAGGGCCAAAATACTATGGTACAAAGTGCAGTTGATTCCATCGTTGACATTGTTGGTTTGGAAAATGATGTGATTTGTTCTGTTGTCATGGGTAAAACTGAATCAGAATTTTGGCCTTCGGAGAAGGATTTTGGCTATTTAATGGAGTTTGTGTCGTTTTTGGTTTCTCACAAAAGGGCTCATGCATCTAAGAGAGTTGTTATGCACATTCTTACTTATCTCATTTCATCATATGATGACACAAGAACAAGGACTCAGAAAGAAAAAGAAGTTCTTCAACTCTTCAATGCAGTTCCCCAAAATGATTGGAATTCGGATTTTGTCTTGAACCTTTGTTCACATGCTCATTTTTATCAGGTTTGCTACCACTGCTCTGTTAGATTCACTCCTATGAAATTTATGTAGTACTGCTACTCGAAATTGCCAGCTTATGAATGAAAACATTCTTGTGCTTGTGCAGGCCTGTGGCTTGATATTTACAACCAGGAATCAGAATTTGGCTGCTTTAGATAGTTACATGAAGGATAAAGAGGAACCTTTCCATGCTTTTATCTTCATTGATAAAAAGTTACTAGAATTGGTGGATGATGAAGCTTTGTCATTTCATACCACAGTAATGTCTCGCTTTCCTGAGCTAGTCAAGCTAAGCAGGTAAAGTTGTCAACTGTTTATCAACCAAATCATATTCTTTTCCTTCATTCTTCCTCTCATGTTTGTCTTGCAACTGAATGTGCTCATTCTCTCTCATGCCTGGACTCTCAGGGAGTGTGCATTTGTCTTGGCCATTGATCATTTCTGTGATAAGATACAGCAAATATTAGCAGAGCTTCGTTCTGACCAACACAGCCTCTTTCTTTTCTTGAAAACTGCTATTGAAGTACACTTGTCTGGGAAACTTGACATCAGTAAGCTTGAAGTAAGAAACAAACAAACTGTTGAACTCCAGTACTCTTCTACTGACATTGAAGATTATCAGCAGAGGCTATCAAATCTCTCCAAGTTATGCCACAATCCTGTTTACATCGACGACGAGTTAGTTGAACTTTATCTGGAGGTAGTGATAGCTTTTGAACTTTAGCACCTTTCAAATGGTATGGAGCATTTGATAATCACTGAACATTTTAGTGCTAGCTGCTATACTGTACATGAATTTTATAAGAACAAGCTACAAATATATTGGCAGGTAGGGCAGTGAATTTCCAGAAATAATTAGGCATCACATAAGCAATTTTCCTTTGCGAATATAAAAAAGTTGCACGCTGTTAGCTGCAAGCTTTGAAGTAACTGGCATAAATTTTTTCTTTCTGAAAATACATAATAGGAAAATAAAATTTATTGCTGAATATTTCTCATGATCTTTGTTAATCTAACACATCTTCCTTCACAGCTTTTATGTCAGTATGAGCGAAGGTCAGTCCTGAAGTTTCTGGAGACTTTTGACAGTTACAGACTGGAGCGGTGCTTGCATCTTTGCCTAGATTATGGAGTTACAGATGCTGCTGCATTCTTGCAAGAGAGGGTTGGTGATGTTGGGAGTGCCCTAGACCTTATTCTGGCTGGACTTGATGAGAAAATTAGCCTATTTATCTCTTCTGTGGAAAATACTTTCTCTGGTGTCACATCGAAAAGTATCTCTGAAATTAAGCAACTAGACATCGTTCTAGAAATGAGTGAGGTTTATTTCTCACACTTTTGAATTCTTGTCTAGGTTTTTAACTTCTTCTGTGCAGGTATTAACATTTTTCAACTTTTTTGTTTAAGGCTCATCCAGTGCTTGATGCATTGCATGCCTCCATTGGATTGTGCCAAAGGAATTCACAGCGCTTGGACCCAGAGGAATCTCAGTCCCTTTGGTTCCAATTGCTTGACTCGTAAGTTATGCTTACATGAATACTTATTAAGCTAGCATTATAGTGTTACAAAGAAAATTGTATGATGAATCTATTGGCAGTTTCCATCTGGTGAGTCAGTGTTGCTACTTATGATCATAGCTAGCTGAGTTGGTCGAGGGTGTGAATGTATGCCTAGACCATCCAGGTTCAAGTCCTTGTCGAGGCGAATTTGAGTGTCTATTCTTCGTAACAAAATGCCAGCTGGTTCCTCCTAGGTTGCTCTAGTTTTTTTTAATATAGAAAACACCAATGTGTCCCTGTTCTCGAAAATGGAATATGAAGTATTATTAATGCCTTAATTATGGTTGTTAACTTCTGATAAAAAGTCGTGCAATAAGCCAATAACATAAATATTTTGTCAGGAAATTATCTATTAGATCCAACAGCACATCTAGAAAGACAATGCGAGCCTATTGCTGTGGGATAATTTGCGGAAGTTTTTCCTAACTGTTCTCAACATTGTCATGTTCATAGTTTGCTGAATTCATATTTAAATATTTTATCTTTTGTACTGATGTATACCATTACTTCTGCCAACACTGTTGGATTATTGATTCAGCTTCTCAGAGCCATTGAAAAAACTGTATGGAATCAAGGATGTAAGTGGAAAAGGTGCCAGGTCAAATTGGAGTGAAGCACAAATGGAACATCTGAAGGAAAAAGGACTATCTCAACAAATGAGGATTTCAACTAAACAAAAGTGCCTAAATGTTCTGCGAAAAGTATTTTCACAATGTGTTGGAGAAATAATAGAGGCCATGGCCGGGTATATACCCCTACCGGCAATCATGGCAAAACTGTTATCCGATAATGGGAGTCAAGAGTTTGGTGATTTCAAACTTGTGATACACAGAATGTTATCTATGTATCTTTATGAAAAAAGAATACTGGTATGGCTCATTTGTCTTTTACTTGTAGGTAAAGGCTATTATTACATTCTCCATTTACTGCTTTGTGGAACACTGTAGAAGATCATTGGTAAATTTTGAATCACATAGCATACTCATTGCAATAGAGCAAAGGTTTGAAAAGGTTGCTCTGGTGGTCCATGTATTCTTGTTACTTTGTTAGTAACTTGGACCAAGTATGAGACCAGCTCATTAATGCACCCTTAATTTTTTTTATTTTAATAATGCTACTACCTCATAATGTTCTAAACTAGAAATATTCATCCATGATCTGATATATGTTCCTGCATTGACTCCTGGAATTGATTGTTTGGTTTTGCTCATTTAAATCTACCTCATGATTCAAGTGTTGAGCTCTCTACCTAGTACGTACCAATTGGCTTAAGGCCAAATGAAAAACATCACTGCTTTTAGTTTCTGGTAATCTCCCATATTTTTTCTGATAGAAAATAATTCTTAGCTTCTCTGCTCTGATACCTAATTCACCTATCTGCAGGAAACAGCTAAGTCAGTAATTGAGGATGACTCATTTTACACCTTGAGCTTATTAAAGAGAGGAGTTTGTCATGGGTTTGCTCCACAGACTTTTGTATGTTGCATATGCAACTGCTCACTTTCTAAAGAAGGTGCTATTTCAGCTGTACGGTTGTTCAGTTGTGGGCATGCAACCCATCTTCAGTGTGAGTCTGAGCAGACCAGATCATCCAATCGGGAATCCAAAGAGGGATGCCCTGTCTGTCTCTCAACGAGTGATACGCAATCTCGAAGCAAATCACCTATGTTTGAGAATGGGCTAATGAAGTATTCTGGGGCTGAACATGAAGTGTCACATGGCATCCATCAGACTCATGAAGTTGATCATGCTGAGAGATCTCGTGGGCTTCAACAGATGTCACGGGTATGACTATTATCAGATGGTCTTACCCTTTTTTAGGTTGTATCATAAATCTCGCAACTAAAACTGGATTACAAATCTTGCAACTAAAACTGGACGCCTTTCTGACAAGTGGAAAGTGAAACTGTACCTAGTTCTAATCTTCTATTGTGTCTCTTCTAATCGATATGTGATATGCCAATATCATTTCTTTTTGCAGTATGAAATACTGAATAATCTTCAGAAAGCGCAGAAGTCCTTTCATATAGAAACCGTACCTCCATTGAAACTTGCACCTCCAGCTATATATCATGAGAAGATACAGAAGAGGACCACTTCAGTTGGTGAAACTAGCAAACATTCAGTTAGAAGTCAGAAACCCCAGAAAATATGGCAAATGAAGGAGCAAAAATCAAAACAGACTGGGAGTCGTCATCCACAAAAGTCAAGTTTTCTACGTGAGTTCATATTCCAGTCACTGACATCATAAGCATTAATTTCACTGTGCTGATTCAATTATGGCTTCTGTTTGCTTGCTTACTTTCTTTGATCCTCTGCAGGTTAATAGAAGAAAGAATTGCTGCTTTGTTAAGTATGGTATGTAGTTCAAGCTTTACGCCTTCAGTAATCTTGCTTGTATTGTGTTTCTTGTTTTAATATATGTGAGATCTATGGAGAATGTCTTTAAGATCATGACTAGAAGAAGGATATTAAGACTCCAGCATATATATGGCTGAATGCACGATGAGGCTGAACTTATCACTGCAGTAGCTCTTTCAAAGTGATGCTAAACCTTCATCTCTTTTGAATCTTAGCAAAACATTTGATGGAACAGTGCAGCATGGCACCACAAGTTAGATGCTGTTTATGTGAGATTTTATTTTGATCCCTTGCTGTGACCAAATGGCAGGACTAAAAGGAAAGCATGTGTATTTGAAATTTTGAATTGAGTTCAGAATTTGTACTGAAATCCACCTGCAACGATTGATTGTTGGATAGAGCGTCAATTTAGCATCTCCTTTGTTGGTTAATTGCTTACCTGGTATTGCTTGCTCAATTAATAGTAAGGCTACCAACATTCTTGCTTGGTGCAGAACCAGATTCAAACTGATTGTTAATTTCCTTCATGCCATCACCACAATTGAATCTTCAAGGACCACTAATTTGTCAGCGTGATCGAGCTGCTCATCAGTACATAATTCCTTTTTCGTCTTGGGGATGCATCTTGCTGACGAGATCCTCTCTTCCTGTACCATGGTCAGTGGTAGAGTAGCTACTTCGAACCAGTTTGCTATTTGCCTGGGTGGACTTCATCTTTGTTGCTTACAACTTATCTTCTTAATTCCAGGTTTTGTGGAATTTGGAGCCAGGGTGGTTTGGGCTAGGGAGGAGCTACACTAAGCACTGGCCAGAGTAAGAAAAAACATGAGGCAACCTGAACTAGAGTAAATTGTGAGAAGAAATTTTCTTACAGATCATCGTGATTAGTTTCTGTACAGAGCATACACGTGGTGACATGATCCTTGTACAAACACACATTCACAGTGAAGTGGGATGCTTCAATCCATATTTCTCATTGTAAAATACACAGTATATAGGCTTAACACAGGAGCGCTGGCATGTGTCGCCCTAGAGTAACTAACTATGGCTAATTGGTACAGCATGCCCAATTATCCTTGCAGTTCATCGTGATTAGTTTCTGTACATAGCTGCTATACTGTCAGTTTTGATATCAATGCACATGATCGACGTTTTTTTATTATTATTATTACAGAGAAAGATACAGAACTGAATACTCTTTGCATCTTGCAATTATACATACATCTGGTACAAACTGATATCAGATATCATAACAGTTTGAAATCTGGGCTGACAGCCCCTGAAACAAGTCGTCAGATTCTGATTCTGCTTCTGCTGCTACGAACAAAAAAGAAGTCGTACTCAAACTTTGGTTCGATTACAAGATCAATCTAGGGTTTTACATGGATCTGATCCGTAAGCAACATGCTTCTAATCTCTGTCGCTAGCCCTAACCTCTAGACGACAAGAAGATGGATCTGGTTCGGTGAAGTCGCCGCCGCCTGTCTCGTCTCAGAACACGTCGGGCCCGTGGAACGCCAGGAAGCGGCAGCTGTCGTTGCCGAGCATCCGGGCGGCGAGCGCGTAGTTGGCCGCCTCGAGCTCCGCCACCTTCTTCCTCAGCTCCGTTGCCTCGCGCCTGGCCTCCTCCTCGCGCGCCTTCGACTCCGCCGCGGCGCGCTGCGCCGCCTCCTCGCGCCGGTACAGCGCCGCCACCCCGTGCTTGAGCACTCCGTTGTCGCGCTCCAGGGCCTCCTGCCGCCTGTGCTGCTCCGCCACGCCGCGCTTCAGCACGCCGTTGTCGCGCTCCAGCGCCTCCGCGCGCGCCATGAGCGCGCCGTTCTCCTCCCGCAGCGCCGTGGCCGCCGCCGCCGACGACGACGACGACGCCGACGCGCGCTTGCTGACGGCGGCCTCGATCAGCTTCAGGATCGCCGACGCGCGGGCCCTGGCGTCCCCCAGGTCGGCGGCTGCGGACATCTGATCGACGAGGATGCCCGCGCACTCCTCCATGCCGTCGCCGTCGGCGCGCGCCGCCGCGCTGGCGACACGGGACTCCGCCGCCTCCTGCTGCGGATACGCCGCGAAGGCTGCCGGCGCGGGCGAGAACCGTCCGCGCTTCGCGAGGTGGGGCGGCGCCGGGCCCGGCTCATCGAGACAGTCTGCGTCGAGAAACGCGCTGGCGCAGCGCTTGCGCGACGCGAAGACGACGGCCGCCATCGTCTCTGTCTGTGCTCTCTTCTCCGTCTGGATGGTTCGTTTCGCGCCATATTTATGGTGCCGTGCCGGGCGTGGCGGTTCCGGATCCGACTTCGATTCCTTACGCTTTCCGGATCCGACTTCGATTCCGGGGCTCCGACTTCGAATCCGGTAAGGGGCTGTTGTGGGGTTGTTAAATATTGTAGTATTTTTGTTTTATTTGATAATTAGTCTTTAATTGTAAATTAATTAGGCTCAAAAGATTCATCTCGTAAATTCTTCTCTAGTCATATTTTTAGTTTCATAAATAGTCTATATTTAGTGCTTTATATATATCTCTAAATATTTGATTTAACAAAAAGTAAACTTTACGGCTCATAACCAAAACAGGCCCCAAGTCGAGTCCATCCAACTTTTTTTTTTTTTTGATCTCTGAGTCCATCCACGTTGATTGAACAGAAACGGAACAGAACGGAAAAAAGGCTATAGGTAAGCAGGGAAACCGTGTCCACGGAGATCATCAGTGATATATTCAAACTATTGTCGCCCTGCAGTTCTACATTCAATACCCTCATATCAGTATAAGTTTCCAGGAAAATTCGAGCACTAGCATATGGATTCAAACTGTCTGATCAGTGCCACCCATTTTTTCTCACCCTTACCAAGAACAGCTACGCTACACAGAAAAACACTTGTTCTTCTCATCTGCATAATCATCTGATCTGGTCTGGTTCTGAGATACAAGATTACATGAAACAAATTTATATATATAGTAAGGAATTCCTTTTCCAAATGGGAAGTACATCGTTTACCCTATTCCCTCTTCCTCATTATCCGACAGCCGGCACAGAATATATGTACACCAAAATGCTCTTCATCTGCTCTCTTCCAGTCACAATGGAATTAGCGCCAATAAACCAGCCACTGAATCACCTCTTTCCTCCGCTCCAGGTCAGCGAATCAGGGCGAGTCTAATCAGCACATGGGCCACGTGGAGGACGCTGGGAAAGATCAGAGATGCTACAATGTCTTCCTCTGCCCAACGAATTTCCGTGCGACGCCAAAGATGAGAGCCTTGGTTAGGAGCCCTTGATCAAGAGTACAGGCCAGAGCAACTGCCCCTCCGAGTACAAGGAACCTTGCCACGTGGTTCCTCGCAGGCTTCTCTTCTGCTTCCACGATTTCTGATTCGTCGCTGTTGGATTCCAGTGACCGAACAAAATTGTCACCGACCTTAGTATTGATTCGGGCCATCAAGGCACTCCGTGACGCTGGCTCCCCTGCAGCCCTGGCTTCCTGATAGGCCCGGAGTCCAGGCTCAATTTTCTTTACACATCCCCACATTCCTTGCCGAATCCCAAGCTTTGCAATCTCATATGGGATACCCATGTCCTCATGGTGAAACAAGAGAACCTCACAGGCTGTCAACCCTCCGTTCCCTCTCTTGGATTCCACTGTTCCAACATCAGTTCAAAAGAAAATTCCTAGT
>Ga0182004_10005660_pt1 | contig 10164 bp, 2 predicted proteins | sample Sormic07211540_1_FD_120479 | JGI IMG/M metagenome (GOLD analysis project Ga0182004, IMG submission 120479) | Endophyte microbial communities from Sorghum bicolor roots, Mead, Nebraska, USA - 072115-40_1 MetaG | ecosystem: Host-associated > Plants > Roots > Unclassified | place: USA: Nebraska...
TCCCTTTGTGATCGTGTGGCCACCTTTCCATGCCACCATGCTCCTTCATCACATGTGTTGCTATGCCTAACTCAAGTCACTTAAACAAAAGGCATTAGCAACTTGGTGTCATTAATTACCAAACCAAACTTGGGCTTTCAACTGGCCTATGGTTCATTGTGAGTACTAGTTTGTCTTTAACCTACATATGGCAAAAACTTCGAGGGCTTAGGCGAGTGGACTATAAAGGCCCAGCGGTGGTGGGGGGCTTGAGCCCTTCACCACCATTTTACCCTGCTACTATATCCAACACTAACCACACTAGCCTACAGCAAAATGAGGGCTGCCAATCAGCTCCTGGCTGCTCAAAAGTTGAGCAATGATGGAATTTGCTATGCTATTTCAAGATCCAAGCCTAGTGAGTCATGAGTGGTTGCTAGGTGCCGCTTTGCTCTAAGAGGCTCAACATCGTTCATAACTAAATTGAAGTTAAGCATGTTGAATTTCCTGAACAAGGCAATATAACTTCGAAACATGGCTTACTATACAGTATTTTTTTCAAGGTTTTAAATGCATAACTTGTCCTCAATAGAGACTTTGTAGTTTAGTTTTTGATTAAACAAGAGGGGCGGAGATGGGGGGCAAGGCATATGCTCCTGTATATATTATTTATTAGTTCTATGAATATTAGAGACTATAGATACAAATATGTCCTCAACTAAGGTAATAAAAGTTCAACTAGAAAAAATATTCTTATGTTTTTCTCAAGTTTTGTCTCTTGATTGTACAATTCTACATGCTTAGATAAAATAAAAAACATGTGAACCGTTGGTTCAATAAACAATGTCGTTTCTTTATCTTGTCCAAGATAAAGAAAAGAAACAGATTAAAGATACATTATAGTTTTTTAATCCAACCTCAAGGTCAATAATTTGTTTTAAGTCAACACCAATGCCTGACATTCTAAGAATTGTAACAAACATTTAGGTGGGACTCTCCTCTCCCCCTTATGTCTGAATCCTAGCTCCGCTCCTGATTAAACATGCATTCAAAGTTAAACATGTGGTATGACTCTGAAGTCGAGGCCTCGAGCTACTTTGGTTATTCGCCAAAAATGTTAAACCTCATCGAGCTACAAAACCATGCGTGTTTCAAGGTAAGTACATAAGCAGGTTCTAATAGGTGAACTGCACAATAATTAACAACAAAAGTAGGTGGAAACCACTGTTTTTTGCACAGTGAATAAAGTTCGCTCTGCGGGGTTCGATCTTCCTTTGCGAAAGAATCCTCACAACTTTTGGTTCGTCGTCAAGCCTTTTATGATGAGCCGATCGCGCTGCATGCGAACGAAGAATCCCTCAGTCCCACACTCCCCACTGGCCACTCGTCAACTCTCCAAAAGGTGTGTCGGGTCCGTCCATCCTCGGTCGTATGCCGCGCTTTGACCCCTCCGAATCGTACAATCTCTACGTGACGGCTGATTCGGACTTCCAAAACGCAGCAACCCATGGCGAGTGTGCGGGCATGAGAGCCCACCGATGCAAAAGAGGCGCACCGCGCACGCACTCATGCGATGCCCCCCGTCCTGTGGACTGTGTGGGCATCTTCATGGCGGGCCGTGTTCCCTCTTGCCTGCCCCGGTTGGTTCTGTTGTCAGTCATCATATATCTTGCATCTTGATGCATGCATGTCCAGGATTCGCTTCTCCAAGCTCGACGAAGCGTCATCTTCTCTTCTGTCACCTCTCGCTCATTCCCCCCCCCACGGCGACCATGCGGTACAATTTCCATGAAAAGCACCACTCCTGCTTTGCTGTAAGACACGACACAAGCGGGCGTTCAGATGCGACCTTGCGCTCAGACTTGGGTTTGGTAGGCCACGCACGCGCTCGCTCGTCCACGCGGGATCCAGCAACCAGCATCCACCACCCACCGCTTTTTCGCTTTACGACGGCGGTCTTCGACGGGGACGGCCGGGGGACATTCCAGGCCTGACGCCACTCTCTTCTGCCGGCGCGCGGGCTGGGCGTTGGCATCCAGAAACTTCATGGTGGAGTGCCCTTCGATCGAGTGCGGTGCGGGCGCACGCCTACCACACGCATGCTGCCGCGGCGCCCGGGGGGAGGCGTGCGCGACGCGCCTGCCCTGCCCGACTTGCCCAGACCCTACGGCCTACGGGCTACTACGGCCCCCGCTCCGCTTCGCTTCGGAGTAATTTGGACGCGAGACCGCCGCAGTAGGAGTCGCGTTGGAGTACGGCGTCGTCAACATGGGCGGCTGCCGTCGCTGACCTGACGGGCAAATATCCATCACATGTACTGGTACACTCACGCCGATCAAAATATTTCCACGGTCTTGCAAACTTTTCTCGCTACATTTTGATATACAATAAGTTATATATATAACACAGAAAAATAATGGTCAAAGTTGCTGCCGAGAGGCACACAAAATGTAAAAAGAACACGAGTTCTACCGGCAGTCCTTAATTTATTACAGTCAAGCCTCGCGGTAACCCTGTAGGAGTACTACCTTTCTATGGTCAGTGGACAAGTCACGCTAGAACTTCTCTTTAAGCCAACGTCACTGTCTGAAGCGTTCGTGCCCGTGCGACAGCAGTGTGTGAACCAGTGGTGAACCCCTGTTTTTTCACTCGAAAACCCCCCAAACCCCCAACCTGGGGAGGATTAGCAAGTGGTGAAACTATACAATATGGTGACAAGTCCAGGCCAATTTCGGAAAGCAAGGGGACAAATTCAAAGACCACTACCCAAGCAAGCTACTAGTAGCCTCTTTCTCTTTCTCATCTGCCCCCCGTGCAGTCAGCAATTCAGCATTATACAAGTACTTGGCAATTAAAAAAAGTTGAATCCAATCCACAACCGGTAAACCCAAGCTCCGTTGCTGACACATTGATCATTAGTATTGAGCATTAGTGTGGTTTCCAGTAAACGCTGGGATTCAATTCAAAGGCCAGGCCCGGGAGCAACAACGACAGCCGGTAGCAGCGGTTGGTTGGCATGCTCGTCGTCGACCACATGCGCATGCGGGCCTCCAGCCATTAGATAACTTGCGATAAGTGTCAAAAGATTTTGTCTCTTATTCTCTGCTTATTACATCACCTCTCCCCGTGGAGAACCAGAGGAAGAGAGCGCACGCGCGTGTGGATGTGGAGGAGGCTGCTCGCCGCTCGGCACGTCGCCCCCGTCGCCGGTGCATCCGCTTCGCCTCGGTGTCTTCCATGATTCGGGAAGCAAGGCCATGTATCCCCTGCTCCTCGGATTCCTCGTCCTGCTCCTCGTCGCAGGTTAGAATTCGGCGCCCTGTTCTTGCTCTCTTCTGGTTATCCAGCTGCCGTGTTCTGTTCCTCGCGTGGGAGTCGAATTTCGCGTCTAACTGTGGCGATCGCGTGTCCTCCTGAAGGTGAGGTGGCGGCGGCGGTGCCCACCGGCGCGCAGCAGAGCAACGGCGACAAGGAGGTGCTGGTGGAGCTCAAGCGCTTCCTGCAGAACAACAACAGGGTGAACCGCGGCGCCTATGACGCGTGGCAGGAGTCCGACGCGTCGCCGTGCGGTTGGGCCGGTGTGCGGTGCGACAACGCGTCCGGCCGCGTCACGTCGCTGGACCTGTCCGGCTCCAGCATCTCCGGCCCGGCGTTCGGCAACTTCTCGCGGCTGCCCGAGCTCGCCGAGCTCGACCTCTCCGACAACACCATCTGCGCGCCCGGCGACATCGACCAATGCCACGGACTCGTGCGACTCAACCTCTCCCACAACCTCATCAACGGCTCGCTGGACCTGTCCGGCCTCACCAGGCTGCAGACGCTCGACGTGTCGTGGAACCGGCTGTCGGGCGGCGTCGCGGCCAACTTCACGGCGATGTGCGCCGCCGACCTGGCCGTTTTCAACGTCTCTACCAACGGGCTCACGGGCAATGTCACCGGTACGTTCGACGGCTGCGCCAGGCTTGAGTATGTCGACCTCAGCTCCAACAACTTCACCGGCGAGCTGTGGCCCGGCGTCGCGAGGTTCAGGCAGTTCAGCGCCGCCGAGAACAATCTCACCGGGAGCGTCCCGCCGGCCACGTTCCCGGACGGCTGCAAGCTCGAGTCTTTGGACCTGTCAGCGAATTACCTGACTGGAAGCTTCCCTGACTCCATCGCCAAGTGCGCGAACCTGACGTACCTGTCTCTGTGGGGGAATGGCTTCAGCAGCTTCATACCGGCCGGAATTGGGAGGCTCTCCGCGATCGAGACGCTGGTTCTCGGGAACAACAGCTTCGATCGCCGGATACCGCTGGCGCTGACGAACTGTACGAAGCTTCAGTTCTTGGACATCAGCAGCAACAAGTTTGGAGGGGACGTGCAAGACACCTTTGGCAAGTTTCCGAGTCTGAGGTACCTTGTGCTGCACCACAACAACTACACTGGCGGCATCGTCACCTCCGGCGTGCTCCAGCTACCGCTGCTCGCGAGGCTGGACCTCAGCTATAACGAGTTCTCCGGCGAGCTCCCTCCTGAGGTGGCTGACATGAAAAGCCTCAAGTACCTGATGCTTGCCTACAACCAATTCTCCAGCGGGATACCGGCAGCGTACGGCCGTCTCACCGAGCTCCAAGCGCTGGACTTGTCGTATAACGACCTCTCCGGCGAGATACCGGCGACCATTGGGAACCTCACGTCGCTTTTGTGGCTGATGCTTGCTGGGAATCAGCTCTCCGGAGATATTCCGTCAGAAATTGGCAAATGCACCAGCTTGCTCTGGTTGAACCTGGCCGACAACAAGCTGACCGGGAACATCCCGCCGGACATGGCAAACATTGGGAGCAACCCCGGCCCGACGTTCGCCAAGAACCGGAATGGTTCCAGCGTGCTCGCCGGCTCCGGCGACTGTCAAGCCATGAAGCGGTGGATCCCGGCGAGCTACCCCCCGTTCAGCTTCGTGTACTCCATCATGACTCGGGCGAACTGCCGCAGCATATGGGACCGAATCCTCAAGGGATACGGCATCGTTCCGGTCTGCACCAACTCCTCGTCGCCGGTGAGGTCCTACACGATCTCCGGGTACGTTCAGCTGTCCAGGAACCAGCTATCTGGAGACATACCTCCGTCGATCGGCGCGATGGTGAACCTCAGCCTGCTCCACCTCGACGGCAACCGGCTGACCGGACAGCTGCCACCGGAGATCAGCAGGCTCCCGCTCGTCGTGCTGAACGTCTCGAGGAACAACATCTCAGGCGCGATCCCGTCGGAGATCGGCCGCATGCTGTGCCTCGAGATCATGGACCTCTCCTACAACAACTTCTCCGGCGAGCTGCCTGGGAGTCTGAGCCAGCTCACAGAACTGACCAAGTTCAACGTGTCCTACAACCCACTTCTCACCGGCAGCTTCCCCACCACCGCCCAATTCGGCACCTTCGACGAGCAGTCCTTCCTCGGCGACCCACTCATTTCATTAGGGACGGGCACCGGTAAGCAGCCACCTCCGGAAGCTGCGGATGCTCGAAGGCGCGGCATGACTCCAAGAAGCATCGCGGTGTGGTTCCTGTTCTCGCTCCTCGCCGCCTTCGTCTCCGGCGCCTTCGTGTTCTTCATGGCCAATCTTCGTGCGCGGTTCCCCGTGGAACAAGACCCAGACCCCGAGTCGTTCTCGTGTGAGAACCCCAAGTGCAGCTCCGGGAAGTGCTCCATGCAGATGTCGACGACGTCGTCGCCACCGTCCGGGTCATCGTCGTCGGCGACCGGGTGCTCCTCCTCGACGGAAGCGGTGAAGGTGTTCCAGCTCGGCAAGACGGCGTTCACCTACCGCGACATCGTGGCGGCCACGGGGAACTTCTCGGACGACCTGGTGATCGGGCGCGGCGGCTACGGCGTGGTGTACCGCGGCGTGCTCCCCGACGGCCGCACCGTGGCCGTGAAGAAGCTGGCGAGGCCGCGCGACGGCGACTGCGAGCGGGAGTTCCGCGCCGAGATGGAGGTGCTCGCCGACCGGATGGGGTCGTCGTGGCCGCACCCGAACCTCGTCACGCTCTACGGGTGGTGCCTGTCCGGGTCGGCGAAGATCCTGGTGTACGAGTACCTGGACGGCGGCAACCTGGAGTCGCTGGTCGGCGACACGGCCGCGTTCGGGTGGGGGCGGCGGCTGGACACGGCGATCGGCGTGGCGCGCGCGCTGGTGTTCCTGCACCACGAGTGCCGCCCCGCGGTGGTGCACCGGGACGTGAAGGCCAGCAACGTGCTGCTGGACCGGGACGGGCGCGCCAGGGTGACGGACTTCGGGCTGGCACGCGTGGTCCGGCCCGGCGACACGCACGTGAGCACGGTGGTGGCCGGGACCGTCGGGTACGTGGCCCCCGAGTACGGCCAGACGTGGCGCGCCACGACCAAGGGCGACGTGTACAGCTACGGCGTGCTCCTGATGGAGCTCGCCACGGGCCGGCGCGCCGTGGACGGCGCCGAGGACGAGTGCCTGGTGGAGTGGGGGCGGCGGATGGGCAAAGAAGGGTGGCGGTCGTCGTCGGAGAAGGCGGCGGCCGTCGGCACCGTGTCCTGGGAGCTCCTGATGCTCGGCATGCGGTGCACGGCAGACGCGCCGCAGGAGCGGCCCGACATGCCGGACGTTCTCGCCGCGCTGCTCGACGTGGCCGAGAACAGCGGCGCGCACCTCCAATTTACGTGACGAGTATAGGTCATCGTCGTTGTTGTTGTTGTTGTTTTTTCATTTCGCTTGTTTTTAGCAATTGTTATATTAGTTCGCCATTGATTCATGATGTGGATAACAGAAGGAAGGAGAGGGCTAGATGCAATTTTGGCTGTAAAGAAGACACGTTCGCTGTACATTCTCATGCAAACAAGAACTTGTAGATTTTCCAGCTTCCATCCCTTGCAAATTGCGATGCGATCGTATCCGGTATCCAGTATCCTAGGCGTGCAGGTGCAGTGATGGTAGTTGGAAAAGGGCATTCGCCGTCACTTGTACCTCGGACCATGACAATTCTGAAGTGTCTGAACCTGAACCTCATCACGCACGCCTATGATTCTATGAATTCTTCTATGAACGTCGCAACCTCATGACGCACGCCATGAACGTCGCGCCCGCCGTGCACTAGAAGCGATTCAGGCGTCTGGTCAAAGACTGACATTTACTATTAGACATCATCGAGCGGTCAACTATTGTTTTGTTTTTTTGGTCAATGCACGTGAAGGGCTTTCGCAAAGTAATCCAAACTTAGTACTCAATTATTTATTAAACCTCCAAGTCTTTGGTCTTCACAAAGTACAATAAGCCGTTAGTGGAGCATGCTGCATACATTGCATCGATGCATACTGGTCGGATAGGTCCATGAGGCCGGATGTGAACCCAAAGCTGAACAGACAACAGAGTGAAAAATAAAGTGCCGATGAATCATGACCACCGGCATTCCGGCAACGACGAGTGGTGGGCCTTGGCAACAATCGAACGCGTGCGTGCACGGCGAACCAAACAAGCAGCACTTTGCTTCATTCGTTCCCTTTTCCAAACAAAACAAATCCCTTTCGAACCGTTAGTCTTTGTTTACTGTCCCCCCGGCCCTGGGTTAAGGCCTTGTTTACTTCCAAATTTTTTTGCAAAATAGAAATAATAGCACTTTTATTTGTATTTGATAAATATTATCCAATTATAGACTAACTAGGTTCAAAAAATTCGTCTCGTCAATTCCGACCAAACTATGCAATTAGTTTTAGTTTTTATCTATATTTAATACTTCATGCATACGTCTAAAGATTCGATGTGACGAGGAATCTGAAAATTTTTGCAAAATTTTTACAGGAACTAAGGCCTTGTTTAGTTCCAAAAAATTTTGTAAAACAGGCACTGTAGCACTTTCGTTTGTATTTGACAAATATTGTCCAATCATGGACTAACTAGGCTCAAAAGATTCGTCTCGTCAATTTCGACTAAATTATGTAATTAGTTTTTATTTTTGTCTATATTTAATACTTCATGCATGTGTCTAGAAATTTGATGTGACGAGGAATCTGAAAAATTTTGCAAAATTTTTTTGAACTAAACAAGCCCTAACAACGGGCGCACACGCTGCCACGCGCGCCAGGGAATGGCACGAATCCACCGAGGAAAGGTGACCAGACCAAGCTGCCCATCCCACTCGCACCGGCCACCGCTCGCTCCTCTGCCCATGTCAGGGTCTCAGCCTCTCATCGATGCCGCCGGTCGCGCCGGCGGTTTGCGTCCAAACCTGAGGCGCGCGGCGCGGGCGTTTGGACGGGCAGTCAGCCACCCGATGAGCGCGCCCGCGCCGCGCCGCGCCGCGCGACGCCCTGCACGGCTGCGCCCACCCAATCTGCGTTTCGTTTCTTTCCTCAGCCTCTGCCGGTCCACGAAAACGGCTGCGCGGGGCCCAGCTGCCGGAAAAGACAGGAAGGCACCAAAGAGCTCGTCGAGAACCAACCAAGCAGCTAGCAGCCTGCCGGCGCCGGGACCGAAAACGACGGCCGCGCCCGCGCGTTTGGCAGTTGGCACTTGACGACTACACCGTTCTATGCCCAGACTAGACACCGGTCGGGTTGTACGATCGCGACGTCGTGTTCGTGTTACTACTCCAAGCCTGCGGCTCCGCCTGTGATCGCCAACCGCCAGCGCCGATGCCTGGGCTGGGCGGACCAGGACGGCAGGACCTGACCTTACGGCTTGTGGAATCAAAGAAAAAACGTATGGATCTGGGTTCAGATCTCCATTTCCTTATGTTTGGAGTGACGAATGAACAAAGTATCATAGGGAGAAATATTAGTGGGTTCGTGGTTGGCTGGTGGTGATGAGGGTCATGTCAAGAATTGATGCTCGGCCAACTTTGATTACTGCCTGTTGGGCTGTTTGGATGCACTCCAAAGCCTCGTTTACTTGCAAATTTTTTTTACAAAATGTGAATAGTAGCATTTTCGTTTGTATTTGACAAATATTATCTAATTATAGGCTAACTAGGTTCAAAAGATTCATCTCGCAAATTACATGTAAACTGTGTAATTAGTTATCTTTTTTATCTATATTTAATGCTCCATACATATGCCGCAAGATTCGATGTGACGGGAAATCTGAAAAATTTTGTAAATTTTTTTAGGAACTAAACAATGCCCAATTTACGAGTGGATTTTTTTTAACTCCAGTCCTTTCCAACCCGTGTAGATCAGGATATATTGAAGTGCAGCAAAGGAGTCCTTACAGGGTGACGGTGCTGGTACGAAGAGAAGTAGTGTACCATTTGGAGCATACCGTAATATCTATGGGTGGGACAGTCCACAACCTTCTTTTCTTTGTCGAGGCTAGGTTGATTGTTGCTTGGGAACTATAGAAGCTTCGCAACGACAAAGAGTTTTTCACAGGCGTGACCCTACCTCTTCTATGTGGCTTGGCAGTTTGAAGAACCAATGTATCCTTTAGAGTGTCCATTTCAAGGATGATTTGAGGTCATCCTTTTGTGTGTTGGCTTGATGCTTTTAGTTAATCTTAGATGTAAGAACGTCTTACTTTATTTAATACAAAAAACTCTCACTCTTGGGATTTTTCCCACAGTTTTTTGCCTAAAAAAAATCATAGGGACTACTTTTAAATTTCGGCCTTGTTTAGTTCACCCCGAAATTCAAAAACATTTCAAGATTCCCCGTCACATCAAATCTTGTGGCACATGCATGAAGCACTAAATATATAAGAAAACAAAAACTAATTTCACAGTTTATCTGTAATTTACGAGATGAATCTTTTGAGCCTAGTTAGTTTATGATTGGATAATATTTGTCACAAACAAACGAAAATGCTACAGTACCGAAATCCGAAATCTTTTCGGAAGTAAACAAGGCCTTCTTATAAAACCCATGTCAGGTCAAAACCGCGGCAGGTATTGTTGTTCATCAGATGTCACTAAGTGTGGGTCTTCGGTGGCTCGGGTGGCCCCACTCTCAGTGTAGAACTCTGAGTTCTCATGATGACTGATTGGTCTATTCTATTTTTGTTCATCCTCCCTCCTCCGTATGATCCAACATTTCCTTGTATACCGAGGTAGGTCGCGGGCGGAGGGGGGGCAGGGAGCGCGGCCTTCTTCCCCTTTTTCTTTTTCCTTTTTCTCTCTCATTATTCCTTTCCTATTTCTATTTCTTTTTACTATCCCTTTACTCTTTTACCTATGTAGGTGGTTAACA
>Ga0182004_10005661_pt1 | contig 10163 bp, 7 predicted proteins | sample Sormic07211540_1_FD_120479 | JGI IMG/M metagenome (GOLD analysis project Ga0182004, IMG submission 120479) | Endophyte microbial communities from Sorghum bicolor roots, Mead, Nebraska, USA - 072115-40_1 MetaG | ecosystem: Host-associated > Plants > Roots > Unclassified | place: USA: Nebraska...
GGGCGGCTGGCTTTGTGCTTGGCTGCCCACCCACTGTAAGGGCGGTTCAAATGTTAACCGCCCCTACAGTGTGGGGAGGGGCGCTCTCTTAGTAAGTTTTTCACGTAGTGAAAGAATAATAGGTGGCTGGCTTTCATCAGGTCATCTCTATGCAGTTATGTAAAATGTTGTGGTGTAAGCATCCTAGTGATTTTCTACCCTAGTTATTGTTATTAGTTTGTTATTGCAAAGCGCGGACTGTTCTTTCTCTGTTCACTTTGCTGAAATTTGGGTTATGCTGCTGCTTATGCCGATTTATTGTGAGAGGATATTAAGCCAAATTTATGAATGCCTTGGAACTTTATGGGCATAAGCCTGGCTTTGGCTCCGTGCCCACTGAGCAAAATAGAAGAGAGACAACAGTTTCTTGCTACAATGTAGCAAGCTAGAGCCAAAGCTCCAGCCTAAATTGTACTTCTATTGCATCCGTATACGTGATACGTCTATGTATTGGCAGCTAGCCGGTCAGGAGGCCTGGTTTGCCTGCTGCCAATTGTACATAGGTCTAGCCCAGCCCAAATATTGCTCCTATCTTATTTCCCGTGACAAATGTATTTGGACCAAATATGTTGCTCGGATTATTTCTCGTGACAAATGTATTTGGGAGAAGGCTTTTTTTCCGAACGTAAGGGACAAGTTCTTCTAAGCTCAATTTTGCTTGAAGTTTGATTTGTCTTCCTTATTTGGAAACCAACCTCGGTTCACTTTTGAAACCTATTGAACTTGCATGGTGGATGGTTTGGATGGTGGTTTTATCCTATCTCGTGGCGCCATGTTAGCCGACAAATCTGACTAAATTGTATAAATAATTCTTTTGAGAAATTTAAAAGAGACCTTTTACAATGGTTGGACTCGTTTTCCATCGCCTCCGCTAAAAAACTTTTTTTCGTAAATTAATTCGTGGAAGGGTAATAACGTTATTGTAGGTTCTCTCAAACCCCAACATCTATCATCGGCGGCGATGGCTCCCTGGTAGACGCCGGCGGGTGGCACCCTAAGAAGATTTTAAAAAACCTTAAAAAGAAGAATTTTATCTAACTATAGTACTTGAATCATACACCCTAACTATACTACTCAAAATATTATGTTTACAATTATGAATTTACCCTTTATTCTCATAATTTCGGAGGCGATGAGAGGCGATGTGACGTCTATGGCCCACTGACCATAGACACATCTATCGCCTCCCATCACCTTGCTCCATTCGCCTCTCATCGTTTTTCATGTTCTGGCTGACCATAGACACACCAATCAGTCCTCATCGCCTCTCCAACCATTGTAAAAATATTTAATTTAAAATCCTAAAATCAGAGTTAACATAAAAATGTTACTCAGTCTCTAACTTAAGGTATCTAGTCTAGAATTATCATGGAAGCACCTCATACTAGATTGAAGAAAAGTGCATATATGTTTATGTCCTGGCTGTAAATTAAGAGCGACGTATTTCATGATGCAAAGCATAACCTGGTATGCTAAACATGGTCTGGTCTTGTCTATCTATTTAAGGGTGTCTGACTGCAGAATGACCCCGTTTCGCCGATGCTTCTATTGCAGTTAACTGCACCCAAAGGCCAAAGCCGATTCTGATTGTCGTCACTAGTTGTCAGACAAAGAATCGAACTCACCTTGTGAATGGAAGAACGAGATGCATATGTTACCAGCGCGATCCCAATAATCATGGGGCTAATCCTTGGTGTTTTCGGAAGATTCTTAATGCTGTAGTGGTGCTAATCATCATGCTCTCCAACTCAAAGTCCAGGAGGGTATTTGCCTGTCTTGCCCTACCCCTACTGCGTTTGGTACGGTAGTGCTCACATCATTTGCCTGCATCTCTCATCTCCTTTCTCCCCACCCAATCATCACCAGAAGAAAAAAAAACGCCTGCAACCCGTGCTCGTATGATTGACGGCCCGGGCGGCTGACAGCTGGCTGTTGTGCATGCAGTTGCAGTGGCTTTGCTCTGCTGCGATTTTCGTCAAAGTACAAACGGCTCTGCTTATTTATTATTAATGATGAGAAGAGCTTCTCAACATGTCATTATTTTTCATAGCAAAAAAAAAAAAAGCTATTATTTATACACCTGAGAGATGTGGGTGGTGTGGACCTGGTGGTGGTCCTATGGAGGAGGAGGAGGAGGGTGTAGCTGGGTTGCCTTTGTTCAGTTTGTTGGTTAAGCTTCTCGTCTTAATGGATGATGATGGCTATCCTCTTATCCTCTGGATTCGGCTGCCGTATCAAATCTCTTGGCCAAGGGCTCTTCTTGCTCAAGCCTTGTTTGGTGGTATTGGGTGGGTTTGATCAGGTCTTGGAAAGGGCTGTGTGTGGATGTGTCCGCGTCTTTCCTCCCTGCTGGATTTGTTTTCACCAACAAGATACTGCTGTACAGATTTTGTTGCATTCCAATTCCCACCCCCATTTAGATTTAGACCCCATGTATACAAAAAGTAAGTGCACCTAGCCATAATCCAAAGGATAACACATATATACTTTGCAATTTGGCCTTTTTGTAGCAAGAAGAATATGTGCTGAAAAGCAAAGAGAATCTGTCCTGGTGGAAAGAGATACTCATGCTCATACACGTAATTGGCTCTACACCTCTAGGGGTTTCCATGGAGCAACCAAACAGAGTATTGCTACGTTTTTTTTAAAAAAAAAAGAAATAGAGCAGAGTACTGCTGGGAGTTGACTAAAGAGTACACATGCTAATCCGAAAGTGAACAAGCCTGCCCTAGTGGACGGCGAGATTGGTACACGGGATCTCGTGTTTCTCATGGAAGATTGAGAAATAGTTATTGGATTGACCAAAACCTTGAATTAGCGAGAATAATAACGATTTAGAATTTGGGAAGCAAGTTGGTGCTCCAAAACTCCTTTTTATATGTTTAACAAGGCACCATTTTTATCTTTTGTGTTTTATTATTCATCGTTCCATTCCCCATTATTAGTTTACGAAACTGTTACAAGCAGGTTAAAGCATTGTCGTACAAAATCATCCTTAAAAGTTAATGAGAGCACCAAACCAGCGTGACAGCATAAAAAAACAGGTCAGCATCCTTTTGTTTTAAAAATGAGATCACGATCGACTAGGTAGATTATGAAAACTAGTAGCTTGCTCGTGATAGCGTAAGCCCCAAGCCTATGCGCTGACCAGTAAGAAGTGACATCACGTTTCTCTCATCCTCTTCTCTTCTCGGTGGCTTTGTTTAGTTCACCCCCAAAATTCAAAAACTTTTTAAGATTTTTCTGTCACATCGAATCTTGCGGCATATGCATGGAACATTAAATATAAACGAAAACAAAAACTAACTGCACAATTTGACTGTAAATCACGAGATAAATCTTTTTAGCCTAGTTAATTTATAATCGGATAATAATTGCTAAATAAAAACAAAAATGCTACAGTACCGAAAACTAAATTTTTTTTCAAAAAAAGGCCTTACCAGCCACGGCTGCTGAATGGACTGCACTACACCCTCGTGTTTGCTCCTGCAGTTTCTGGTCACTGTATATGTTTGGTTCATTCTATTTTGTTAACATCTATTACATCGAATGTTTGACACATGTCATGTATTTACGAAACTAAAAACATAATTAGAGAGTAATTTATGAGATAAATTTTTAAATCTAATTAGTCTATGATTGTACACTAATATCAAATAAAACGAAAATACAAACTTAAGAAAGGGTACCACTAGCAGCAACAAAAAAGGAAAAGGGCTCTTGTTCCATCGGTAAAACAAAATTAGTTCCTTGGATTTAAGTTTTGCATTTTTATTAAAATGAAACACGGTTTAAGCGGTTGTATCAAGTTTCAACCTAGTGTCGAGGTTTTATTGAAAATGTGGATTTTGCAGCAAATCAAAATAGTAAAAGCGGTTGTATCGATCAATGTGGAGTTTCCATTTTCATTTTAAAGAAATTTAGAATTGATGCGTCTTTAACCTTTAGCTATTTACCTGCACCGTTAGGACCTTAGTTCTAAGGACCTTATCCCTGAAACATTATCTTATCTTCGTCTAATGAAACGGCAGCCGATAGCCTTACATTGAAAAATATCATCATTGAAAGAGATGTTAAAAAAAAGTCAGACAGCCATAAAAATAAACTGGAATATTCCCCACAATGTTTGTTAACATTGTGGCTGTTGGGCAACGGCCACATGTTTGGTTTGTCATTAAATCCTCTCATTTTTCTATGGATGGATTTTCCTCTTAGTTAAATGGTTTGTATTCGAAGAAAAAAATTGCACAAGCAACTCTAATTCTGAAAGCTGAATGGAGGCGGAAATGCTTAAATATAGTTAGGGATTTGTTTTTGCTACAGAAAATTTTGAGATTAAACTGAACTCGACTAACTTACTAATAGTGGCAAAACTATTGAAGATTAAAAGTTCACTCTTTGTTTCGCTCATTGAATGCCTATGAAAGTGAGATGTTTGTGACAGTAATGCAGGGCTATAAATCAATGAGACAACAATGCTCCAATCGATCCGATGCTTAAGGTATCCAAAAGCCTTTAAATTATAAAACGTTTTAATTTTTTTAATTATGTAGCTTTCATTCTATACACAGATGACATTGTACCTAAGATATAAAATAAAGTAAAGTCCACCACCGATCTCTAAACTTGTATGATCGTGTTATCTCGGTCCCTAAATTCGCAAATCGACTGTTTAGATCTCCGAACTTGTTCATCTGTGTCATCTCGGTCATTAAACTTAGAAATCACCCGTTTATGTCCTCTAATTTGTTCAGTTGTGTCATCCAAGTTTCTAAAGTTGGTTTTGAGCCTCATCTAGGTCAAAACAAAGCGATATAAAAACTTTATATCAAAAAATAATTCATAACTTTTTCATATCAACTCGAATGAAGACAACTTTATACCAAATTTGTAGTTCTCAACATAATCTTTAACTTTGTAGTTGAAAAGTTTTTTATTTGAAGTCATTTAGTGGTATAAAATTTAATTTTGAATTTCAAAATCTATAAACTTATAAAAAAAATATTTTGGGATCCTAACGATTTTAATTTAAAAACTTTTCAACTATAAAGTTGTAGATTGCGTTGCTGCCTACAATTTTGATATAAAGTTTATCTCCATTTGAGTTCATATGAAAGGTTACGAGTTATTTTTCAATATAGAGTTTTTAGATGAGAACAAGTTTGAGGACCTATATGAAAGATTTTTAAGTTTAGGGACTAGGGTGACACAATCAAATAAGTTTAGGTACCTAAATAATTGTTTGTTCAGTCGTTTTGCAAGTTTAGAGACCGAGATGACACACCCATATAAATTTAGCGACCGGTGATGGACTTTACTCTATATATTATAATAAATATATATTTTTTAAAAAAAGTAGAACATCTCATAGTTGAAACAGAGGGAGTAGTTTTGACTTTTGAGGTCTCATCCGGTCCTGTTTTCAAACCCAGTCAGACAAAAGAAAAAAGAGGAGAAAAAAAAGGGAAAACTACTAGCGCTAGAAGCAAAATCTTTCCCGGGGCAGCCGCAAAGGCCACGTCACCTCCTCGGCTTATCTCTCACTCGCATACGTGATCCATGCGTAGGCACTAGAGGCAGCACAGCCTCCCTCCCTCCCTCCCCATTCCGAGTTCCGACTCCCACGCACACAAACACATCTCCCCTTCCCTTCCCCGCAACTACTCTCTACTCTCTACTACACGCTTCAATCTATCTAAGAAACAGACAGACCAGACCACGCACGCCGGCCGAAAACCAGAATTCTCCAAGCAATCCTGTCGCCAACCCCGGCCACACGGATCGGGGGCTGTCGTCTATTGCCGCCGGCGCCGATCGACGCCGACGCCGATGGGCTCCGCCGATCGCAGCAAGGTACATCCATCAGTCGGCTCTCGCACGTCTCCGCTCTCTATCCCTTGCCACCATGCTCTGTGATCTCGGCCTGACCTCTCCTCCACCCGTCGTCGCTGCAGATCGATGGGATCGTGGTGGCGGAGAAAGGCGCCAGGAGCTGCGTCGAATGCCGCGCCACCACTACGCCCATGTGGCGCAGCGGCCCGACCGGGCCCAGGGTAAGCTCATGATCGCCCTCCCTCCTCTTGTTTGCTCGGCTCCATATAGCGTTCGTCCGGATAAGGCACCACCAGAATGGGGATTCCTCCTGGTCGCTGGATTCGCTGCTGATCTTGATCAACCTAGCTATTTATACACACACGACTCCGATAGTCCTGCAAATACTACTCGTTTTTATGTTGTGGTATAGGATAGGATATATGTGATCATCTACTTGTAACCTTCTTATATTACTGATTTTTTTTGTGCTGTCAATCCTGCCCGCTTAGTAGGGATATATATACACACCCCTTCTCGTGTGTGCTTATGATGAACTTGCTTCTTTTTATGAGTAAGTTCTTTTTTTTAGATAAAATGAATTAAGTTCTAATCAATAGGAAAGATATATATATGCCACTCTCAACAACATGGTACAAGTATGGAAGGGATTTTGTTTGTCTAAAAAAGCTGGATCCACGATGATCTGCTGATATCTTGTAGTGAATGTGGAATTAAAATTCGATCTAGTATAACACAGTACGATGCAATCGAGGTACCAAAGACCAAGTCAAATTGGTGCGCTCTTAGCAGTGTGTTCTAATCAGAGACAGCTATAGCTAAGGACGATCGAGCCACATTCCACCAAATCTAACCTGTGCGCCCAAGGTCTTCCAGTTTTTGAATTCCTTACGCAACAGGTTGACAGTACCATCAACGAGAGCTGTCACTCTGAGACAAGCATGCTTTTCGAGGGTCTATTCAGAGAAGTTTCCTCTTACTCTTACGGCCAAATGTTTGAAGTGGACTTGACAATGGAGGAACTATTTGCAATTAATTGAGATAAATGAAACCTGCTCTATTAATTTTTCATGTAATATTGCTTTCATATTCATCATATGGCAGTATTTTATTAACTGAATTAGGGATTACAAACATGTTCTTCGCAATCTGTAGTTACAAGACGTTTTGTTTGATTTGGGACAGGGAATGGTGAGTTGGGTTTTGGTGATCTATTGCTAATACGACTTGTCTTGTTGATATTTCTCTCTATTCAATTGAACTGCAACTTGGTAGTTAGGTGAGCTGTTCCTTCCAACAGTGCTAACCACCGAGCCAATGGTGTGCCGGGAGAAAGATACTTTATCCACTTTGATTCTCCTAGTAGCTTGATAATTTTTCATTTCTGTCCTCCACTTTTTCAATGTGCTTCCGCTGACCCGAATTGCGCACCAAGACATGACTTGTTACACTGTTTTTCAGGGTAATAAAATAACAAAGAGAATTGTTTATTTGGAAAAAAAACTTGATGCTTAATTTCACTTTCTGTTGGCAGTCACTTTGCAACGCTTGCGGGATTCGGTACCGAAAGAAGAGAAGGCAAGAGCTTGGCCTAGACCACAAGCAGCAGCAACAACAAAATAATGGTGAGGCAAAGGCTGAAGTAAAAGACAGCTCTAGCAACAGCAGTAGCAGCGGGAGCAGCAACTTGCAGGTGGTGCAGAAACGGAGGCTCCTCATGGGAGTGGAGGAGGCTGCTTTTCTGCTGATGACCCTATCTTCGCCCACGTTCACATTGCTACATGGCTAAGAGCCCTCCAACACCAAATCAACAATGTACATACACAGACACACCAACCTTTGCACAGCCACTACCCAACGATTCCAGTCCAAATCATACAAAGTTACTCACACCTGTATGAGATAGGGAGGGAGGGGGCCTATCTCAGGATTGTGTGATCTTGTGATAGGCATGGGTTATTAGTGCCAACCTAATCACTCCATTGATCATCTTGTTCTCCTCTGTTTTCGCCGTACCCGTAGATCTTGATGTCAGCCATATCGGCTATGTGATTTGTGGTAGGCTCCATAATTCAGAGGTCTGTTGATCTCACTCCCCCACACATCTTTTTCTGTCCTTTTCTCTGTCTTTTTTATGTTCTCCCTCTTTTGGTTTTTGTATGTACTTTGATGTCGCCCCTTTGTGAGGGATGGGTGATCAAAAGGAGACGCCATCCCTCCTCATTCTGGAATAAAGTTCAAAATAATAAAGGATTTGAGATGTTTCATTTCAGTTAGTTTCAGTAAGTTTGTGTTGTTGTGTCATGAGCAAGAAAATGCTGGCCGGGGTCGGCATATGTAAAATCGTATATGGGTGCTGGTGGGTAAAGAATACAGAGATGAGTAAGTTCATTGACACTGAGCAGGACGTGTCTTATTGCAGGTAAATACTAGGTACTGAGAATGTGACGACGCGATTTATGTTTCGCAAGACACCTCGGAGAGCAGTTCTTAGTGACAGGCCCAAGGCAACCAGCACGCCGTCAAATCGGAACAGCTTCGAAAGTACGTGTTCCGGGATCAGGTATGACTTGAGCGTCCGGACAGGGCTACCACTGTTTGGACAGAACATTGCTCATTCGTGATTCGATTCACCATCGCAGTTGCTGCACAAAAAAAAAAAGGTAGCGCAACTAAATTAAGCAAGCACGTGTTCCTTGCGCCACCGTTGGCGCGTACGGGAACATTGTTAGGGGGACCGCTGATTGCTTCCCGCATTGATCGTCTCCGTTGTCGAGCGCTCTGCTCTGGAGAAGCTGCGGAATTCAGAGCGTGTGCTTTGTGTCGTGTCGCAGAGCAGGTGGTGAGCGAGCCGGTAGGCCAGGCCGGGAGAGGAATTCAGCCTTGCCACCGTTGTCTGATCAAATGTTGACAAGTCCTAATTTATTTAGGAAAAGATCTAAATTACTCCCTCCACGTATTATGTTTGTCCATATAACCCCCTAAAGAATTTTTGGGTTTAGTTCTTCCCGGTGGTTTCACAAACCAGAGCACTTTTCACCTTTAATAGCTAATTAAAACAAGATTTGCCGAATCATGGCTGGTTTTGCCGATCTGGGTGCCATGCAAGCATACGATGTGGCAATGAGTTCTGCAGCCCACATAACCCCGTCCCTCTTCCCTACGGCCCAGTCCATATCATCTCTTCTCTAAATTTCTTCCGATGGTCTATGCCGCCGTCTCTGTTTTCCAGCGGCGCACAGTCATGATTCAAACTGACTTGATGCTTGCAGTGTAGAGGAGTTGATTGGCGACGACGACGACAAAGTCGATGAGGTGTGTTCCTCTGCTCCTAACTGGATACAAAATTGATGTATTGTGGAGTTTACATGTCTACAACTAGGCTGGGTTGTTACGGTTGTAAATATGGGGTTTTGTAATGCGGATGAGATCAAGTTGGTGTGTGTCCTTAATTAATTGATTTATTAGAAGTGGTCTGTGCATTTCCTTGTGAATTACAACTTTATTATTGTGTCATATTTCTTGTCGATAGGGGTAATGGATCTGCTAGACATTTTTCAGGTTAGATTTCATTTTGGAGGCCAATTTGATTATGATGGGTTTACAGTGAACTATGTAGGTGGCTCTGTGGGGATGTCTTTTATAGAGAGGGACAGATTATTTTTTTTCGAAAACGTGCATTGGCACGTGTTGCTTTAAGGAAAAAGGGAAGTCTGAGTACAAGCACGTAAAGAACCATGGCGAGATGCCATGGGCTGACGGCCAAACACACTAACACAGAGCACCGGTTTTAACAGTGGAGCTTAACCGGTATACTAAGGAAAAGAACTATTCCGCTCAAAGAGAGAGGGGGAGGGGGACACTCTAGGAGATTAGGTGAACGAGTGGCGAGAGGAGCCGGTATCTTGCTGCCACCCACGATTCCATCTCTTCCTGGATGCGCTTTAGAAGCAAGGAGCAAGAACGGTAGGCGTCGTCGAACGTCCGCCTGTTGCGCTCCTTCCAGATTTCCCAGGTGACCAAAAGAACAATGGAGTCAAATGGCTTGCGCACATCGGCATGAATGACACTCCTTGTCTCCAGCCACCAATCCGCGAGTGTGCCGTCCGTGCCCGGGGCATGTTGCTGAAGGTTCGCGATGCTCAGCAGGCGGAACCATACCTCCCTAGTGTAGACGCAAGCGAGGAGAAGGTGGTCGGAAGTCTCGTCCTGCTGTCCACAGAGTGAACATACCGCCGTCTGCTGTAGTCCATGGCGTGCCCTTCTAGCTGCTGTCCAAAGCCGTCCATGAA
>Ga0182004_10005662_pt1 | contig 10161 bp, 10 predicted proteins | sample Sormic07211540_1_FD_120479 | JGI IMG/M metagenome (GOLD analysis project Ga0182004, IMG submission 120479) | Endophyte microbial communities from Sorghum bicolor roots, Mead, Nebraska, USA - 072115-40_1 MetaG | ecosystem: Host-associated > Plants > Roots > Unclassified | place: USA: Nebraska...
ACGGTATCGGAACTAAACAAGGCCATAGTATAAGAGTGTACTCCTACACTAGTGGAGTAGTAGTACTCCCTCTATCCCAATTGGATTTTAAAAATCTTAAAAGAGACCAAATTTATTTATATAATAAAATAATAATATTTAAAAAATAAACTAAATATTATTAGGTTTTTCATTAATTATATTTTTTATAGTATATTTATTTGATGTCACAAAACTTTTAAATTTTTTTATAATTTTGATCAAACTTTATACACTTTAATGACTCTCCGATTCTTAAAACGAGGAGTACCATTTTATTTTTATATTTACCTAAAGGAACAATACTCCTACAAAGGAAGAAAAAACGCTGGGTGCAATGAAAGTTTTTACCCTTGTGGAGGTGGGGAGGAAATGGTAGGCGTAGGTGCCGTCGAGGCGGAACTCGTGCATGACCCAGTGCGTCTTGTGTCCTTTGGGTGCGCGGCCGCGGTAGAAGACGAGCGTCTTCTTCATGCCGACCAGCGCGCCGGAGCGGCCGCTGCGGATCTCGCGGTCCTTGCCGGTGGCCTTCCAGTACCCGGCCACCGTGGCGCGGTTGGTGCGCAGCCCCGTCGGGTACTTGCGGTCGCGGAGGCTGTAGAAGTACCACTCCTTCTCCCCCATCTTCGCCTTGTCTGTTGTGTGGTGATCGTCAGCAATGGCGGCTAGAAATGTCTATTCAATGTAATCATGCATGCATGCAGCTAGGACGACGGAGAATGCAACTGGATGAGGAACACTAGCTCACCTGGGAGCTCCCATGGCTCGCACTTGTTGAGGTCGATCTCGGCGATGGCGCGGCCGCAGAAGCTGCCGTCGACGGCCTTGCGGAGGAGGTAGTAGGTGATGAGCTCCTCGTCCGTCGGGTGGAACCGGAACCCCGGCGGCAGCTCGCCTCCACCTCCTCCTCCGCCGATGCCGACGCCGTCCAGGCCCAGCCGCGTGCCCAGCACGCCGAACCGCTCCATCGTCGTCGTCTCCGTCTCCGGCCTTCCCGCCGAACGAAGCTGCTCCTCCCTCGGCACAGCAGCAGCTAGTAGCACCAACAAAAACAAAACAACAGGATCGACGCCGTCCGGCCGGCCATTAATTAATGCAAGAGCAAGAGAAGGAATGGAAGGATCAGCATCAGGGCCAGCCAGTACCTGTGCTGTGGGAGTAGTGAAGGGAAGCTCTTCTGTTTTGGGGATGGAGCTCCGGCGGGGCTGGTGGGGTTGGTTTTATAGTGGGCATGCAGGAGCCAGGGAGACAGGGAGGCGTAGTGCAGTGGCTGGGTGGCTGGGTAGGAGGGGAGGGTGGGTGAGGAGTTAATGGCGGATTCGACGAATCGGGGGAGGGTGTCAGTCTCTCAGAGGCCTACCGGGGCGGGGGACGCCGGACGTGACGTGGCGGAGTGGTCGAGCTTTGCTTCTGTCTGGGGTTTTGGGGGAGGCTGGACGGTGCACACACACTCAACGGATCGGACGGACCAAGGGCGTGGTGACGGTGGATTTCACCTAGCAAGCCACAGTTCACTCTAAGGTCTTGTTTAGTTTTCAAAATTTTTAGGAAATCGACGCTGTAGCACTTTTGTTTGTATTTGACAAATATTGTCCAATCATGGACTAACTAGGCTCAAAAGATTCGTCTCATCAATTTCGACCAAACTGTGTAATTAGTTTTTATTTTCGCCTATATTTAATACTCCATGCATACGTCTGAAGATTCGATGTGACGCGGAATCTGAAAAAATTTGCAAAATTTTTTGGGAACTTAGAATTTGTTTACATCCAAAAAGTTTGATCAAAACTAATTGTACAGTTTGATCGAAATTTACGAGACGAATCTTTTGAGTCTAGTTAGTCCATAGTTGGACAATAATTACCACAAACAAACGAAAGTGCTATAGTGTCACGAATTTTTTTTCCTTCACCAACTAAACACGGCCTCAGATGCTATTTCCCAAAGTTTTGAAAATTGACGACTATGACGCGACTAGTCGCTAGGCTTTGCCCTGGCGCCTAGACAAGGGGGGTAGTCGGGCTTCGAATCGAGCAGAGTGCCTAGGCGATGGCTTGTGGCGATTCCGCGGCGATTCGCGACGCCCAGGTGCCCTAGTCGTCGTGTAGGCGTGCTTGGTGGGCCCACACGGGCGAGCGCACCGAATAATGGCGCCACGGGCGCATGCGCAAAAATTATGTGACGTGGGTAGAGTGCGCGCGTCACACAACGGATCGGACAGACCTGTTACGGATATTTTATCCAGGTTAATCTCATCTCCTCGGATCCTCTTACGAGAGATCTACGACTGCTTACGGATATCACCCACGACTACGCACGTACCCGTGGAGACCGGTTCCACCTCCGTGATATCACCCACGACTCATCGTGGGCTCGAGCTTACTTGGGAGAGAGTTTCCCTTCCCCTCCGACTTGTATAAATACTCGTGATCAATGAATAAAGAAACACCGAGTTCATTCTATTCCTCTCTGTTCTTGTACTTTGGTATTCCACTCGTAACACGTTATCAGCACATCGCTCTTCCCTGCCCCAGAGGGGAATAGCTCAGTTGGATAGAACATCATCGAGAGATCGACCTTCACCCAGGGCTTCATCCAAAGGTATAATCGTGTCGTTCCCTCGCCATAATCCCGCCTCAATGGCTTCACTCATCCTACAAATCGTCTGGATGGCGATGAACCGTGCCCGGACATTGGGCACACACTTCGGCAACAACTGCCTTCAGGCGGAACTACTAGAGGACATCCGAGAACTCCTTGGAGAGGCTCGTGGCTATGCTTTCGGGGCGAACGCCGTGATCTCGACAGGAACCCCAGACGTTTTTCTCTACGACGTCGTTTTGGGGGACACCGACGTGCAAACGTCGCCCCTCCGTCACTACGTTCGGTGGTGTCGTCCACGGCTTCGCCCGCGGCGCCATCGTCGAGGGCACCGACTCCACCGGCGTCTCCAGCGCCGGTCCTCGCCTTGCCGGCTCCACCCCGGCCTCGGTGCCCACTCCACGGCGACGGCCCGTGCCCACCACCGCCACCATCCATGGTGGCCAGCCAATGGCTGTCTCTGGGCATAGAGCCACTGTCGCCGATCCGGTACCCGACGCCGACGCCGTCTCCTGAGCGGACTGTCCTCTGCGCCGTCCGTCTCCACCGACCATCGCGGATATCAGCGTCGCCTCGTGTGCCAGCGTACTTCGTCGACCCGGCGCTCGCTGCTTCACCACCGCCGCCACCAACTCCGCCCCCGCGTCTCCGTCGCACATGGATCAGCGTCCCCCACGGGCCTTCGCCTCGGGGACGCGCTCCCCCGGCTTGAGCTCGTCCATGGGGGAGGGGGAGGAGGAGGTCGAGCCGTCGCTGCTCGGCACGGTTGCCCACCCGCGGCCTTGCCGTGGTCCTCCTCCGCGCGGCAACGGAGGCCGGCTTCGGAGGAGCGCTCGCAGCCTCGCGGCCTCGGCGCACGTGGCGCTCACGGCCCCGACGCGGCCCCGACCAAGCCCACGTGCGTCCTCGCCTCGCGACCTCAGCGCAGCCGCAGCGCTCGCGGCCTCGCGGCCTTGGCGTTTCGGCGCAGCGCTCGCGGCGCTCGCAGCCTTGCCAGCCCGTTGGCCTCGACGGCGGTGTAGCTCCCACCCCTGCGCGACTAGCGGCCGAGGCGGGCGCACGCAGCCGCGACCCCTCGCCGCGGCTCGCCCCGACGCAGCAGCGCCAGCCCGATGACACGACGGCGGCGAACTCCGCGAACGCGCGACCCTGCCCGCGACTGCGCGTCCGCCCCGACCCTCGTGGCTCCTACCGCGGTCTTCCACTGCAGTGCGGTGGGCCCCACAGGGCGCACGCAGGCCAAGGCGGGCCCACGCGGCCCCCACGCACGCGGAGCCAAGGCGCGCCGCCCTGGCGGCAGCGGCTGATGAGCAGGGGCTGGGGTTAGGGTTTTCAAACCCTAACTCACAGCTTATATATGGCTCACTCCCCCCTCCCCAATTGGGCCGAAGTGGCGGCCCAGGTCCAGGTTGGGGCCTGCGAGCTTTCAGTCTGGGCCAGTTATCATTGGCTATTTTATTTTTATGAATTAGCTAATTTATTTTCATTTCTTTATTTACATAGCATTTATTTTTCATTCCCTAAATTACATCAGCTTGTTAGTCTAATTTTTCTTGTAAATTTAGACCCTGATGTAAATTGCATTGTAAATATTTTTTACATTTCGCAATCATATTATGAATGAAAAATTTATTACATGTCGAACGCGTTTTGTCTTTACAATTCCCTATCACATGTACATACTAGTATAATGCCCGTGCTAACGCTACGGCTTAATTTTGAAATGCTTGTAAAAACAAAAATTATAGTTCAGAAATATTTTTTCATGTAACAAGGCATAATAGAGCTATTGTCGTATTATGAGCATCTATGTTACATTTTGTCTAACTCTTTAATCATGTATTGGACATCTTTAGAGATGTTGTCGAAACATTTGTTTGCTTTGCTCACCAAAATGTCCGCAAAAAATTCCATCCTTAGCGAAGTTGAGTGTTGTGCATGGCAAATGATAATTAGCTATTATTTTTTAGTGTAAGATATGTATTGTTATAGGCTATATATGCTTACACGGTTAATTTGTGGCAAATTTTTGCCATCTCACAACTTTATGAAGTTGTATACAAGAAAGCTTCCCAATTTCCTGGAAAAGAGCAGTTGTTATTGATGTTCACAATGAATGAAATAACCATTTTACTGACAAATGTGAAATGTATTAGAGCATCTCCAAAGGCTTTGGCAAATTGACTTGGCATTTGTTGTTGTTTGCAAACTCCCATAACAAAATGCAAAGGATAAAAATAGGCTATCTCCAAAGGAATTGGCATTTGGACTTGGCAAAAGATAAAAATAGGAGGTCTCCAGACGCGCGCGCTTTCCTTGCGCGTGACTTTGCTCGCGCGATCAGGTTTGCAAAGCCGTCCACAACTTGGCATTTTTGCCAAGTTTGCTTCCTCATTTGCCAAGTTGCCCAAATTGCAAACTCCAAATGCAAAACTGTTGGATACCCCTTTTAGAGCTTTTTGGCAAATTACTCAAACGCAAACCTCAAATGCAAAACCCTTGGAGATGCTCTTACAAGTGGTTACCAGTATTTATTATTATCTGTAACCTTTGTTACAAGTGGATATTCTCGCTTCTATTTATAAATATTGCTGGTCCACTTTGCATTTGTGAGTCCCATGGTGAGACCGAGTCTTCTAGCAATAGTGTGTAATGTAGGTATATATGCTATTTTTTTATTATAACCCTCCAAACATGCCTCATCTTTAAGGGGGTCCATAATATGCACGGTTTGTTTTGCATATCCAATATAAATAAAATATAAGTTCCATCCTTATATAATATGGTAGTAGAATCTAAAAAGAAACATAAAAACTATTAGTGGTAAACAGAATGAATTAATTTTTTAAAGCAGTACACATAACCTAACTTACATGGCTACAATCTTTAATTTTGTACTCCATGTTTGGCCAACACTCATGGACTTTTCTTAATTTTTCATAGTATACCTTATCAATCTTACCACAACATCGTTGATCTCGTCTGAACCTAGTTATTTTTTGATGATTTTGCAAAAAAATCAAACATCTTAAGTAATTATACAATTAAATATTGTAAGTATTTGATAAATTATAATTTTTTATTTCAACTTACAACAAATCTGAGGTCCATGAAGTAATATTTTTGTTTCTTCAGCATCATGTCTTGGTTGCACACAGCTATCCGAATAGCCATATTTAAGCATTCATGATCCATCTCTCGATCCTCATTTAAAATATTTTAAATCTTTCTAATACCTAAAGAAATTGGGTACGGTCTTATACTCTATTCCAATAAATATATTTAAATAATGATTACCTGCATTATATTTGTTGTGGTAAATATTAAAATAGAGTGACATTTCGTATAAATAAAATTCATGTCATGTATCCGATATTTACCAATGGCCGTAGATAATCTACTTTCGGACATGGTTGTTGTGCCAATGCTAGTATCGTTACGATCCCTATATGCAGGTAGTTGGATATTTTCCTTGTCCAAACAAAGTGAGTTATGGGATTCAGCCTTCCTCCTTTCTGGATACTGACGCGAGTACTCACGTTGTTTCCTTCTTATCTCATCTCCTCCTTTTGTTCGTTGGACATCTCGGCTCGACGAGCCCTTAGCCGCAAGTTCCGTTCTTCCCTCGTCCGTCGGGCGTCATCTAGAGAGAGATAGGAAATAAATAGACACCCACAAATACTATACATGTACTCTTTTTGGCATCATACCTGTGACGTTAGTGATGTCACTTAGTGCATTGGGCGTATCTCGCAGCGTCAACATTGAGTAGGTGAGGAGGCAACACCTTTTGATTTTTCAAAGGATCGCAGTTGTCCACAACGGAACAATCAGAATGCACAAATTTAGAGAGAGAAATTTTCGGCTATATTTAATACTTCATGCATGTGTCTAAAGATTCGATGTGATGGAAAATCTTGAAAAATTTTGCATTTTTTGGTGGAAGTAAACAAGGCCCGAGCACATTTGACATTTCAACTGAGCAGCTTCCCCGACGATCTCCTCCACGCCATCCTCCGCGGCCTCCCGCTGAAGCAGGCCGTACGCACCAGCGTGCTCTCCCGGCGGTGGGGGCCCAGTGGCTCCGCGCGCTCACCGCCTCCTGGGTGCTCGACCTCACGGACCGAGACTTCGCCTGCGGCCAGCCGCCGGCGCGGGCCGCGACCATGGTGAGCCACTGCCTCCAGCTCCACGCTGAGCACAGCGCGCCGCTCGACGTGCTCCGCGTGGCGCTGGCATCCCCGCCGTCGACAGGGGCAGCAGGGCCGAGCAACGGCTCATTCGGGTGGGACGTCATCGGGTGGATCGCGGCCGCCATGAGGAGGGGCACCAGGGAGGTCGAGGTGGACGTCCTGCACCTGACGGCGTTCCTAGAGCTGGAGCTCCCCGGCGACCTGTTCCAGGCCAGGAACTCGCTGGAGTGGGTGGCGCTCGGCGGGCTCAGCCTCCGCGCCGTCCCTCTCCCTACGGCGAGCCTCGCTGGCCTCCGCTCGCTCTCCCTCAGCCACGCCGACGTCACCGACGAGGCGGTCCGGGGCATTCTCGCCAGCCGCGGCGGGCCTCGCTGGCATTCTCGCCACCGACGAGGTGTATTTTTTATTTGTGTGATTGGAAGAATCGTTCCCACGACGTGGCTGACGGAGGTTTGATTTAACGCGAGGCTGAGGGTGTGTAAGGTCGTGATCATACTTCTAATGTGGGCCGTTAAATCCGTAGGACATGTTCTGTGAGTCGTTGCCTAGAGAAGATTTCAATTATAGTAGAGATGTAAATATTTTTATGGTCAATTTTTCTCCCTATTTGGAATATTATTTTTCGCTAGATGTCACCTTACTTTATTATTATTTTTGGCTACCACAAGGTAGTACTCATACTACTGCGGGATTTATTTCTCAAAGTGCTCTCCCAAATTTAATAATAAACATAGAAGGACTACATCCCAAAGTGAAAAATATAAAATGGTCTACACCTCTATGGTGACTACCTATGTTCCACAAAATGAGAAATCAAAATACCATAAAACATATGCAAGTTTACCTTGCTACACATAAACAAGTCTACCTTGTTATTTACATGCGCAATTTTACATTGCTTTACATATGCAATTTTACATTGTTATTATATACGCAATTTACATTGTTATATAAATATGCAATTACATTTTTGTTAATTTTACAACCCCGCAATTAATTAAATTTATGCAAATAAACATGTAGGCAATTGCCACCAAAGAGTCTGATGCCCAAGTTTCTTCTAAAAAGGAATTTGCCGAGCTAGCTCTTGATGGACACAACTTTCCTACATGGGCGATGGATTTCAAAGTGAGTCTATCGTTATGCGGAATGTATAAGGCAACTGACACTCCCAAACAGGGAGATGCTCCATTGTCTGAACCATCCAAGCACCATGCCTTATACATAATAAGGAACCACATCCATTCAGATCTCAAAGCTGAATATCTAATGGAAGAGGACCCACGGGCTCTCTGGCTTGCTTTGCAACAACGGTATGAGCAACAAAAGGCAGTTATTCTCCCGGAGGCCACTCATGAGTGGAACCACCTCCACATTCAAGATTTCAAATCTGTGAATGAATATAACCATGCCATGCACAAACTCAGTTCCAAACTGAAATTTTGTGAAAAGGAGCCATCTGACGCGGAGAAAATTGAAAAGACTTTGTCTACCATGCTTCCCGCTCAAATGATCCTCCAACAGCAATACCGTGAGAGGGGATTCACAGTATATTCTGATCTTATTAAAACATTACTTCAGGCTGAGAGGCACAATGAGCTCCTCAAATGGAACTCCAATCAAGGCCATGTCGGTGCCAAGCCCTTGCCTGAAGTACATGCAAATGCTTAGAAACAGACACCAAAGGAGGCCAACAAGAATGGCAATCCTAGATCCTCCAAAGGCAAAAACAAGCGCAAGGGACCCCGTAAGCCTCGAGGTGCTTGTTGGGTATTTTAAACGCAAACAGAAAAAATATATCCGCAAGCGCACGGATACCGATGTAGCTTTCACCCGGGAGTATTCCAGAGTATCGATTTTCCACAGGGAACGTGAGTGTACAAACTAAGATTCAAGATCGCCCAAGGATAACTATATAATTATTTTTGGTGGGAAGAGAGGAAGTTTCCTCAGAGTTCTCTAGCTGATCTAAGAATCAAGAATTAATTCAAAGATTATTTATTTCGGGGCATCAGAACACTAACCACAGAAAGAGATGAGAAGGGGGCTAGGAAGCTCTGACTACGGTCCTACAAACATCGATCCGAACAAGGTGGAATACGTCGACCGTTAGGGCTATCACTACCCTAGGGCTACCACAACAATCCGCAGGATTAGGTGTAATTCCAGGTAATTGCAAGACTAAACACCACGTCTAGTCTATTAATTACTACTCTAGCGTTGCAAAGACTAGAGCACTTGATGCAAGCGGGAGTCCAATAAATGACTTGAATGTAAATAAAAGTAATTAAAGAACTCAGGAATTATGAATTGAAGAACTTGGAGAACGATGAAGAACGAACCAGTTGCTGTAAAAGTACAATGTTGAGGAAGATCCGACAGATGCGGCTCCTCCTCCGCTCTCCTCTTCTCTCTCCCTATTTTCTAGATTACAACTAGAACTAACTAGAATTAGAACTAGATGAACTAGAACTAGAACTAGATAAACTAGAGGGATCCTCTCTACTTGGATGAATAATTGAAACCCTAGCTTTGATTCTGTAGAAGAGATATGTCCTTATATAGCCCCTCCAAATGAATGTGGGCCGTCAGATCAAACCGACCTTAATCGCATGGTTTTCTTTATTCCTTTATGTCGGTGGAGCATAATCCGCGAGGCAGAGCCTGATTGGCTCCTGTAGCTAGGCGGGCGCCCTGCCCCTGGGCCCGCTCGGCCTCCCGTTCGTTCCCGTGGCTTCTGGAGTCTTCTAGATGATAGAAAATTACCGCACACGTTAATATCTCTATGTAAACCCGACGTGTGGGCCTTTCCTCCGTATTTCCTGATAACCCCTGCAGAAATAGACAAACACCAAAACTCGTGGAATTCTGTTAGAGAAAACCCTAAGTCTAGGTGTTGGTTGCATATAAGTCATTTTCCGTGATTAGTTGACGGTTAAATGTGAGCATTAAGGATCATCAACAAGCTCCCCCAAGCTTAACCTTTGCTCGTCCCTGAGCAAAGCTAAAATCAGCAAGAAAACAGGGGTTACCTTTATGCCTCTTACTACATGTTTTTTAAGTTATCACTAAGGTCTTAAGTGATTGAAAAACAGAACGATCAAGTCAAGCACTATGTCTCAAGTTCTTATGTCTTACCTTTGTTCTAGAGTTTTTTGTAAGTTTCCAAAATAAAACTTAGGCATTTGCCTTCTTCTCGAAAGATATATAAGTAGAGCTTTAAAAATTTTAGCATACTTACTTTGCATTTTACTATGTCAATGCTCGGAGCAAGGGAGAGGAATGTCATACTCCTAGATCAAGACCTTTGACCTTTTTGAAAAGTTTGTCATCTCTTACTGGCATATTG
>Ga0182004_10005663_pt1 | contig 10159 bp, 9 predicted proteins | sample Sormic07211540_1_FD_120479 | JGI IMG/M metagenome (GOLD analysis project Ga0182004, IMG submission 120479) | Endophyte microbial communities from Sorghum bicolor roots, Mead, Nebraska, USA - 072115-40_1 MetaG | ecosystem: Host-associated > Plants > Roots > Unclassified | place: USA: Nebraska...
CATGATCATCACTTGCTCCATCACTTGGCATGTACCAACCTCATTAAATCTACACACACTTAGTATAGAGGTTAGTATTAGGGTTTCATCAATTATCCAAAACCAAACTAGGGCTTTCACTTGTCCATCTGCACCAAATCCTCGCCCAAGCTTCTTCGCCACATGCGGTGCATTGCTCCAAAGCATTCGACTTTCCCTTCACATTTGCAACCAGTCCATCACAACCAAGCCATGTCTTAACCTTCTCCACCTAGCCACATGACACCATGTCATATCTCATATATGATAAGCCCCTTCATCACAACTAGTTGAGCTCTGCAACAAATCTAAGCCACTCCATTACTATGTATCAAATAGCTCACGCTAGTGTACCTATGGCTAATCACCTGTCTATCTCAATATAAATACATATCTATCATGGATCTATATGTCTACCAAAATCTACATGTCTTGATTGTTAATTAAGATATTGAACTGATAGTAGATGTCCACCTAACAATTCATCACCAGATGTGAGATTAATTTTTGCAATGTTTCTACCCTTTTATCCCAACACTAGGAGGTCATGACCAAGTTGATGGAAGACCACCTGACCCAACCATTCTCCTTCAAAATCAAGTGGCAAGGGAGCCCTCGGATCTAGCAAAGACCTCTTCTCTCTCTTTTTTCTCTTGATCTGTTGTGCGGTTGCCACCATGACTTTTCTGCCTTTCCCACCTTGGATAGGTGTAGCCACCATCAAGTGCTCTATGTCTCTTCTTATCTCACCTTCTCTTCGAGGTCCAGCGAGGGCAGCCTAGAGCAGAAACAATATTGTATAGTGTAGCGAGTGAGCAATGTGGTAGATCCATGGTTGGAGAGCACCATTGCTACTCTTACGCCCGTTTCTTTTCCTCTTTTTCCAAATAGATTCCTTTTCTCATTAGTTTTGTTCATAGTACTCTGTTTATTAGATTTTTGTTATTACATAAATTTATTCATAATGTCTTTTCTTGATTTTGTGTTAAAAATTATCTATAAAATTTTTGTATGATAAACTTGTAGATATAAGCTATGCTCATAAATTTGCGCACATGGTTTGTTGTCATAAATTTGCGCAAAAAATTTTTTGGCAAAATTATTTTATATAAAGCCTAGCTTGTTAATAGTTCCCATTTTTATATAATTGTTGTACCTAATTTCATAATGTGAATTTTATGTTATAAAAATGATGTGCAGAAATCATTATTTATTTAAACATGTGTCATACAAGTTTTTGTAAATACTTTATGTGTATACAGAGTTTTGCACATAATGTATATATATAACTTGTGTTCTATAAGTTTGTGCTATATAAGTTTTCTATAAATAATTTTGTGTATATAAATTATTCTAAATAATTTTATGCATATCCTTGCATATAGCTTATTATATAAATTTTTACATATAACTTAGACTGCAGACATGTAGCTAAACGAACATCGAAGTGTGGAAAGAGAAAATGTCCTCAGATGCTAATCACAAAATAAAACCAGTCTGCATAGATGAGCACATCACATATTTAGGTGGATAAACGGACTTGCCCAGAGATTGGACTAACTTCTAATGCATCACTGAGGAATACATGCTCTTAAGTAACAAGAATTTGTGTATGAGGAAGTTCATACATGACCTCATGGAACTATGCCGTTGCCATGTATTCCTTGAATTCATATTGTGCATGGCGAGACGCTTCGAGTTATAGGTTTCCTATAATGTTCTCTTGCAGTTTGCAAGCTTTGTTGCAATGACAGTTGAGTATCTTAGATCTTGGTTGTGCTGCATTGCAAATTGTTTTCTTGAAATTAGTTGAACATTGGTGATGATCCTTGCAGCACTGGCCTTGTAAGGGCATGTTTGAAACATTGATCTTGGTAAGCCTAGAGTCTTGCTTGCTAATTAAGATCGTCTTACTAATATTTTCTCCCTCTCAATGAAACCATGTGCTTAGGGTGCTTAGGCATGTTAGCAGATAAATTGTTAGTACAACTCAAGCTATGCTACAACATCCTTTTTATTTTGTTATTTAGATATTTTAATGCTATATGTCTAGCAAACTAATGGTTTCACTTTACACCCCATGTTAAAACCAGCTCTTTGATCTCCTATTAAATTTCCGTGATAATAGAGTATGAGACATTGACACATCCAATTAATCACTTGCTTCTATATATACATTGGCACATCTCATTAATTCTTACAAAAATAATAGATTAAGCATATAGTCCTCCAATTGTGGACCTAAATCACACATTATGACTTATAAAGTATAGTATAGACATTTTTCTCAAGGATATATATAAGACAATAGTCATTCTAATAGATAGAATGGATAGTTCATGATACTTCTATGGATATCTAGATCAAATGGAGAGTACGGGATGAGTGAGCTTGTATATATACAATGCACTATGTACCATTTTATTTTGACAACACATGAACAATGCTATTCCCAGTATGGATTCTAAGCTGCTCTTCATCTGCATAAAATAATGCAATGCCATTATCAAGAGATTCATAGTTAAATACTTTCATTAATATTTTTCATATTGTTCACCACCCTTTCTTGTACAACTATGATATTTATTTCATCACAAGGGTTTTATATTTACAATGGACTTTTCCATTAAAGATGTTGCATATATATGTTCATTGTGGAAGAAGTTGATCACACGTTGATAAGAACTGAAAATTTGCTTTAAGTATGAGAAGTTTGAGATACCTTTCCAATCAGTTCCACCCTCACTTGGCTTCTTTATATAATTCCTTGATTTTTTTAATATATTCTCATCCTAATTAATCAATTTTGTTGACACTCCAGTTTTCTCCTTTTTGAGAATACTACTTTTGAAAAGTAGTTTTTGAATGTATATGCAACAATCAGTGTGTGCTAGACCTAGCAATAGTGCTATAACAACAAAAAGCATTTCCATAGGCAAACAATCCTAGAAAATGGTCTCTGATTAAGGCCTGTTTGGCATAGCTCCACCAAGCCAAAAAGTAAATCTAGATCTAGGGTTCCACCAGTCGACGTGGCCGGTGGAGATAGAGGTGTTTGGTACTGTTCCACCTCCCTCTCCGTCTCACTACAATCCTGGGCCCACATGTCAGGAGGCATAATATAATAAAATGAATAAATAAGAAGGACGTTCTTCCTCTCACATCTCATGGCCGCTCGGAGATTGGCTCGAGCATGTCTCGGCCGGGCATGAGCGAGGGTGTGGCCATGGTGGCCAGCGGCATGGGAGGTGACCTCACGGGTTTAACTATAAAGTTTTAGATGATATCGAGCACTATAAATTTGGCATAGGGTGTGTCTCCATCTAGGATTGTTTGAAATTGTCAAGAAAATGAATCTAATATCAAATTAAAATGAATATTTGAGATTATAAATGATTTCAAATAAAATCTTGTCAACTAGAAAGTTATAGATCATGTGAACCACTATAACTTTGGTATTGAGCATGTCAAGATTTGAAGTCATTTGAAATTCTTAAATTTAAACTTATAAATTTGAGAACTTAAAACATATATTTGACTCTCTAAATAAATTCAAATAAAAAAGTATCAACTACAAAGTTGTAGATCGCACCGACATGTACAAGTTCGGTGTAGGCTATGTGAAAGCATCTAGGATCCTATTTGGGTTTTGTTAATTAATGACAATGCTTGCCAACTAACATTTCATGTGAGATGTGAAGGTTAATGATGTGTAGCCCACAAGGGTGCTTTGAGCTAACATGAATATCATGATGGAAGATGGCATGGATGAAGGGTGAATGACTCAAGGCAAAGATAAAATATAGGGTTAGTCATAAGGTTATTAGGTGATAAAATATGACCGGAGTGGTAGGCTAGATAGTCGTAATGGATACATCATTAATAATATTGAAACTAATATTGATATTCATCATAAAAATTACTTTTAAATAGTTTTATTATGCGCATATTTTTCTGACAGTCAAATATTCTATTATTTCTAAAAACAAAATATGAAATAGAATTATATACATCGGTTCTAGCATCCCTATCAGAAATGGATGTGAATACATATATCTATAATCTAATATTAAAAACCAAATTTCACTTCATATAATTTTTAATTCTTCAGCCCAACCCCACGGTCCCCGCTTGTTCAGCCCACAACCCCACTCACCCTCTCCCCCGTCTCTCCTGCATGGTGCCCTTCTCACATAGCGTTTGAATACTCTGACTAAAGTTTAGTCTCTATCACATCGGATGTTTAAACACTAATTAGAAATATTAGACATATATGGAGGCTAATTTGCGAGACCTAGGATTAAGTCTAATTAGCCGACAATGTAGTGCTACAGTAAACATATGCTAATTATGGATTAATTAGGTTTAATAGGTTCGTCTGCCTAGCTAATTAGTTTGCTCCTGTGCAATTAGTCTTATAGTTAGCTCATATTTAGTTCTTCTAGTTAGTATCCAAACATGCGACCAGACATGGATAAACTTTAGCCGAGCGGGCTTATCACTCTTCTCGGTTCCCTCTCTTGCCTCGCTAGCTCTTCCGCCATGCTATTATTTAAGTCTGCTATAGCAGCTATTATTTGACGTAGCAGTCCACATAGCGGCTCAAATCCAAAACATAACTAGTTCATTCTTAATTTAAGATATATTTGATCGTGAATCAACTCTTCAAATACAATTAGATTCTATTTACACTATTTAAGTTATACGTTTATTAGTCTATCATTAGTTTGTATTCAGTTGATTTGTTAATATGTAAAAAAATTTACACATATACCTAAATTATATGAGATTATCAGATAATATTATTTGAACTTAACGTACGTGCTATATGTAGCGCCCGCTGTCTGCTATGCAGATGACATTGATCTATACTCACGATTTGTGTTTCTCTGAGCTAGAACAACTCGTATAGACGATCATACGATATTTGAATCCAAGCCATATTGCCGTTTGCTAGTCCATATTCAAAATTTTATTATATATATCATATATACGGACAAAACTGGCAACTGACATCCACTTCCATCGTGCTGCTTCGGCCCACCCCCGCTTGGCACCAACACGAACGGCCCACCAAACGAAACTGCCGATCCACCGCGCGCGCGCGCGCGCGCCACACGTCAACCAGGAGTCCAAGGCGCGCTCGTCATGTTCCGCCCGGCCCTGCCGTGCCGCGCCAACCGTGCCGCGCCCCCCACGACCGCGTCCAACTCCAAGCACAAAGCCCACCACCCCCGTGTCACGTCACGTCGTCGCACACGTAGCCGCGCGAGCCGCGAGCGCGGACCGCCCCTAGCTAGCTAGCTAGCTCACCATCATCGACGCCAGCAAAAGCAACCGCGCGCGCACGACGCCGTCACGCCAAGGCGATCCAAGGCGGCGAGCCGGCGACTAGCTCTGTCGTCGTCGTCGTCGCGAGCGCCAGCTGCAGCGACGACGACGACGACGACCATGCCGCGCGCGAGCGAGACCGCGGGCACGGGCACGGACCACCTGTGGGCGAAGGCGGCCGAGCTGGAGCGGGACTTCGCCGGGTACAAGCGCCGGCTCGCCGAGAGGAGGGCGCAGGCGCAGCACGCCGTCGCGGAGGCCGCGGGTCGTCGCGCCGGTGGCGGCGGCGAGGAGGACGACCGCGCTGGGGACGCGGCCGGCAGGGGGAGAAGGTACGAGGAGTACGTGAGGAGGAGGGACGAGCGGCTGCGCCAGGAGTGGCGCGCGCGCATGGAGCGCAAGGAGGCCGAGGTGCAGGCTCTCTGGGCGCGCCTGGACCGCAGCCGGCGTGGCGGCGGCGGCGATGATGACCATGACGGCGGCGAGCTCGCGGCAGCAGCCACCAGGCACGCCAGAGAGGTAAGCTCTCGAAAATGCGTTCAAACGCCTCTTTCTTTCTTTGGCTTCCTTCCTTGCAGCTGCAGCTCACATGGAATCGTTTTCCAATCATACGGCCGGTGCCCGGCGTTTTCTTGCATTTTCTTGTGGCAATTTTGTTCTGAGGATTCTTCACAGCAAATGACAATTTGCCGCTTCATTCATGTCTTTGCTCGAGAATATTTGTTTGTGTAACACCTTTTCGGAAGATGCAACTAACAACTATCACGTTTCCTCCCGCGCTGCTGAATCCTTGCGCTGTAGGCATGCTTTTGTGCCTTTCTTGTGATCCATTGATCAATTAGTTGAACTATCGTACTTACACAAACCTTTTGGCCAAGAGGCTCAGCATGTTCCACGCCTTCTACGTCTTTTTAGTTGATCTATCATGGCCATCCACTGAAAACTTAGCTAACAGCATACAGCAGGTACTTTCTATCTTATGACCATCAAAATTGTGGTCACAATAGAGCTTGTTTGGATCCACCTAGCTAATAACTTTAGCCAGCTAAAAGTTTTTCTAGCTAAATTTTAGTTGGGGCATTTGGATCCTCCAGCTAATAGACTCAGTTAAACTTTAGAGCATCTCCAAGAGCCTTTCCAAATCTCACTCTCTAAATCATCATTTAGCGAGTCATTTACATAAAAGTTGCTTTTTATATCTTTTCACTCTCCAACAGTTTTGCTAAATCTCATACACACTCTAGAGAGTTATTTTTGTCTTCTATATTTGGCTAGCGAAAATTCCAGAATAGACAATGGCTATATTTAGATGACCATTTAAAGAAGCTGTTGGAGGATAATTTTTTTTATCAAAATCTCTATTCTTAGTATTTGGGAAGAATATAGAGAGTCTCTTAGAGATGCTCTTAGCTTAGCTGGTCTTTTAGCTAGGCTATTTAGATCCTTAGCTGTTAAATTTAGCCCGCTAATGTTTAGTTGGTGGATTCAAACAGGATTCATTCGAATTCTCGAAAAAACATTTTCTTGTTTCAAGTGTAAGTGTCGATCGAGTGCTAAAAAGTTCTGCCTAAAACAACTACTGTTTTCAGGATCAAGTTAAGCTGCCGGAGAAGCCCGGGAACTTGGTGGTGAAAGTGAAGCCATCCACCCCCGTCACGCCACGTGGCAACCCGGGTCACCCGCCGTCCACGAAGCTGGCACGGCCCCGGACCAGTGTGCCGTCGTCGCTGGCGGCAGGCAGCCCGGGCCTGAGGCTATCCACCCCCGACCCCAGGCGGCGTCCGTCGCACCTGCACCGGGTGCAGCCGCAGCCGCAGGCGCAAGCGCAACCACCAGCCACGCCACGGAAGGAGAATAACAGGCCGCCGCCGCCGTCCGTCGCGTTGGCCGCCGCGGCATCACAGGCGGCCACGCCTAGGCCGAGGACGACGACGATGATGTCACGGAGCAGGAGCATGTTCAAGGACCGCGGCTGCTCCTCCGTCCCCGTCGGCGGTGAGAGTCCCAGGCCACCGCGGTTCCAGTTCCAGCCCCCTCGGTCGAGCTACGACGGTGCCAGTGCAAGCAGCAACCTCAAAGAACTGACTCCGTCGCCGCGCGCCAACGACGCCATAGCCCTGGTGCGGAGCAGTTCCTGTTCCAGGGAGCAGACGGTTGTCGCTGATCGCAGGAAGGCATCTGCCGTCGCTCCCGAGCCGTTTCTTGTTAAAAGATCAGGCAACGACATCGAACCCACGCCAGCGCCTCCGGTGGTTCCGAAGGACCTGCCTTACAGCGGCGAGATTACTCCGGCCGGTGGTGCAAAGGCTGACAACAAAAGCAACCAACAAGAATATGTCGATCAATCTTCAGACAAGTTCGGGAGTGAAGAGATTACCGGAGACTCTGACACCGAGCCGAGCTACGTGTACATCAAGAAGGACAGTGACGAGCAGATCCCGAGGCCTCCTCAGGCATCGGCTGGTGTCGGGACATGTCCAGGGCCTCAGCCACGATCTGACACTGACAATAAGGAGGACAGCGACAATGTCGAGGACACCATGGAATCAACCGGCAGCAATGAGGTCGCCGGAGAAACTCCAGCAGCTGGCGCAGACGACGAAGAGCTCCGAAGGGAGAGCTCTGAATCTCTGTACTCAAACGTTCAGTCTTCCTTCTCCACAAGATCTGAGCTCGACACATCGGTCACCGGCTCCCCGTTCCCCAGCGCCACTGAGCAATCGCCGGAATCCAACACTTCGCCATGGACAGGGAAGAAGAGCACGGAAGTGGAAGTTGCCGAGAAGCGGCCACCAACCCCGACCACCCCGAGGAGCAGTGTGCAGTCACCGATGGACGCCGTCAACGGGCTCAAGCGGCTGCTAACCTTCGGCAAGAGAAACGGCAAGGCCAGCGAGGCGGCGGCGCCGGCAGCTGTTGAGCGCGCTCTGCGTTCCGTGACACCTGCTCCTCCGGCGACGGCGGGTGATGATGGCAGCGTCAGCGGAGAGTGCCCGGCAGGCGGTTCGGCCAAGCTGACAGTGGACTCCTCAGAATATCTGGACAACAGTTATGTCATCTCTCCACACGGTAATTCTTCTACCTCATCTGGTAAGCGAGCAGCATTCGGACTAAAGCAGCTGTGGCTTTTGACCTCTTTGATTGGCTTTTGGCTTTTGCAAAAGCAAAAGCAGGTTCAAAAACCCAACCAAAGGAGGCCAAAGAAGCACTGTGCATAATAGATTCAGATGCTGTTTGTCTGAACAAGTGATCCTCTGCATTTGGATAGTAGCTGAATATTTTTCCATGGTTAAACATTATACTCAGCAGAGAGTAACTGGATAACTGGACGCCATACTTACCAATTATTACCACCACTGCACACAAACTCTAGGCTGCCAGTTTTCCTATTCCATTTGGTGATCCTCTGCTATAAGAAACAAGAAATGCCTGTGTCTGTTCCAAACTAGGAAAACAGGGTAGAAGATTGTGATGCTCCCATTTGTCATATTTTTCTACTGGCAACAAAGCTTATGTATTGTAAATTGTAATGTTGTGCAGTTGGGTCCTTGCAAAGCATTGGGTCATCTTACCCTGCGAGTTCTGAACTGAAGGAACCTGTTCTGCACGCGAAATCACCAAGAGGTTCTTCCTTCACGATTTTGGCATGCATCGTGAACAGATCCAGTTATTTCACTGACACCCTAACTGTGGCCTCTTTTTTTGTTTCGTGATTGCAGTGCATCGATCGTTCTTCTCGTTTTCATCGTTCAAGTCTAGAGCAAATTGATGCTGAACACTGGCTTAGGCGGTTGCTGTGCATTTCAGATTCAAGGGTTTTTGTTGCTGTCTTCGCATCTAAAACTTCCTGGATCACGTGATACGGCAGTTAGTGATATTTGAAATTTATTCGTTTACAGCTCGGCTGACGACAAAATAATTGGTCCTAAACCTGGATACTGTGCCATGTTTAAACTTTGATTCCATGATACTTCTACAAGATACATAAACAAGGATTCAAGGAATGCCATTTCTAACATTTGGTTTTGCTGAACTTTTGGAAATTGACTACCAATTACTTCAAAACATTATATTAAACCCATAAAGTTGTGTAATAGATTTTCCTTTTACCTAGTTTTATAATATAGAGTTAAATCATTCGACGAAGGTCCATTAACTTGCGAGAGGATTTCAATGAGGTTCATGAACTTTCAAAAGTGAATTTTGGATCCATAGTTTTTCATGCTTATTACTAGGCTCCATGGAGCAGCTGTTGCCACCGGCCAGGTGATCGCCGGAAAGAAAAAACCGTGTGGCTGCAGGACTTTGGCGCGATGGTGAGTCTTATTCTTATTACTTGTGTTCTTAACAAAACGCCGACCGAAGAATCGTCGGTAGTGCTAGCGCCCGGACGTTCGACCCTGCTAGCGTCCGGACGCTCGTGCTGCTACCTTGTCTGTGTGCTCGCCTGCAACCCTTCCGCTCCCCACACACACGCACATGAGCTTAGCTTCCATCAGGACACCCCTCGCACACCTGACATGCTCCAACCTCCCCCCCCCCAACTCCACCTCATCCCAATCCCCATCTGTTCGCCTTGCCCCTGCAGGAGTACCCCCATCCCATCGTGCCCCCCGACGATGGCCTCCAAGCATGCCACATGCCATATCCACCGGCTCGCCGCTCCCTACTTCTCGATGGCCCCTGACTCTCAAAACAACTTGAAACATGTGCAATATGAAACTCGAGTGCAACATACATCTCAAAGAAATGAAACATCTAGAATATGTACTTGCAACATATGTGAAACACATATGCAACATCCAAAAAA
>Ga0182004_10005664_pt1 | contig 10159 bp, 9 predicted proteins | sample Sormic07211540_1_FD_120479 | JGI IMG/M metagenome (GOLD analysis project Ga0182004, IMG submission 120479) | Endophyte microbial communities from Sorghum bicolor roots, Mead, Nebraska, USA - 072115-40_1 MetaG | ecosystem: Host-associated > Plants > Roots > Unclassified | place: USA: Nebraska...
GATAAGATATGATTGGACATTGATATCCTAAATATACGATTTAAGTATTCGGATACAGATACAGTATCGGATGTTGAATATTCGGACTCAGATACGGATAGATTTAAACTCCTATAAACGAATTCGGTCTCAAATACGGTCGAAAAATATCCGTATCAGAAAATATCGGCACCATTTTCATCTGTAACCCAACTACAAGTCAAATGGGACCTCGATCGCAGCTTTCAACGGGACATGTTGCAACTCTGTCGGTTTTCGAAACACGAATGTCAAAAGCAAGCCTGCTAACCACATTTTTTGATGGCTATATCTCTGATTATTGGTCAAAATATCAATACTAAATAAAATTATCTATCTAAGTGGTTTTGCTTTTTTAAATAACAAAAATGTTCTGTTTTCTAAAATTCATAATTAACTTTTTAAATTAGAAAAAAAACGGTACCAAAATTATTTTAAAAATATAAGGTGTCTATTGGTGCTACCTTTGTTACGCTACCACAGGAAGCGACCTCTGTTACAACAACTCTTTTGCGAGTATACTAATATATAAAATACTATGTTTTATATCAACATTTCATGAATATTTTAGCTACTAAATGAATTCAAATGAAAAAAATAAACTATAGAGTTCTAAATCTTATATCAAGCACTACAACTTCGATATGGAACATGTATCTACATCTAGGTTTGTTTAAAAACTTCAAAATTTATATCTCAAAATATGTAAATTTAGAACAAGTGAAATTTTACGGCGTTTGCAAATTATGAGAGCCCTCCGTTTCGCCAGATCCAATGGTTTAAAAACAGGAGGAACCAGATAGAAAGAACTTAAGTTGTCCGTCGGAACCAAAAAATAAGCAGCTTCGAAACTACCTTCTAATTAACTTTGGAGCGTATAACGGTATTTTAATGTCTCAGAAGCTGCTTCTCTAGATCAGAAAAAAAGAGTTGCTTCACTGAATAAATAAATAAAAAGCTGCTTCTCATCTCATCGCATCTTATCAGAATGTTCTTCCCTCCGCTCGCTTCCTCTCGACGCGTCGATGGCTCAGCGGCCCCATGCTCCGTGGACGCGTCTACTTCGATAGCCAACGCTCATCTCCGCAGCTCCCTCACTAGCTTTATCTCCTTTTGTCTCCGCAGCTTCCTCCCTGTCCAGCGCGAGAGGCACAGGTGACCCGCTGGAGCACCGCCCCACCTGCACCCTCCAGCTGCCATGCGCCCGACGTTAGCCCGCAATAGCGCTGATCCGCCTGCAGCCATCTCACTCACGGGTCACGATGGCACAACCCGGCAGCACGCAACCTCTCTTCGTCACCATCGCCACATCCTGTGAAGCATCCATCTCGGAGCTGGACCCACACAACACCACCTACGCCACCAGCATCTGCTTGTTCCTCGCCCACAACGAGGTGTTCGTGGCGCCCAATGTCACGACGGCCTAGATCTTGACGAACCGCCTGGCGCGCGATGCAACGTGTATGGAGGCGATCTCTGTGTTCATATCCGTGTCCGCGGCGGTGGCGGCCGCGAGGAACGTGATGAGTGCAAGCGCCGCAGCGTTGGGTTCATGGCACCCGTGATGTCCGGTGGCCTGGTGTAGGACAGTGGTGGCTACTTCGATTCGGTGGGCATGAGCAAGTCTACGCCCGTGCCGCCGGTGATACGCATAGTCAGGATGGGTGTTCGTCCAACATGATCACTATGGCGCAGCTCTACATCAGCGCCATAGCGGCGTTGCCCTGCAACAGCAACCTGGGTCCGGTGACCTAGGAAGCGACGAGATCCCGAATCACAGGCACCAGCTACCCCCGTTCGCGTTCGTAGAATTAGGTCAGGAGTCGAGGTGTTGTACAGAAGAGAAAAAGTTCTAAACTACACTTAAGAACAAATTAATTAATTTTCGTAGTTAATAAGTGCAGTGAATATTTTTCACGGAAGGAACCGGTGGTTCCTCCCAAGCACCATAACAAAGCTCTTAGAACAAATATTTGAGACTCTAATATAAACAACTTCAAATAAAAAATTATCAACAACAAATTACAGATCAGGTCGGCCAACAAATTCAAAATTCTTAATTTTGAATTTTAAAAGATAAAAAACTTAAAACACATATTTGTGACTCTAAACAACTTGAAAAAAAATTAACTATATATTTAGAATTATAGCTTTGGTGTAAACCATATCAACATTAAGGATTGTTTGAAAATTTTAAATTATATATTTCAACATCTAAGAAATTAAAATAACATTTTAGGACTACTTAAACAGCTTCAAGTAAAAACTTCTCAACAGTATAAAGTTGTAGATCGCATTGATAGCTAAAATTTTAATATAAAGTTTGATGCTTGGCCCTAATATGTGGTGATTTTGGCAGGTATCATTTTTCGGTTCAAGTGATTTCACTAAACAGTAAACACCAACAGGGGAGAAAATGTCATCAACAGGCATTTCCTTGTGTGTGATATGTTAATCGATAGGGAAATAAATTATTTCCCGGAGCTACATGTTAATGTAATATTTTCCTGACAATGCATACGAAACCAATAGGGAAATTCTGTTTTTTTCACCTGTGATGCCTGACGGGGAGTGAATCGATGTGTTAAGCATCTCCAGGAGTTACCAATAAACACTTTCAATCTAGAATATTTGGTAAGAATAGAAGAAAACTCATCTCTAAGAATTCTTAATCCCACCTCCTAATCTTTTGGCACTTGAAAAACGTCGAGGAAAGCGAGGATCCTTGTGCTCTTGCAAGACATGCCTATTGTGGAAGGGTGTGGACAAAATAAAAAGCAGGAACGGTTCTTGATGCAAATATATAAGAGAGAAAAAATATATTAAACTAGTTAAGATAATTTATAAATAATATAGGATTTTCTATGTAAAACTATCTTTTATATTTTATGAGTAACTTATTTAAAACTGTTAGAGATGATCTTAGTTATTTTTTTAAGAATTTTTGGCAAGTTGAAAAACTCTATGGTTTTGAGAATAAAATGTTGGCAACTCTTGGAGATGCCCTACGGATAGGAGACGTGCGGCTCAGGAAGGCTTCAAACTTAAAATACACTTACCCACAGGAAAAAAACATGGATTAGGAGAGAATGGATAAATCAGTCACAGTATTCCCTCTAATTATTTTGTGGACGTGGAATGGCCACCGACAAGTAGGCGCAGTGCCATCCTAACCCGTCCAATCAAGGGGCTACCGTGGAATGAGGGGCCAATTTGAAGTTGGGTATACTCCACCCGTTTTAAAATAATAGTCGTCCTCATTTTTAAGAGTCAAACACTTTTAATTTTAAATAAATATATAAAAATATTAATATTTATTTATAGTATATAATTAGTATCTTAGATATTTTATTTGAAAATACAAATGTTGTTCACACTGTTTACAATATAGTCAAATTTAAGAACCTTTAACTGACACAAATATCGTATCAACACTTCTAGAGAGAAAAGCATAAAAGGCACAAAATTCAGGTGGGAATAGCTGCATTACATTATTGCTGAGATGACGATGATGATAACTTAATAATGCGATGTGGATAAGATAAACAAGGAACTCTCCATGATTGGCTATTTTAATTTCAATAGCACGCTCGGTATTGCGCGGTCGACCTTGTGTGTGACGCGCGATCGAATCCGGGCGCAACAGCAATTGCTGGGACGAGCAGCCGACTGTGCGGTGACTCGATTGTTTGTGAGCTTATGTATCATGCTTGCGTCTTGACATGTTTTCTATTGGTATAAATCACCCCTCTATGTAGTAAAGATCTCGACAAGATTTTGTAAGGTGGTCTTGCCAATCTAGAACAATTTCGTTGTGCTATTCTCTCTAGGGGTGCAAAGGGGTAACCTCTAGGTGCACCTCCAAACCTCTTTAGTTTAAATATTTGTACTACTTCTTAATTTTTTTAAAGAAGTAGTATAAATATTTGAACTAAAGAGGTTTAGAGGTGCACCTAATCATCACTCATTTGCACCCCTAATTCTCTAACAGGTCTTCGTAGGAGGAGTCAGGGGAGAGTGCTACAGTCCGAGCGTTCGGACCACAGACTCGGTCCGATGACCGCGCTCTGTTTCCCGCCCTGTTTCGACGCCTCGCCTGTGAAACGAATGTAGCTCGCGTACGGAAGGTTCTCATTACTTGTTGGTTTGCACAATTTAGGGGCCCACCTCTTACTCATGACTTTCAATCTACTAAAAAATCATATCTGTTAAACTAAATAACTAAATTAAAATCTAATTACACTATCAGATTCCTTGCAATAAATTATTTAAAACAAGATCCCACATGTATATATTTAGATAAAATTTTATTAACGAACATTTATCTTATAAAGATAGAACATTTTTTTATTAAACGGAGACATGTTCTAGGTTCATTCCATAAAACAATATTCCATCTTTGTAAAAAATAATGTTCCCAGTTTAAAAGAACAATATTCTAGTTTTAGATTTATAAAATGAATATTATAATATATATACAAGAATAAATAAATAAGTAGACGTAAAAATAATAAAATATAAAGTAAAGCATAGGGAAAAAACATTCAGTAGATTTTTTTTTAAAAATGTCATATGGGTACTTTTCAAATATCCTAAAATATATTATAAAACATCACAAGCATACTAAGTGAACATCACTAAATACACCATAGAACATCATTAAGTACACTATAAAACATTATATGTATACTATATGAACATCACTAAAAAACATTATAGATGTTCATATATGTACTAAGTGAACATCACCAAATACACCATAGAATATCACTAAATACATTATAGAACATCCCATGTATACTACGCGAACATCATTAAAAAACACTATAGATGTTCATATGTGTAGTAAGTGAACATCACCAAATACACCATAGAATGTCACTAAGTACATTATAGAACATCGCATGTATATTACGTGAATATCACTGAATATATCATAGAACATAACATGTATACTAATGAATATTATTGAATGCACCATAGAACTTCGCTAAATAAATTAGAGAACATCGCATATATATTACATGAATATCACTAAATACATCATATAATATTACATGTATACTATACAAACATCGTAAAAAACGCCATAAAACATCATCATGTATAGTATATGACCATAACATCTCATGAAATACAAAAATATAAAAAGTAAACATTTAATAAATAAATAATTAGGTAATATGAAATAGGAAAATAAAAATAACTATAAAAAACATAAAGACAAAGATAAAAAGGTAAAGAAAGAAAATAATAAAATAATAAAATATAAAAATAAAATAAGACAAACAATTAATTAATTAATTATAGTAAAGTCAAAAAGATATAAAAAATGAAGAGAATAATGTAAAACGAAAAAATAAAAATAAATAAATAATATAAATAAATAATTAAAGTGCGAGCAAAAAATAAAATAATATAAATAAAAATATAAAAGTTGGAAGGAAAAAAATCACATGAAACAAAAAAATTAAATTAAATTAAACTAAAGAAAGAAAATAAAAAATAAAAAGAAAAGAATGAAAGAAATAAAAGAAAACTAAAGAAGCATAAAAAGTATCAAAATGAAAAGAATAATAAAAAATCACATGAAAAAGGAATAAAAATAAAAATGAAGCACAGAAGGAGAAAAGCGATAGAAAAAAAGGAAAAGAGAGAAAAAAAAGAAAAGGAAGAAAATGAGAAAATAAAAAAAGAAGAAAATTGAAAAAGGAAAAGAAACTTACGTACACGAGAAGAATAGTGGGTCCGTGCTGCAGTTTCTGCCCAACTTCCGTGGATTCCCGCGCGTCAGCTTCCCGCGCATCATCGGCGGAAGCATCGGGTCCGTATCGGACCCGAAGATTCCCGGGAGTCATAAAGAACAAGTGACGAATCAGTTTGCATTGATCGACTAGCTGGTCAGTCTCGCTCATTTCTACCACGTTCTTACTGCGTGCTAGGCTATGTGCAATCTTGGTCGGGTTTGCTAGTGACTTGGTGCCAATACTTTCTTTCTTGTGTTTCTCTGTTTGAATATTTTTTATATTAATTGCACTATGTCAAAAGCACCTTAGGCGAGCATTCAGCTGCATCACAGACGCATCAGAGCGCGTCGGCAATATGACATCTGTAATAAGGCTTATTATAAACGCGTAAAACAAGCATGTGTATTAAGAATACACTTATAGACACGCGTAACCACAAGCAACTGTGATTAAAATAGAACATGCATCTGTGTGAACAATAACACTCAGACGTGTATACTATACACGGGTCTCTAGTATGGATACCACTATAGACGCATTCTTTAAGCACGTCTATTTTAGTGAACATTGTACAGACGCTCGTGCTCTACATGTCTCTGAAGGTTGGTCACTACTAGAGACGCTAGCGTTAGATGTGTCCGTCTAAAAGAGCATAGTAGTGACGTGTGTATGGTACACGCGTCTATAGTTACGATGCTAATACAGACTCTCTTGTTTTGTCAGCGCGTCTGTAGTATGTTTCTTACCATAGACTCTTGTTATTATGCGTCTGTAGTGAGAAGCACAATACAGACTCTTGTTTTGTCGGCGCGCTTGTAGTATGTTCCTTACCATAGACGCGTCTAGGCTACAAATCTGTCTATAATAAGGAAAATACTATAGAGACGTTTCATGCCTATAGGTCTATAGCCCACAACATAGTCAGGACAACATTGATATACACAGAATCATAGATATATACGCACACTGATATCATAGAAATAAGATATATATACAAGATTGATCACAATTGTTCATCACACACACTACACAGATTGTTCATCAAACATAGTGTCAAAAATTATATCTCATCTCCAATTGTATCTTACATAGTTCATCACAAGTTTTTTGCCAAGAACTCACATCTCTTTCTAAAAGCAAAGACTAAATGTACCTGGCACATGATCATAGTCGACTATCACCGACATGAAAGTCGCCTTCTTCATTGATGATCTGCTCCATAAAAAACCTGGCGATCTCCTCTCTAAGGCCTGGTAGATTGATTTCAAGTGTCATCGTTTCATAATCCTATAGTATTCAAAGAGCATGATCAGTAAACACAAAAACACAATGAGTATGGCTGAAGGCCAATGCCCGAGGCATATGGAATACTACAGATAGTGTGTATACGCAAAAAACATCATCAATGTATCACAATCTTGCTAAATTACCAACACAAAGCTAGTATGTAATAGCAGGTAGGTAAAGCTCCAACGAGCGCCATTGCCACCTAGCACAAGCACTCAATTCCATTAACTATAGCTTAGGGATCAATGCAGATCACAGTAGCTGAGTGCCAACATATACATAAATCATTGCAGTTGTATCTTATGATCTTCATAGTCTGTCTATTTCAACGCCTCAAGCAAGTTGTGTGTAGTGAAGAACCCATAGGCATAGCCCTGGCCCTAACCTTGTTTCTAGCACTATGAACAAAGGAACACATGGTTACCAATTGAATTGACAAAACGACTTCGCAACTGCAATGGAAGCACTACTTACTAGAACCTTGAAATAATGTCTCAACGTCATCTTTTTCTTCTACCCTTTCTTCTTTAGCTTGGGTTGCTATTTGCCAAACGCCCTAAACATACATGAGTTGTTATAAATATTCTTTGACTTCCACTAACTTAATTAAGAAAAAAAATACATGGGGCAATAGTAGGCTAGACAATACTCACTCATCTATCACTTCTTGGATAGGAGTCAACTTTGTGGTTCTACCTCTATTGGAGTCGAGGTACATCACCTCCTAAAAATCAAGGTAAATGATGACAACAACCCAGTGCCCATCACAGTGATGTGCAAACATCATAAACTTTTGGTTGACATGTTTCGCTAGGCAGGATCTCAAATAGTCCACACAATATTGTCTATCTTCCTCGATACTCTTCAATGTAGGTGCTTTTGGATTAAGTATGCCAACATGCACTTTTAACTCCTTGCCTTTTGTAATCAAGTATCTAAAATAAAGATGCATACAACAGCAATTTAGCAACCAAATATATGACTAGATGGCACTTTTTACATAGTGTTGCATTCAAAAACTTGAAACTTTCCAGCATTTTGAATTCACATAGGATGGCAAGTTTATACGAACTTTCATTTTTCTATTTCCCATACGTTTTATAGAATCTCGTGTTCTAGACCTAAACTTTGATTAAAATAAACAAAAAATGATTTATCTTTTATTTGCCAGTTCAAAATATGCTTTACAAGACTTGATGACATGGAGGGCTAAAGTATGTGGGTGTATAAATATAAATATACATACCTATATGAGTAACTATGTTTGTACTACATAATTATAAAAAAATACACATATGTTGATGTCGACTCGGGTCACACACTCATAGGTTCTAGATCGCCCAAGGCTCCACACCGCCTACATATCCAGTGAAGAAAGATCCTAATGGTGATGCACGGTGGGGGTGTTCTACGATCGACAAGGCTACCTAGCTAGAATACTGATAAATCTTGTTGAGAGACATGTTGGACAACAAAGGCTTGGAAAAAGCTAGGGGTTAAACATAAGAGGTAAAGTAGGCACTGTGATTTTTAGGATAGGATGTCAGATATCTCAATCAACAATGATATTCTAATATATATAGAGGGGGTGGTCTTATCATAGTAGAAAACCTCTCCAAGATGCAATTCATAAGTTTCCCATGAGTTTGGATCAAGTTTGAACTTTGTTGGATCCATACTAGAAAGTCAGAAGCGGACCTTACAAAAGTCAGAACTTCCATATGGGGGTAAAAACATCCAATATAGTGGCACCTTCGCAAGAACGTTACCCCTCCGTCTGGTCTTGTTGATATTAGAAACGCACCCAGAGAAATCCACAAGGGCACGGATATCGGTGAGCACTTCACCCAGGAGATTTCTAGAGTATCATTATTTATATTTTTACCACTAGGAGAAAGCGTGCATTAGACTAACCTAAATCTATACTTAACCCCTGGGCTTGCAAAACAAGATAGTGAGATATGAGCGATATAGAGAGAACTCCTTCGTCAGTCTTATTCTAACCTATGGTAAGGTGTGTAGATATTGCTCTAAGGGGAGTACCTAGAGAAAAGAGACACCTCAAAGAGTGCTTGACCCTAGCACCATATATCCTCCCTTACCTACTAACGGGACATGGAATACAAAGACACCAAGGGGATTGTCACTTCCTCCGATGCTACCACAAATCCGACCAGATAGGGAGTATCTACGAGTGTTTTTAGCCCAAGCACCGCGCTTACGCTACGAACGATTACTCTATTCCTAATGCAAAGTGAATAAAGTAAACCCATTGTTGATGGTCCTTAAGTATCAAATTTAATCATTGAATAAATAAAGAAAAGGATCTAAATGCAACCAACACCCAGACTTAGGGTTTTATGTGACAGAATTCCATGAGTTTTGGTGTTTGTCTATTTCTGCAGTGGGTTATCAGGAAATATGGAGGAATGGCCCACACGTCGGGTTTACATAGAGATATTAACGTGTGCGGCAATTTTCCATAATCTAGAAGACTCCAGAAGCCACGGTAAGAATATAAATAACGCTACCTAGAATACTTCCTGGTTAAAATGCTACATTGATATTAATCTATGCGCTTGTAGATCCCATTTATTATTTATCTGGATGAGCAATTGCATATTTCAATACCACGTCTCTCATGTCATGCTGGGGATGACAACTTGGCTTAAGTGGCATGAGGGATAGGTTCGGCATTTTTGGCATCGTTATCAGAAATAGAAAACTAAGTCTACTTTTGGTAATGACGTTAAGAATGCCCAACAAGCATTTTTAGCGTCATTGCCAGGGAAGGTTGATTTACTAATAGGAATGAATAAGGAATAATGAGTCATCATTCGCATCACTAATATGATTGAGATCATCAATTCTCTCATACAGCTTTACCCCTGTACTTTGCTATTTTTTTATTATTTTATGCTGGGTGATGTATGAATAGAAGAGATTTTCTAGATAATTTCGTTGATGACCCCGAAGCAATAATTAGAAAAACAAGAGCCAAGCTCAAGAAAGTTAGATCGTCAACTTCAACGTAAAGCTCCATCAAATCAAGAAGATCACCAAAGTTTCATTCGGAACTTGACATCAGAGTTCGAAGCCATGGCGAA
>Ga0182004_10005665_pt1 | contig 10159 bp, 13 predicted proteins | sample Sormic07211540_1_FD_120479 | JGI IMG/M metagenome (GOLD analysis project Ga0182004, IMG submission 120479) | Endophyte microbial communities from Sorghum bicolor roots, Mead, Nebraska, USA - 072115-40_1 MetaG | ecosystem: Host-associated > Plants > Roots > Unclassified | place: USA: Nebraska...
TCCAGAATCCAGATGTTGGAATAAAAACTTGCAGCTGACCTTCTTGCAAATAAAAGATTCCTCAAGGGAAACTGAAATTGCACACGGCCATTGATATTGTATATATTTATATGGAAGTACCCTATGATCGTCATCAGGAGCATTCGAGCATGACATCATCAGAATCCTCAGCTGCAAATTAAGGCAATTCGTATATATTTGCATTTGCAGGCCGTTTAATTTTGCCACACTATGTGGGCCAAAACCAGATGAATCTCGACACAAAGCCTCATTTGAATTGCCTTCTACTCCCGCCTAGCCAATCATGCATGATTCCTATCTGAAGCCATCGTAGTATCGTAGGGTGATTAAGAAACATGAACCAAACTGCAGTCGATTTGTCCCACCATCGTATTCAGTATTAGTTTCCTGCAAAACGCGGGCAGAAGATCGACCTGATGGTGTTCAAGGTTCAAGTCAATAAAGATGGGAAAGCAGATTAGGCCAAGGTCAAGTCGTGCAACTTCGTTCCCAGCCTCAAAGAACCTTCCATCATTTCTTTCCACTTTGAGTGACAGAAAAAGGTATTAACAGGACAGGGGGTGACATTTTGCAGACTACTACCAAATTGGATCATTTGACGTAATCACATAGGCGGTAACAAGAACAAAGATGCACAGCTCTAGGAGTTCTTGTTACCGCCTATGTGATTACGTCAAATGATCCAATTTGGTAGTAATCTGCAAAATGTCAATTGAGTAATTGTTTAATCAGTGATTCAGTAATTGTTTAATCGGTGATTTCAGTAATTGTTTAATCTTTGTGAATTTTCTATTTGTATAATTATTTTAATCTTTAACCAATTGTTACTCTAAATTCTAACAATACCATGTCATTAAGAAAGTATGTTAGCTATCCCAGTACTTCCATTGCGTCTCGCATATTGTTTATAGTCTAAAAAAGTCATGGCAAAATTTCTTGAAGTGGTAGGGAGGCTCCATGGGATCGCGACCGTAGGGGCCCCTCCTCACCGCTAGATCCGCCCCTGCCTCAGCCGAGGGAAGCGATGCATTAAATATAGATAAAAATAAAAACTAATTGCATAGTTTATCTGTAAATTGCGAGATGAATTTTTTGAACTTAGTTAGTCCATGATTGGATAATATTTGTCAAATAAAAATGAAAGTGCTACAGTGTCCAAAAACCAAAAATTTTGCAAAGTGAACAAGGTTATCAGCCGGATCCGTCAGGATATCTAGCTAGAGTAGTCGTACGTATGCTACATTCTGTTTTTTTTGACACCTTATACGCATGCCACATGACATCAACGCGGTCAGAGTTCAGAAACGTCGTTGCAACACGGGCAAGAAACACACGAGCATGGCATTGTTTTCGCTTGTCACACAGTTGTGTTGTATTATTAATCTAGACGTTATCCGTGGGCTGGGCCTGCATGGCCGGCCAGGAATCCAGTTCGTCCGGCACATGTTCCAGAATCAAGATGCTGGAAACTTGCAATTTGACCATTTTGTAAAGAAAAGATTCCTCAAGGGAAATTGAAATTGACCCTATGATCGTCAATAGGAGCATGACATCAGAATCCTCAGCTGCAAATTCAGCTAACGTTTCCCCCTGTGTGTGTGGATGTGCTGGCAATTTATATATATTTGCAGGCCGTTTAGTTTTGCCACTCAAGGCCTCGTTCGTTTGACCGGTTTTGAGGGCTGGGAACTATTCCAGCTGATCCACATTAGTATAAATAAGCCTGTCATTCCAGCTGGAATAATTCCAGAGAAACCATTCCATGTTAAACGAACGAGCCCCTATGTGGATCAAAACCAGAAGAATCTCCACCAAAACCTCATTTGAATTGCCTCCTACCCTCGCCTGGGCAATCATGCATGATCCCTATCTGAAGCCATCATAGTAGGGTATTAGGGTCACACCATCATATATTCAGTATTTCCTGCAAACTGCGGGCACCAGACCTGATGGTGCTCAACATTCAAAGTCAATAAAGATGGGAAAGCAGATCAGACCAAGGTCAACTCGTGCAAGTTTCCAGAATCCAGCCTCAAAGAACCTTCCATCATTTCTTTCTACTTTGAGTGGCAAAAAAAAAAACTATTAACAGGACGGACAGGTGAGATTTTTCAGACTACTACCAAATTATAAAGAGTAGTCATAGAATGAAACATGTGATCTTTGACGTAATGACATAGGAGGTAACAAACATATAGTACTCCAGGAGCAGAGCATCTTTGTTTCTACAAGAAGCACCCACAGTATTTACAATCCAACTGAAACGATAGGAAAATAATCACTAATAAAACTAATGCTATTTTTTTAAGCAACATAAAACTAATGCTCTTTGTAGTGGAAATTAAACAACCTCTGACTGGAATACTGAGCGATGGATATACAAAGAATTTGGGGTTTCACTCAAAACCAATGACTTCAGCCCATCAAAGTGTCCTCTTTATATTTGTGGAGGCAAAAGCAAAACTGTTCGCTCATATTTGTGAAGGCATTGTATGCTTGTCCTCAGAAATTAATGGATAAGCCATAATAATCAGCAATAAACCATACAAAGCTATTTTTTAGGGAAGGAGCATAATCAGCAACATATTCGGTCCCGAGCAACCTTTCAATAACCTGCCTTTGCACAATCACAGCGTTTTCATCGTTTTCTGGTATATCATGAGACTCGTGAAAAATTATAGAGAAATAACCATCTCCAATCTCATGCAAACAATGGAACGTCATGTAACTTAATAGAGGGTTATTTCTCAATCACTCCAAAAATGCTTCTCAGGGCACTCACAATGCAGACTCTATCATAGAGTCTAAAGTTATTTATTACCTCAAACAATGTGGACTTGGAGTCTAAATAAGACTTGGAGTCTTATTTTTCTACCTCTTTCTTCAATAAATATGCTGCCACATCAGCAAAATACCATAAATAATATGTAATTAAGTGTTTTGGACTCTGGGATAAAGTCTTGCATTGTGAGTGCCCTCATCCAAACAGGGCATAAACATTTCAATGAAATACTAACATGATGGGAATAAAACTGTAGCAATTAATGCATGCGTGGACTTACAGAAAAATATTACTCCCTCCGTCCCAAATTATAATTATAAGTCATTCTAAAAATCTTGGAGAGTTAAAGTTTTTCAAATTTGACCAAATTTATATAGCAAAATAATAATATTTTTGGTATCAACCAAGTATCATTAGATTATTTGTTAATTATATTTTTATAGTGTTTCTATTTTATGACATAATCTTTATATTTCTCTCTATATTTTTGGTCAAATTTGGAATGACTTATAATTTGGAACGGAGGGAGTAGCAAACTACCTTCTCAGTGGAATCACAAAAAAGAACATGGATTCATCCACCTGATGAAGGAATGCAAACTGAAAAAATAAGTTATATTTAGTTATTAGCTAGAAGGAATGGACAAATTCGTTGGTTTATTCTTTTTGAAATAAAAAGAATTGGATTTCTGCTACATGGGCCCTCACAGCAAGTTCAATAGGCCGAAATTGGCCCGGTTTCTCCTAGGCTTTCACGTTTCGCAGTCGACGCGAGCCCGTTTCTCCCCCATTCGTCTTCCACAAACCCCCCAAAACCCTCGCGCCGCCGCCATGTCCTCGTCGCCGTCTCCGGCGAACCGCCGTCCCGCGGGCCCGCTGGCGCTAGGGCTGGAGTCCTCGGCGAACAAGATCGGCATCGGCGTGGTCTCCCTGTCGGGGGACATCCTCTCCAACCCGCGGCACACCTACGTGACCCCGCCGGGCCACGGCTTCCTTCCCCGGGAGACGGCGCAGCACCACCTCGCGCACCTCCTGCCTCTCCTCCGCGCCGCGCTCGCCGAGGCCGGTGTGGCCCCCGCTGACCTCGCGTGCGTCTGCTACACTAAGGGCCCCGGCATGGGCGGGCCTCTCCAGGTCGCCGCCGCGGCCGCCCGCGCGCTCTCCCTGCTCTGGAGGAAGCCGCTCGTGGCGGTCAACCACTGCGTTGCGCACATCGAGATGGGCCGCGCGGTCACTGGGGCCGTGGACCCCGTCGTGCTCTACGTCTCCGGCGGAAACACGCAGGTTATCGCCTACAGCGAGGGGAGGTACAGGATCTTCGGGGAAACGATTGATATTGCCGTCGGGAACTGCCTTGATCGGTTTGCCAGGGTCCTTGAGCTCTCCAATGACCCTAGCCCCGGGTATAACATCGAGCAGGTAAACTGTTCCATCAAATGCCAATTTGATTCTCCAGTATCTGTGGCTTAATGTTGTTTTAGTTCTAGCTGTACATGCACATAGACGCCGGTTTGTGTGAGTGTTTTTCTTGCACAAAGCCTTGTCACCATGAGCCATTGCATCACATACATGTAAAGAATAGTTTGGTAAAAGTTATAGTGCACCCTCAGGCTTTTAGCATGAAAGGGTGTTTATGAGTCTTGGAGCTATCAGTGGAGCTTTGGTGCCTCTTGAGCTTTTTACTGATCCTAGCCACTATTTTATGCTGGCTGTGCATTTAGTGGCTAGTTTGTTGCCTCTGTCAAATAATCAGGTGTTGTACCTGTGGGCCAGATTACTTTTGTATGTTTTGTTGAAACATAGGGATCGCATGGTTACATTTCTGTATTGAATTGTACACTGTTCACCATGGATTTATTCAGTCTATGTGATCACTTGTGTTTCCTCATTTTCTCTTAAACTAACGCATGTAGGTAGCCAAACACTATCTTAGTCCTATTTTGCCATCTTATTTCTTGCATTTATTGTATGATCATGTCCAGGTCGAGTGGATCCATTGGGTTGTTTGGTTGCTTAAGCACTTTAACCTCTATGGGATCATAATGAGCTTCATCCTATATATGTTCTGTTGTTTCTCAAATCTTTCTTCTAATAGATTGACACTAATTTTAGCTAACTGTCTGAAGTAGGCGGTCCAATCCAGTTGTAACAGGCTACGGATGTGTTGGACCCAAGACGGGACAATTGGACCAGCGTGAACAGTAGATGTGGGTACTGTAGCGCGGGTACTGTAGCGCCCTCTGTACCACGCTACAAAGGCCACCTAGGTTTAGGGAGTTCAGAAGCTATGTTTGCTCGTGAGTCAAGTCGAGTCAAGTCCTCCCTATAAATATAAGGGGAGATGTATCCTTCGGAATTAATCAAGAATAGTTTGGGGGTAAAACCCTTTGTCTCCCGCCGCCGCTGCCTCTCCTCTCCTCTTTGCCCCAGCGCACGCCCCCACCCACCACGCGCTGGGCCGACCACAGCACCCTGCTGTCGCCGTCCCCTCGTTCACATTCTAAAGAAATTCTTTCTTTTTAATCTCTTTTCTCTCCTCAGGCCTTGTTTAGTTCACCCCAAAACCCAAAAACTTTTCAAGATTCTCCGTCACACCAAATCTTATGACACATGTATAGAACATTAAATATAGATAAAAAAATATAACTAATTACACAGTTTACCTGTAATTTGCGAGACGGATCTTTTGAGCCTAGTTAGTCCCATGGTTGGATAATAATTGCCAAATAAAAACGGAAGTGCTACAGTACCCAAAAAATTTTTACCTCCCCAACTAAAGGCCTGCCCCCAAATTCCCCTAAAAATTCTGTACATGTCGACTTCTGCGTGCCAGATCGGCAACACTGCCACTCTTTCCCCTCCATTAGGCGCGGCCAGCCCTAGGGCAGCCGCCCTTCACCCTAATCTCCCTCAATTTCCTCCATTCTACCCTCTAATCAAGGGGAAGTCGCCCCCTAGATCGGAAGTGTGACATAGGGCTGCATGCCTTGATATGGTGTTTGGTTGACTGTATGTGCTAATTTATTTGAGTGTTTATGTAGATGGTTGGATAATAGGCTTTTAAGCCCTAGAATCCTTCCCATTTTATCACTGGAAGAGGGCTTGAGCTTACATAGGATAATACTAGGAAGTCCCTGTTTGTTTGGCCTATGTTAAGATTCAACTTCAACTTAGAGGCTAGTTGAAGGTTGAGATAGGCTAAACAGGTCGGAGCTTTATGCATACTATAAGCATAAGCCATAAGGGTCTTCATAGTAAAGGACAATATCTGCTTAATGTATCTCTCTAAATTTATTAGAAGCTACGCTACTCTCTGCTTCTCGATTGCTGATTGCCATGTCATCGGATACATCACTAACATCAGTGCATAATAGTTTTGCATTGCAATTTTGCATTTGAATTTTGCAAGGCTCTGTACATTCAGATTATCCCTCCGCTGCATGTGATCATTGGGTTAGCTATGTTTTGGAGGTCGATTTTTGTCTACAGGTGGCATGATGGGCCCTGCTCTTATGGACAGGTGTGTCTTAGAATGGTAGTTAGGTATACGTTGGTTTGTAGGATTGGCTGAAATCATGGTAAAGTGTAAATGGGCTGTGATTTGAGTAGTGATTATATAAGTAATATTATTTTATATGGTGTTATTTTTTCGCGAAATCACCACAACCAGTGAGACACAGGAAGGGATTTTGCTTTATCCCAGTCATAATTTTTATTATTTATTGCAATTATATCCCATTGGTCAAAATAAGTGTCATTTATGGGTTGTCTACAGTTATCACATTCAAACTTTGATCATCAATAATTCAATATATTTTTCAAATATTTTTTATTAGACTTTTGAAAATAGGTACCCCTAGATTTGTCTTTAAAAGGAGTTCCAAAATATCATAAGCTTCATATATTTAGCAATTAGTGGTTAAGATAGTGTCTCTATGACCATGCAGCATTGCATCTGTTCTAAACGACACTTTAGCAATTAGTGGTTAAGATAGTGTCTCTGTGACCATGTAGCATTGCATCTCTTCTAAACGACATTTAGTTTTGACAGGATGGTTTTTTACATAAGCTCATTAATGCATTATGCTATTTGTGCTGATCAAATTTGGCCAAATTATTACTGTCTCCTTCATGAAAGCCGCTGCTAATTCAGTTATCTTTCAGGGCAGTTCAATTCTTACTTGATCTTAGAGGATATTTACTGTATACTTATTACTTTCTTTCATATGGCAACTAAATCAAAATCATGGTTTCTATTGTTCTATTATCCGTAACATTAAGGATTCATCTTACTCAATGTTTAAGCATTTTCTTTTTTGTCATAAAATTTTGAGTTTCGACTACTGTTGGTGCCTGATTGCCCTAACTAGAAGTATAGAACTGCGTTGTCTGCCTACTGCCCTACCCACCTTACTTGGACTGCTTCCTTGCTGGACAAGTTCCAAAGCTAGGAGTTTTTTGGTCACCATCCTATTAGGATCACCACTTATCGCTAACTTGTGGTGGCTGATTAGTGCCCAGCGCCTTGCGGCCCAGGTAGTTTCCTATTAGAAAACTGATTATCTTTAAGTTTTAGCTATGCTCAAATCATAATTATAAGAGGCCCATGCCACATAGCTTTGAAGTTCTTCAGTGCTATCTTATTTTATTCCATGTTTACCACAGGCAATATTGCGGATTCCTGCCATCAAGTTGTCTTGGTCAAGTTACATATCTTACCCTTTTTTTTCTGCCTCTTCTGCTCGTTCTCTGTTGTTGCCTACTCACGAATATTTCAGTTATGTTAGCTTTAAGTTGTGGAAACTGGAAAGCTCTCACCTTGATTAGCATTTTAACTTGTTTAGCAAACATGATTTATTCAGAAGTGGTAAATCATGGTATAATTCTTAATGCTTTTTTATTAACATTGGCAACAATATGGGTTCTGTCTGTGTGAATTTTTCAAGAGAGTACTTCTGAAGTAGTTCCATGTGATATTGTTATCTACCATCTACCTTAATTATTGTATTACCTGTCACCATTAGCATTTTTTTGGTCTTTTTTGTTTTGAGGACATTTTCTCTTTGAACAGATTTATGTCTTTGTACAACATGGCACATTCTTTCACATCCTTGAGTTTGGTTTCTTAATGTACTGTATTTATTTTCCTTGTCCAGCTTGCAAAGAAGGGAGAAAAATTCATTGATCTCCCTTATGCTGTGAAGGGTATGGATGTGTCATTCAGCGGCATATTGAGCTTTATTGAAGCTACGGCGATTGAAAAGCTTAAAAATAATGAGTGCACACCTGCGGACCTATGCTACTCATTGCAGGTACTTGCATGCTCTTACACTTTTTTTCCCTTGTGGATAATAATTGGTTATGCTTTGTTGGCAGCGACACTGATGAAAGTTGTAATTTGCCCAGGAAACCGTCTTTGCCATGCTTGTTGAAATTACTGAACGTGCCATGGCGCACTGTGATTCAAAGGACGTTCTTATTGTTGGTGGCGTCGGTTGCAATGAACGTTTACAGGAGATGATGAGGATTATGTGCTCAGAAAGAGGGGGTAGACTCTTTGCAACTGATGACCGCTATTGTATAGACAATGGGGCAATGATTGCATACACTGGTTTACTGGCGTATGCACATGGTGCGACCACTCCCCTGGAGGAGTCGACATTTACGCAAAGATTCCGAACTGATGAAGTTCATGCGATTTGGAGAGAGAAGGAGATGCCAGTGCTAAATAACATCCATTCAGATGCAATGGCTGAAGTATCTAAAGATGAAGCCTCCATGCCAACACCAATCGTTGTAGATTCCTGAGGTACAATTGGCCTTTACAATGATGTCTTGCTGCTCATGTTTTTTCATGATAGCTAATGCAATTTGGATTGCTGGAGACAATCCCTACTAATTACTCCCTCCATTCAAAGTTATAAGACGTTTTGATTTTTCTAGATACATAGTTTTTGCTATGCACTTAGATATACACTGTGTCTAGATACATAGTTAAAGCAAAATATCTAGAAAAGCCAAAACGTCTTATAGATTAGAATGGATGGAGTACTTGACAATTCATGTGGAATTGTGGATGATATGGTGGTGGGTGTGATCCCACTTCCCATGCATTTGATTTTTCTACATGATGAATATGCTCTACAAATTAAGTATTCTAGTGGCATAAGTTCCATCTAGTGCACAAACCATGCTGTTAAATTGCAGAAGTATGCATCTTTTTTGGACAATACGAAACAGAAGGAACCATTACATATTTTTTATGCTTCACTGCATATCCTCATGTGTTTTACTTCTGATCAATCACAATCCGATGAGCTAACGGTGGTTGTTGCTTTTCTGTCACAGGCAGTAAACGCTTGTACGGGAAAGTCTAGAATCACCCCTGCATGAACCTTTGCTTGCTGATTGGGAGAAGCCTCCTCCAGGCACATGGCAGGTGGCTCGGAACTGTTGTGCTGCTGTATGAACTGCAGCAGGTAAAATGAATATGCTGTATGCCTGACATACCTGACGATAGTTGACATGTATCAGTCACCCTAACATTCTAGCTAGTTACTTTTCTTCATCGAGTGAACTTCTGATAGTTGTAAACTAATAGACGCATTTCCACAAAGCTAGGTTAAACTCTTAAGTTACTCTTATGATGGTAATTTGTTTCCGTTCTAAAGCAGCCCCGTTTGGACAGACATTTGATTCTTGGTAATGTTGGTCTATCAAAAAAAGCCCGGCAAACGTGTATAGATTACGTTACACAGAAGCTAATGTCCTTAGCATGTGGATAATGATTTGGTTGTGTTGAGCTGTGGCCTTTTTACCTTCCATGACGCTACACAGATCACGAATACTGGATGTGCCTTTTGATGCAAATCTGATTTAGCAATTTAGCAAGGATAGTGGGTCTTGCTCATAGGTGTGTTGGCAAGTTGTCTATGGATCGGGTGTCATTTATGCTGGACACATGCGTCTGGTAACGGGCCGTGAATTTTGTGACAGTCTGACAGGAGATGGAAATCTGATTTGGAAAGGAAAGTGGATCTTGCTCGTAGTCTGTGTTGGGCTGTTGGCTACGCATAAGGTTTGAAGTCTTCCATCATTAGTACTCATGCTATTTGAGTTTTATTATCTTTAATTATTTTTCTCACTAAAATATAGTAGTTTTTATAAGGAAAAATTGGCTACCGGACATGCAAAGTGGTGACCATTGCTGGAAAACACTTTTTCATGTAACACCCACCACCAAAACAATTGCCATTTGTAAACCATAAGGCCAACGGCTATGAAATTTTAACAGCAACAAGATACGATAGTTATCTACAAATCATCTAATACTCACTTCTATAGAAAATCTCGTTAA
>Ga0182004_10005666_pt1 | contig 10157 bp, 7 predicted proteins | sample Sormic07211540_1_FD_120479 | JGI IMG/M metagenome (GOLD analysis project Ga0182004, IMG submission 120479) | Endophyte microbial communities from Sorghum bicolor roots, Mead, Nebraska, USA - 072115-40_1 MetaG | ecosystem: Host-associated > Plants > Roots > Unclassified | place: USA: Nebraska...
ATTACGATTAGCAAATATAGATTGGTCAAACTTTATTGGTCCAGCTCCGTCAATCCAGCTAGCTAGTCGAGCTGGCTGAAGGAGCGTATCCTTTTCCTTCATGTGTCTAGAGAGCACAAGAGAGGTCGAGACGGTCGCCAGCAGCAGCTAGCGTGCCAACTTGGAGCCAAGTAGGAGTACGTATGTCACAATGACAACAGAAATTCATTGGCGCTAGGCTGTGTGTCGCGTGAGCGTCATATGCCACAGCCGGGGCCCGGGTCACGATGGCAAGATGGACACCCTGCCAAACTTAGATATGCAACAACAACGCCCTTGTCTTATTTCACATGCACAGAGATGGAGTGTAGTACTCAAACGAGGCTACAAATGGCGAGTTCTCGCCCAAGAAAATCGACCTCGCTGAAACACTAAAACAGATGGCGGATAACATTTTCATACTTGTGGTTCTTACGTTTTCCATCTATATATAGGTCCTATATGACACTGTGTTTACAATATAAAGCTATCGTAATCCAAAATTAGCATAAGGCCATATTTTAAACAACGTGTGTCAAGTTGTGGTAAGGAGCCTGACTTATTAGAACAACATGTGGTCTACTATAGGATTGATTTTCAGCAACGGTAGATTCTTTGTGTAGATGCGGCTCAATTTGACTTTAATTAGATACGAAGATTTACATATTGTAGTGGATTCTTAAAAAAGTCATCGTGCTCGATATTTAACTGTAGCACCACAATAAAAAATATTATCATATATTTATTTTCATAAATATTGTTTATACCTAAACATGTTTGCTAATTTTTTTCTCGTTGCGACGGCATGTTTTGACTATATGTTAATCAAATTAGTAAAAAATGACCGGGGGTGGGACTTGGGAGTCCACGAGAGATCGATCCCCTGTCCTGTTCAGTTGGCCAGTTCGACACGAAACACACGGCAAAACCGCAACAGAAAAGCCTTGGAAGGGTCGAGGCGGAAGCAGAACAAGCCGAGGAGGGGAGAAGATTCGGATGGGGGCGAAGAAGCAGGGAGGAGGCGGCGGAGGAGACCAGAAGGGCCTCCTGTGGAGGCTGCCGAAGGTCACCTCTAAGGAGCTCGGCAAGATAGGCCCCGCCCTCGGAATCGGCATCGGCTGCGGCGCCGGCGCAGGCGTCGGATTCTTTGGCGGTAAAACCCCTGGCCTTCCCGTCTCTTCCTGTAAATAGTAGCATTTCTTCGGTTTCTGGTGAGTTTTTGTAAGCCTGGTTTGTGGTCAGTTCTTGTCTAGAGGAACCGTCCGCATTGCTCTCTTCTCTTGACGCCTCGATTGATTCGGTCGATTAGGGTACCCTAAATGAGATTGAGGTTCGATAGATTGGTGTGCACTTTACTTACCGTCCCTTTTGTTGGTTGCCGATTACCAGGTCGGGGGTTTTAGTGAGGATATGCTTTCCCCCAAGCCGCAGTTGTTCAAACAGATTTGTTTCCTCGAAACCTGCGGATTGGTTTTGAGGATTTCCTGATCTGGCGTTGCTTAATTTATTCCTGAGAGATTTTATCCTTTTCCGAATCAGTAGTGATTCTGATTTTTTTTTCTTTAAATGATTTATTAGTAGATTGGTTACAGGTGGTATACTACTTGGCCTTTTTCATGGAATATAGGTTTACTCAAGGGTTTATCAGTTACAGATTGTTGCGAATGGTGCATGATCACAGTCCTAAATAAGGAATCTTATCAAAAGATATTTCACAATTTTTTCTTGGTAACATTCACTGGTTCAGTTAAAATGTCTTATCCTAAGGTCGGCAACTTGACAGTGTAGGCATTATTCCTAACAATTTATGTATTTATGTTTTTGCTAAGTGTTACCACCAAGGCAGTGTTCTGAAAAACTTGGGCACTATCCGGCAGTCGGGTGATACTGCAAGTAGGCAGATGCTCATAGAACAATTATTAAATATCTAAAACAATGTGCATTTCACTGCTTAATCCTTGAGGGCGTTAGGATAATTATTCCTGCCTAACAAGCTGTGGTTAATTTTCTGACTATTTGTGGACTAAATGTTGTGTCACTTCCAAACAAAAAACAGTGGTATAACTACTTGCTTAATTTTATGATTTATGTGTATTCAGAAACTGTGTACTCCTCTGTCCCAAAATAATTGCACATCTCGCTTTTGGACGAGTTAAACTTTTTTTTTAAACTTTGACTAGATTTTTAGAAAATATATGATCCACATTTGTATCTCCTAATATGTTTATTATGAAACTATATTTCAGTATTAATCTAATGATACCTAAGTGTCATAAATTTTAGTTTTTTTTGTATATCTTTTGTCAAACTTAAAAAAGTTTGATCCTTGAAAAGCGAGATGTGTAGTTATTTTGGGACAGAGGGAGTAAGCATGTATGCTCTTACAACATCAATTTTTTCCATCTCAGACCGTTTGATGTTTGAACTGAAACACATTGTTACCAAGTTATACATGTGCATGGTTGTCAGCATAAAAAATATCAATTCCTAATGCCAGTGGCATAGTGATTGTTGATATTGTTAGCATTCTGAAAATTGAGTGGATGAATTAATACATGCCACTTCAGAAATGAAAAAAATATGATACACTCTCTGATGGATTTGGATCTCATGTTCACTTTAGCCAACTAAATAAAATGGAAGATCTGGTTCTATATTTTAGGGGATAAAAGACCTAGGGGAGGGGCTGAGGGAGTGAGTGTATCGACCTATCCTGTGGCGTAACCAGACATACAAAAGCCCTACATGGCACCAGGTGCGTGTACATCTAAATCATAGTTCTTAATAAGGCGTAAAGGCAAGGCATTGACAATGTGCCACCACCTGGACGCCTAGGCGCCCGCCTTGCCTGCCTAGGCGAGCATTTTGCAAGGCGCTGGGGGGTCGCCTGGACGCGTAGGCGACGCCTTAAGAACTATGATCTAAATATCTAGAAGACTGAAGGATAGAATGACCTTGTTGTAGTTGAACTTTGAGGTGCTGAAAAGCTCACTTGGATTAAGTACAGGGTGAAATTCTCAGTGATAATATGGCAAGGAGAATCATGAACTCCAGACTCCAGAGACATACATGTATGAAGTGATTTTTACTTATCAACTGGTTCTTGTTGCGCACACCTAACATTAGAGCATATATATGCTTTTTTTTTTCAAAAGTTAATATGTTTCTAGATTGGTGAAACTAGGAGTTATGGAGATTTAGTGGTTGTGTGCCTTTGTTATTATTTTACACTGAACATAGAAAAGATGTTTTAAGTAATTTGTTTTTCATCACGAATGCTATATGTCTGCACACTTATTCTTTTTCCATGATTACTTTAGGTGCAGGATTAGGCTATGGATTTCCTGGACTCACATTAGGCTTTGGAGTTGGAGCTGGATGTGGTGTAGGAATTGGTTTTGGTTATGGGTTGGGCAAAGGAATTGCATACGATGAAAACAAAAGATACTCCAATGTTGGCAAAATGTTCCAGGAAGCTCCACATCTGCCTACGTAAGTTTAATGTGGTGTGGACACAAGAAAGTAGTTTGGCAAATTTGTTTTCACAGATGTTTTGATTCATGGTGTTTCCTTGTGCATTGTAGGTAGCTTTTTCTACATACGGCATGAGTCCTAAGTCTGCAATAATAATGTTTTTACCTGATTTATTTGTGTAGTGGCTAGTTTCAATCTTTCCACATCAACAATAGTCTTAATGAAGTATTTTTAGTCTTTAATGCTTTGTTATTATTGCTGATTAGTGTTAAGGATGACCTTGTAATAATACTCACAAATCATGCGACATAGTGCCAGTAATTCATTTCAATCAATATGGTCTGCTCACTATCAAAAAGGAAAAGGAAAACTCTCCAGTTTAATTTGAAATTAATGTTGCGTGATCAGAAACTCAAATTGGCATGTGCTGTCAATACATCTGATTTCAAATATATTATGGTGCCATAAAGCATGATATGCTAAACTGCTTTTTTTCCCCTCTGAGTACGGTGTGCAATCTAGTAGTCAAGGTGGAAATTGTGTAAACTTTTATAATGGCATATTGGCATTTGCAAACAGGGAAAACTTTTCCCTCTGTACCATTATAAAAGTTTGCAATTCCATATGTGCCATTAAAGAAGTTAGTGGACACGGTGCCACTGGTCCGAATATTTTTGCCCTCCGCACCATTCTGTCCATATTTGCCTCTAACGGTGTCAAACAGGTGAATGAAATGACCATTTTGCCCTCAAGCCAGTTAGAGTTCATTTTCTTTTGTTTCCTCCTGTGCCACTCAAGTCAGTTGGGGAATGAAACTGAAGAATGCTCTGCACTCATTCTGTTCTTGGATGGCATTGTACAGCCACCATAGCAATCAAAATTCAACAGGGACCTCTGCACTTTTCCTGTTCAATTCTGTCAATGACTTGGCCATCATAAAGTTTATTCCCATCCTAATCCACGACATGGAACACTACAGAAAGGCAAAGCAAAGCCACATACCCACCACAGATCACACATCAGGATTGGAGATAAAAAGGTGGATAGAAAGATCACAACCCAAGCAAAAGCGAGGCTTTGCATCACCCCAGAAAGGCACCATCTTTCTCTCATCTGTCTTCTTAAACTTTTGAAAGATAGCAGGGAAGGAGGTAGTGGCATGGCACTAACCATCCATGAACCACCCTCCGTCGGAGGAAATGTAGGTTGTAGGCCCAATCGATGGTCAGCTTCAGATCGGTCAGCATCTGAACCACCTCCAGCAAGGTCCCGTACTTGTTGGCGCTGTCCACCTGCAGCCAGAAATTGAGCAACCTCAGTCACCAGTCCTGCATGCAGACTGCAGAGAGAGGGGAGAGAGAGAAGGTGTGGTGGAGCAGAGGGGAATAGGGTTGAGAATGAGTGGCCCGTTCAAGCAGGGGTATTATGGACATTTTCATTGGCCGGCCCCACATGTCGGGGCTGCCAAACCGTGAAAACCCAACAGAACATGGATGAAATGGCGTGGAGGGCAAAAAAGTTCGGACCAGTGGCACCTGTGTCCACTCAACTTTTTTAATGGCACATGGAATTGCAAACTTTTATAATGGCACATAGGAAAAGACTCAAATTTAATAAAGAACGTTATGAAAGCCCATCTAAGCTTACTATTATCTACTTGGATTGAAAAGATTTCTCAGCTCAAGCAGTCTCAGGCATATTGCCACAACAGAACTCAGCCAGCTGGTAACACAATATATCAGCACTTTCCTGCTTGCTCATCTGATTCTCCTTATTCCTGCAATCCTGCACGTATTCTCCTACAGCTGCTTGTCGGCAGCCTTTCATTCTTGCACAAGAGGACAGAAAAGAGGAATGGTTCGCCTTCATGGCTAGGCCAAAAATTTAGGAACTTGTGTGACATTGCTGCTTCATAGTATCTGCTTATCCTGAGGTCTCTTTGCCAAGAACTGATGCTGTGGTGGGCAATATGTATGTGCAGTTGCTGTACATAACACATGCCTTCACAGGTCACCTGCCTATCCCAATAAATTGCAAGAGCAAGCAACAGATGTTCACTAGAAAAGTACCCAAGATATAACTGACACCTGTAATTTAGTAGGGTTAGAGCATCTCCAACAATTTGTCATCCGGCTTTCCCATCCTTGATTTTTTTGGCAAAATAAGAAAAAACTCTCTCCAATAGTTTGGCATCTTCCCTCCCCATCTTTCCCAACCTCGCAAAAATTTATCTCGAGCACGCATATATGTGCGCGGCCTAGGAGCGCACATTTGGAGTTTCCCGGCCTATCTAGTAAGCAGAAAGAAAGATAGGGTTCTAGGTGAGAAAAACGCAAGAGTGAAATATCTGGTGGAAGGGCTTAAACGCGTACAGAAACAAATTTAGGGTTCTTAAAGATCGGGTCGTAGGAAAAAAGTGCCGAGAAAACAAATTTTAGGATAGAAATATAGAAAACTCTTGGAGATGACTTCTTTTTTTCCTCCTCATACTAATTTAGGAGTTGGCAAACACCATATTTTGGGGAACAAAATATGAAAATCTCTTGGAGATGCTCTTAGTATGGATTTATATTGCAATAACCTCCTGAAAATAACCAAAAGTAAGAAATTCTTCTTGACTAATCCACATTCCGGTGTCATGGTAATACTATATTATTCTGTCTCTTGAAGAAATACTACTGAACTATCAGCATTCTCTTTCAAATTTTGAACAGACAAACACACTCAATTAGATGATTGTCTCTACTGAGAAGATGGTTCTAATTCTCCGATTAGAAGAAATACTGTAGTCAGTAGCCATAAATATTAAAATAGCATGAGATTTATTTGGTCTCCCAGCTTATTACCTTTCCAGGATGTGTCAAGTCTTGGACAAAACTTCACCAATTTGCTAATAAAAGAACATTTTTATTGTGTGATGTTGCTCATCGTTTCTCACTCTTCTCCTTTCCAGGGACACTGTCGTTGGTTTATTTGACGAGCTGGTTATAAACACCAAGAAGTTTGTGTCAGCAACATCAAAAGGAATCGAAAAATGGCGTTGAGCTGCACCACTGCATTGTCGTCTCTATTAGTCAGTGGAGATTGCGAGCAGCATTCATCTTGAACAGGCAGTAGGACTTGGTGCTAGAATGCAGCCTGTTGCATCTCATCACTTTATATTGCTCATCAGCTAGTAGCTTTGTATTTAGGTAGGATCCTGGGACAATACATATGATTTGTGGTCGATATTTATTAGTTAAATTGCACTGTATTGTGGGTTGCTCACCACTTCTGTTAAATTGGAGGAAAATTGATGCTATGAGCTTCAGATGAACTCTGTTTCGTGCTTGTGCATGTGTTCTTCACCCTTCTGGTATCAGTGTGTGGCCTGCAATTGTTGTCTTGGCTGGCTCTTTCCCACCCTCTGGTTCGTTACCCTGGGTCTCTATCTGTCCTGTTTGGACCTATCTATCCTGTTTGGACCATTTGGCCCCAACTGACAAACAACTTCACAAGAGGCCCTGAAGCTGCCACATCAGCACCCTCTAAAGTTGCCACATCAGCACTCTCTAAAGCTGCCACATCACCACCCTCATCTGCCAAGTAAGCGCAACCTGCCCAATCCCATCCAAGCAACAGATAGCCCTCATGGGCACCCAGCCAATGGCAGCTCCCATGGCCAAATCTCTGCTGGGCCCACAGCATCCTCCGATCCTCATTTTCATCCATTTAAACTAGCTCACCTTTTCCTCAACAAACACCCATCAGGCATCCCCTCCTGCAAATCTTTCTCTGAATTGTGGGTCTCCGGCAATGGCGCTCGCTCCATCGAAGATTCTGGGCACCCAGCTCAACTTCGCCGGCTCCTCCCGCTACGCCACCGCAGCGCCCACCGCGGGGGCTCAGAAGATTGTCTCCCTCTTCAGCAAGAAGCCTGCCCAGAAGCCAAAGCCCGTTCCTGTATCGTCCTCTTCTCCAGACATCAGCGACGAGCTCGCCAAGTGGTATGGTGAGTACATCTGGCTCCAACTGCTTCAGAAGCTTTTTCTGTTGTAATTGTCTCTTGTTTTACGTTTGAGATGTAGAACTTTGCTCATGAAAATCTTCAGAAGCTTCTTGTATAGTAATTGTCTCTTGTTCTATGTCCCATTAGGTCCTGACAGGAGGATCTACCTGCCAGATGGTCTCTTGGACCGCTCCGAGGTGCCGGAGTACCTCACCGGAGAGGTCCCTGGAGAGTAAGTCACATGACTCCAATTTTGCCTTCCATAAGGGTTTTTTTTTTTTTTGTTTCAGAAAATTAGATTTCAGTTAGTAGTTTAATGAAATCAGGTTAGTACTACAAGTCAGTTTAAACAATAGTGGAAATTTCATAGACCAGAACAAAAGAAGTTTTTTCTTGGAAAAAAAAGTATTTTGTGGCCAAAATCTGATTTTTCACCAAAATGGCGCAGCATTGCTGTTTATAGAATTCGTTCTGAAAGTACACGCGTCTCTCAACCTCTCAACCAGCATTTGAAGTTTGAAATAATCTTTGTTGCACTTTTAAACAACAACCTTCAGAAAGTAAGGCCGTCCTTTTGTTCAACTGAAATGGTGCAGAAAATCGAAGCTAACCTATCTGAACTGAACTATTTTGCTCTTCCAACTTGCAGCTATGGCTACGACCCTTTTGGCCTGGGCAAGAAGCCAGAGGACTTCGCCAAGTGAGTCTCAGATCTCTATCCCAAACATACAATTTCACAGCTTGACCACGTACAATACAAGCAAGAATTGGCTTCATGTCTCAACTATTCAGCAAAATCTTATCCTACCATCAACGCCGTGCAGGTACCAGGCCTACGAGCTGATCCATGCCAGATGGGCCATGCTCGGTGCCGCTGGCGCTGTCATCCCAGAGGCCTGCAACAAGTTCGGCGCTAACTGCGGCCCTGAGGCCGTCTGGTTCAAGGTCCTGATCACCACCTCTCACAATCATCATACTTACTTCAGTAGCATTTTTTTTAATCTTTACAAAGATTTCATCTGAAAGTCTGAACTCAAAGCTCATGGATGGTGTGTGTCACTGTCACCTGAACTGAATGGATGCAGACCGGCGCCCTGCTCCTGGACGGCAACACCCTGAACTACTTCGGCAACAGCATCCCCATCAACCTGGTGGTGGCCGTGATCGCGGAGATCGTCCTCGTCGGCGGCGCCGAGTACTACCGGATCATCAACGGACTGGACCTTGAGGACAAGCTGCACCCCGGTGGGCCCTTCGACCCGCTGGGCCTGGCCAGCGACCCCGACCAGGCCGCCATCCTCAAGGTGAAGGAGATCAAGAACGGCCGGCTCGCCATGTTCTCCATGCTCGCCTTCTTCATCCAGGCCTACGTCACCGGCGAAGGCCCCGTCGAGAACCTCGCCAAGCACCTCAGCGACCCCTTCGGCAACAACCTGCTCACCGTCATCTCCGGCGCCGCCGAGAGGACGCCCAGCCTGTGAGGACGCACGGACGCCACGCTGGAGAGCGATGCCATGTCATGCGCTGCTGAGCTGTATGTGAGGGTCTGAAGAATGTGCCATGCCCATGCGTGTAAATTACCAAGAGGGGGAAGAATCCTTTTCATTCTGATCTCTGATATGATTGATCTGCTTCAATTTGTGCCTGAGATGTGCTACTTACTTAAGTTTTTGGAAGTTAATTAGTTCGTGCGCGTCTGAGACATGATACTTAGTTAATTTTGTGCCTGAAATATGCTACTAAGTCCCCTCATTTAAGGTTCCATCTTTTTTGTGAGACGAAGTGGGCAAGAGAGCTTCGTGTTATCATGTTAGTGAAGAAAGCCTGGACTGGAGTTGATTCCAAATTGAACTCTTCAAATATGCACTCTGGAGAGTTTTTGGAAGTTAATTAGTTCGTTTTGAAACACGGCGAAGAAATCACTTCGGGCTGGACTAGGTTCGGACCAGGCCAACAAAAGCAGTTATTTTTGGGCCTACTACGTTCTACACCCAAACCTACCCATTGGCAAGGGCAGGTGGGCCCAGTCTGGTGGGCCACCTTGTCATTTTTTTTTAAAAAAACGAGACCAGATTTGCTCAAGTGTCAACACTGACACTTTTTTGTTGCACGAGAGGAGGGGCTTCACACTAGAGCATTGGGCATCAATTCAATTTGTACCCACCAAATAGTGTCTTGATTTTTGCTCAAATTTTTTTTTGTCTTGATCTTTGTTCAGGTTTAGGCAGCCTATTTGTTGACACCATTTTTGGACACGTATCTCTGGATGCATACTCAGAGTTAATGAAGCATAGATCGGCAGGTTGGATGATGGTACCTAGTCTACAGGGGAGTTGCCGATGGAGGGAGTTGCCGATGAAAGATAATGCCGATGGAAAAACAACTGAATATGGCTAAGTCCAGAGATGATGGTGTGTTCGTGCCGATGACCAGTGCCCGGGTTTACCGATGGCTATAACGGATGATCTGCCGATAACTCTGAGGAAAAAGCGCGGAGGTTGCCGATTGATTCATGGCGGTGTCCCGATCGGTTACGGGGGGTAGTTTAATGTTTTCCTTAGTTGATAGAATTCGTTTTGTATACGGTTTCCATTTAATTTGGAGCTTGAGTCCTAGTCGTGTTTGGTTGTAGCTCTTTGGACAGGGTATAAATGTAGACCCTAGGGCAATGTAATGA
>Ga0182004_10005667_pt1 | contig 10156 bp, 9 predicted proteins | sample Sormic07211540_1_FD_120479 | JGI IMG/M metagenome (GOLD analysis project Ga0182004, IMG submission 120479) | Endophyte microbial communities from Sorghum bicolor roots, Mead, Nebraska, USA - 072115-40_1 MetaG | ecosystem: Host-associated > Plants > Roots > Unclassified | place: USA: Nebraska...
CTCTCCATTCTTAGCCAATCATATCACTTCATGTCTTGGATTTTGCGTAGACATGGTTTCTAACTTAGACCCAGTTTCTATGATTTTTACTCTCTCTCTTCAATAACTACATTGCCACATCAGTAAAATGTTTAGGTGGCACTGCAATTAATGTCTATAGAAACCACAATGGTTTCTGCATTGGGAGTGCTCTTATTTGGCTATGGAAGAAGGCATTGTTTGGAATACGAGGCATTTGCTCATGAAGGTGGAAACCAATGGTTTGGTCTTCACTAGTTAGATAATGGCAATGATAGTGTGCGACTGTCACGTTCTTTTTGAAAGCGTTGCATTTGAAGAGGTTGCATCACCATCGAAGTGTTAATATTGGTGGATGGAATATGCCTTTAATTTTTTTCTTTTATTGTCTCTGGCCGTGTGTACACATGTGCGTAGTGGCCAGAGTAATTTTATAGTGCTATTACTACAGTATATTTTATTGAGATGTTTGACTGAGATTAAGGGCTTGTTTGGCATAGCTCAACTTCAATAGTAAAACTGTTTTTTAGAAAATAGCTTTATGAACAACTTTCTAGATAAAGATGAGCTGTTTTAGAAAAAAAATGTTTGGTAAAATAGCTTCACCAACTACTTCATGCATAGTTGAGAGAGAGAAATGAGGGAGATAGTTGCAATAAACTATTTTTTCAGCTTCATCTCAACTCATGTCTTTGTGAGAGGAGAGGAAAAACAGCTTCACTCCTGAAACTGTTTTAGAAATAAGTGTTTGACAAAAAAAAACAGCTCACAACAGCTCATGCAGCTGTTGTGAGCTGTACCAAACAGACCTTAATAAAAAAAAGTCCTTTATAAAAAATCATATCTAAAATGAGGTGGCTCTCAAACCAAATAGCACATTCATTTTTAAACCTTAGATCTGAGATCCGCTGCTTGCAGCCTCCTTTCGTCCTTTAGCACGTGGTTGGAGACATTTGTCGGTTTTGCAAGTAAACAAAGGGTAAGTGGTCTCAGATAATAAACAAAACAAGGAGCAAAACTGGGCTTTGTTCCACTGAGAAGAGTTAAGAGTTTCGAACCTTTCTATTTCTGCACTAGTTAAAATATCAGTGCAATTCGTACATGGTACAACATATGGAAAATATTATTTTTCTTCCCAAAAATACTGAAAGGAATAATTTTTCTATTGGAAGAAAGATATAAGCTTGAACAAATTAGCTTCTGTATCGTGGTATCCTTCAAAAGCTTGCACGGACAAAATCATACGAAGGAAAACAAGTCCTGTAATGTACAAACCTCCACGAGGGAACAGAGAAATTCGTGTACCAAAATACAGATGATGTGTTCAAACCGGGATCGACGATTGACAATTTCTAGAGGAGTTAAATGCGTGTTTCAGTCAACTCTAAAGTTGATTTCTGAATTGCAATGGAAGTCCAAATTGCATATTTAACTCGTGGAGCCTGTTCGCTTGTTTTATAAGTCGTACTTTTTCTACTAGTATTTTTCTCTCACGATAAATTAGCGAATAATACTTTCAGCCGTGACTTTTCAGAACAACGAACAGTCCTCCATGTAAATTGTATATTTGGTTTCCTAAACTTGTCTAAGGTTGTCCCTTCTAACTCCCGCATCATGACGTCCTCATCCATTACACCGCATACGTCTGCTCACTTACATGGGCGTGTCGTGCTTACCACGGCCGCCCTGCCATAGCCACACTTCTATGCTAGACCCTCTAAGTATTCATCATGGTGTCTCTCCTAGTTTTGTTCTTGCTCAACTCATTCCTGCATCGACACTGGGCCTAGTCCTATGGTAGTTGCACTCAACATCGATATCATCACACTCTCTCTTGTCTCCACACTACTGCCTCTCATGATTGCCATCTCTTTGCATTCGCTCACCTCCTGGCCTTCCTTCATCGTCTCCCGCTGTGATGAGCTCATCTCATGTGTAGACGTATGTGCCTACACCATCGTGGGTGGGCGAGGCACATCATGGTAGTGTGGATGTGTAGGCACGTCGTTGCAGCATGGTAGGGAGAGTGCAATGCACAACGTGGCAAACACAACAAGTCCTAGTGTAGTAGCATGGGTGTGGCAACACAGCGGCATTGTAGTGCATGTAGGCATGGGGTGACAGCGCGAACGCGATGCTACGCAGAGTGGTTGCATGAAGTGATGAGGCATGAGCATGCAACATGTGGGGCGAGGAGAGTGACGTGCAAGGTGGGCCTATTCATCGGGTTGGTTCCAAACCTATTGCCCATGAAACCACCTGGCCCAAACCATAAGTGCGGTTTCATACGAGTTACATTTAGTTTCTAGCAAAACTATTGCAACTATGTTTGATCTACGAGCTCGCATTCTTGAGGTTGACCATGGCTCCCTAACACGTGTGGGGCGGCCTCTTCCAGCACGTGCTTCATTGCCATGGCCTCGTGTTCCCACCCCAGCGATGCATCCATTGCGATCTTCTTGTCCACCACACACCATAGCTCCTCCCCCTCCACATCCTCATCGATGGCAGTGGTGGTGTCGTTGATGTCGTTAGGAGCCATGACAAAGGGATTGATATAGAGCTACAACTTCATCATCGTCATTTCATCGAGTGAGTTTCTTGCTAGGACACATAGTTGCTTGTTCGCACGATCTTCTCCTCCATCTCAGGCCGCAACTCCTCGCTCTTCACGTGCTCATCACTCGCTGCCGTTGTATGCCCATGACTTGGTGAAAATGGCAAACCAGCAAGACCAACACACATAACCCATTGTCCCTGCGGGTTAGCTTGGTTTAGGTCCTAGAACGTACAGTAGAATCATATTAAAATATAGTTGAATAAACCTAGGTCATGTTTGGTTTTCTTGCTAAATTTTAGCCAACTAAAATTATTTTAGCTATTTTTGGGTGACTAGTGAGACTAAGGCCTTGTTTAGATGTGAAATTTTTTGGATTTAGCTACTGTAGCACTTTCGTTTGTTTGTGACAAATATTGTCCAATTATAGACTAACTAGGGTTAAAAGATTCGTCTCGCGATTTACAGACAAACTGTGTAATTAGTTTTTGTTTTCGTCTATATTTAGTGCTTCATGCATGTGCCGCAAGATTCGATATGATGGAGAATCTTGAAAACTTTTTGGATTTCGGTGGAAACTAAACAAGGCATAAACTATTTTAGCTTCTTTTTTAGTCAGTGTGTTTAGAAGTTTACCTACTAAAGTGAATAAAGTTTACTTGGCTAAAATTTAGCAAGGGGAATCAAACATGCCGCTAGTGTGGGATGCTTGGATTGGGATGATGCAATAAGATGAGTGTGCAATTTGTAAGTATCGAGATTAAGATAAATATGACAAGTTTAGAAGGCTGGATGTATAATTTGCTAACAATAGGACTAAAAAAATAAGAACTAAGTTTAGAGAGGTCAGTGTGTGCAAAAACAGCATGTTACTCTTAAACACTTATTAAAAGAAAATGGGAAAAAAAAAAGAACACTCTCCGCGTGGCGGGACCCGACCGGGGAGTCCAACACGGTACCACCAGGTCACCAACACCCGCGCACCAAATCGCGTCGCCTTTCTTTCCTCCCCATTTCCCCGCCACGTCACCGCGCACCCTCCCCCACCCAACCCACCTCACCCGCCCCCTCGACCAGCCCACCCACCGACACGCGGGCCCGCTCCCTTCCGTCCCCACAGCGTCATCCTGACGGGCAGCCAAGGCGCCGCCGCGGGCCAAGTCGCGCAGCCACCGCCATTTTTTTTCATTACTCGTGACTCGTGAGACCAGGCGGAGCTGCGGAGGCGGCGACGACATCGCCACCGCACCGCACCAGTGAAGAAGAGAGAGAGAAAGAGGGAGAGCTACAAAAAAGTCTCCTCCTCCTTTGACCCCCGAATCCCCTACACCATTGATGGTTGCGGGGGCACCGGGAGGAGCCGCTGACGATGGGCCTCTGCTCCTCCTGCACCGCCGCCCGGGCCGCCTCCGACCCCGGCGCCGCAGCCGCGGGTGACGCCGCGGCCGCGGCCGCGAAGAAGGGGCGCGGGATCGTCGCGTGCGGGAAGCGGACCGACTTCGGCTACGACAAGGACTTCGAGGCGCGCTACTCGCTCGGGAAGCTGCTGGGCCACGGCCAGTTCGGCTACACCTTCGCCGCCGTCGATCGCGCCTCCTCCGAGCGCGTCGCCGTCAAGCGCATCGACAAGAACAAGGTACTGCTACTCGTGCTCCGCTCGCCGGCGACCGAGCCTTCATTGGTCTTTTTCTCATTTCCGTTACGGGGGAACGAGCGTCTCCTGTTGCTGGCTGGCTGACGGGTGGGCCAGGCCTGAGTTCTCCTTATGCTGTGTCACGCCAGCTGGAGCTGCTTCTCGTTTACCACGAGTGCGGTAGCTTTGGCGAAGTTGTTGGCACAAGTTGCCAAATGCCAATTGCCTCGGGACACTGCACTGCACTGCACCTGGCGAATCAGCAGAAACAGGAATCTCAAATAAAGACATCTATGCTGACTTGCCCTCAAATCAAAAAAAAAAAAGAAAGAAAAAGACATGCTGACTTATTTGGGGCTACTGTACATATATCTGCTAATTTGGGCAACACGTAGGAGAGCTCCTCACCTTTGGATTAGATAGCATGAGCAAGTTAGATCTACTAATGAGCAGCCATGGAAGCTACAGAGATTACGACTGATGGTTTGGTTCTGGTTTCTCAGTGTCACAAATTGTGTCAGTGTTACAAAACTTATTGATGAGCACATCATGGCCAATGGCAGCTCTGCTTTGGCCTTTCACAGCTCTTCTTTAAAGTAACAGTAATGCCATATTTGGTTTTCATCACTTTTGTCCAAATGAGGATAACTGATAATTCTTTTATCTGTAATGAAATAAGCTGTATCAGAAACGTAATAGTAACACTTCCAAAAATGATCCTCGGCCTTAGTGGCCACATGTTGGTCCACATCTGTTCCTCTGCGTATTCAATATCAGTGCATCATAGCGAGTGTAATTTGTTCATAATATCAAGAAAAGTCAGAATTAACTCCTATTTTAAAATATAGTGTACAGAATTAACTTGACACAAATGAGGTATTTTCCCTGCAGATGGTCCTTCCTGTCGCTGTTGAAGACGTAAAGCGAGAAGTTAAAATATTGAAGGCATTACAAGGTCACGAAAATGTTGTACACTTTTACAATGCATTCGAAGATGACAACTATGTTTATATAGTCATGGAGTAAGTTATGGAAAATCTCTCATTCTTCTTGTATTCTTTCAAGTTTCGTTTATAAGTTGGTTTATGTGAATACTAAACCACCATGGATTCCGTAGGAAACCCAATCAAGTATGACTTGAGTGGTCTATAGAAGTTTTTTAGTTAGCCTTCTGTCAGAAACTTTTCCATAACTGATACGGAGGACTTATCATAAATTCATAATAAGGCCCCGGCCAGTTGGGAGTTTGATGACATGAGTCTGTGACATCATATTCCAAATCGAATAACATCATATGTTTGGAGAAATTCTATGATAATGCTGGTTTGATTTATAGAGAACTCAGGACAAAAGGGCATATTAGGTTTGTGTGCAAGCAATTGTGATGCTTTCCTGAATTTCTCACTGTACAAGCTAATTAAAACTCGACCTGAGGGGGTATGACTGCCCCCACAGCATTCCAATAAGAAGAAGACCTTCTCACCAGGCGAGAAAACCCCCTGAAACCCCGCCCCACCCTTACACAGCGGAATCTGTTGCCCAAGTGAGAATTGGGACGGGCCTTAGACCTGTGCTTTGGTTTATGGGCGGACGAGGGGATTTTTTTTTTAATTTTACCTCAGCCTGAAATCTGTACAAGCTAATTAAATATCTGACTTCCATTGATTTGTTCATTGTGTCAGATTATGCGAGGGTGGCGAGCTACTTGATCGGATATTAGCCAAGTAAGAAATATCATAATATTTGGATGTCTGTGACAGCTCTTATCTTACCCTTGTTGCACAAGTATTGCATTTTGTGTTCTTTCTCTGTTAACTTATATGAAGTATATTTCAATATCAAGCTAAGTATTTACCTTTTCTTTTGTTCACTAAGTGTTTCTTTTATGTGTCATTTCTCGTTTCAGAGTTGATTCCAGAATATTTCTTGAACTTTTTTTTGTTATTCTGATAGTCTGGTAATTTTGGTTGGACTAGAACATAGAGGCATTAGTTTGTTCTTATGAGATAGTATCGTCCAGATACTGAGCCCACTAGATATAGCCATACAATTTGATTCCTCTCTCTGTCTTATATTGACACTGCATGTTGAAACATGGCAACAGTCCCCATATGATAAGAAGTTTCTTAATATGGATGTCTAGCATTGCTGATGTATTGAGATGGGACATCCTAGTCACTTCCAAACTTCTTTTAGAAGAGAAGACATCAGTCTCCTATGCTGTGTTTACACCCTTTATTTACTAGTGCCTTTGTTCTGATGTATCTAGAAGGCATCTTATGCTGGAATTCATATTTTGTGCCTGAACAGGAAAGATAGCCGTTATAGTGAGAAAGATGCTGCGGTAGTTGTCCGACAGATGCTCAAGGTTGCAGCTGAGTGCCACCTGCATGGTTTGGTTCATCGGGACATGAAACCTGAGGTATACTCTCAAACTATAAGATGGAACATGGAATCCTATCATCAATAGCAGTTGCTAATATTTTTTACTGAAAGGAGTAGCTAATAATCTTACTGGTGTGTAGAACTTCCTATTCAAATCAACAAAGGAGGACTCGCCCCTTAAGGCTACAGATTTTGGTCTTTCAGACTTCATAAAACCAGGTGTGTGCATGCACATGTTTTTAACTTCATGATCTGTAGTTTTCCCTGTTTGACTTTCACAGTATGTAAGGTTACACTTAACTATTGTTGTATACACTCACAGGGCGGCAATTCCGTGACATTGTCGGAAGTGCCTACTATGTAGCACCAGAAGTACTCAAACGCAAGTCAGGGCCAGAATCCGATGTTTGGAGTATAGGTGTTATAACCTATATTTTGCTGTGTGGAAGACGACCTTTCTGGGACAAAACTGAAGATGGGATATTTAAAGAGGTTAACAGCCTAAGCTATCAATATTCTGTATATATATAAAAGCGCTTTCTTTGCATGTCCCATTTTAATTAATTTTCTTTAGTTCTTCAACGTTGACACATTGCTTTGAGATCATTATCCTAATTGCTAATTTAATATGAATGAAAAATCTATTCCATGTAAAAGTTTATGGTTTAAGGAAGCTGAGCTAGTTCAGTTGACCACCCAGGTAAGTCCTCATCGAGGCGAATTTGTGTGGCTATTTTCTTATTATAAAATGCCCCCTAGTTCCTACTAGGTTGGTCTAGTTTTGTTTTAAGTTTATGGTTTATGTTGTCAGATAGGCTAACTTCTATAAAGATAAAATATGTGGTTTATATTTCGATGTGTAGTTTATTGTACAACATAGTAATATTGAACACAAAAACAGGTATTTGTGTCTTCACAAAAATTCTATGTGCTCTATCTTACGGAGAGATTGGCAAAATAGGACGCATATGGCCTAGTTGATTTTGATCCACATAAAGTTCCCATGATCTTGCAAAACCAAGATATTTGTTTTATCTTTCATTTTTCTACATCAGAAGAGGATTGCAAAGGGCTCTATTACCCTTTTGCTTTATGACTACACTCACAGAACTTCTCCCAACACTCCTCTCTGCTGCATTCTCTGTCAACTTCTTTTTGGACGGATGGAGTGTTTCTTAGCTGAATAGTGGGAACCTTCAGTGGGTATCTAAAAATAACCAGATATTTTAGTGGTATTTTGTGGAAGGGAACTTTCAACTATACTGAAAGTGAGCATCAACATTCCTAATCCGTAATAGCAATGCCAAATAAAAACAATGGACTTCCAAGGGTGTTACTGACACAAATTTATAGGATGAGTATAGGGAACACGTGAATAAAAATTAGGACAAACGATCTTTTGGGGTTACAAGTTCTCATGATGTGTTAACAACGAGATCAAGCTTAAATTCTCTTCTCTTCCTAAACTTGTGCAACCATGGAAAATCAAGACTTGTCTGAATCCAAGCATGCATTATCTGATAAATGTTTGGAACAAACAATCCTTGGTGACAGCTAATATAGGTGTACAGAATCCTCATTCATCTCTTTTCTCCTAGCTCTAATGCACTAACAAAACAATGAAAGCAGTCCTAAGCATCATCTTTGCATTGATAAAAGAATGAATATTTTTGTATACTCAGCTAGTGTCTGCTTGTAGTTATGACTTATGACTTGTCTGATTATCTTGTACCAACTTTGCTATTTTTTTCACTGCAGGTCTTAAAAAACAAGCCAGATTTCCGCCGCAAGCCTTGGCCAAACATTACTTCGAGTGCAAAAGATTTTGTACAAAAATTACTAGTTAAGGATCCCCGTGTGAGACTAACTGCTGCACAGGCATTATGTATGTGACTATGAACCATCATGAAAAATATGAAACCATTAAGTTTGCTAATATGATTAGTTTCCCTAGTACAACTCTATTAAGAGTGCCATGATGTGAGCTTGCAACATGGCAGGTGAACAGCTGTCAGATGGATCATATGTAAAAGGGAATGCCACATTACTAGTAGTCACCTTAGCCCTTAGGATAGAAATCATACATTTATGGGCACGAGGGATTGCACCTCTCTATTTAGTGGTTGTAAAGTTAGACAAAATGATGGGTGTGCAGTATATCCTGTTAACTAATGCCAATGACTCTTTGTCTAGCTCTCTCCTGTTTGGGTAGGGGGATTTGGTTGTTTTTGTTTCGCTCTTGGCTTCTGCCTGGATATAAAATATGCATGTTTCAATGGTTGTGGCCCTCCACAGAAACTTCCTTTTGTCATTTCTCAAAGTTGGGCATAGTAGATGACATCATCAAGGGAAACTACAATCTTTCAAAGGTTATTATTGATATCATTGATATATAACTAGGACGATACATAGTATAGTATTACCTACTATGATTGGTTATGAGCAATAGGTGTCCTTTCAGGGGGAAAAAAATAAAGGTGCTTTTGTAGACTAAGGTATATCATACTATTGTGTTTTAAAGTTACTTACTGTTTAATTTGTGCTTTTTCTTCAGCACATGATTGGGTGAGAGAAGGAGGAAAGGCATCTGAAATACCCTTGGATATATCAGTATTACATAATATGCGACAGTTTGTGAAATACAGTCGTTTCAAGCAATTTGCTTTAAGGGTAAGTTAAAAGTGCCTGCATTTTTTAAAGCTTTCGGATACTTCATGAGATTTTAGCAGTGATTCAAATGGTTTATACAACTTTTGTAGGCATTAGCATCTACATTAAACTCAGAAGAGCTGTCCGATCTGCGTGATCAGTTCAACGCTATTGACGTTGACAAAAATGGAACGATTAGTCTGGAGGAACTGAAGCAGGTAACTATGGTTGGATGTCATTGCTACATTGTTTCCTAATATACCTGTTTTTTCTAACATCTTACTGGAATACATAGAATGAGGTTCTCAATTGTAATTTTGTTATCATAGTTTGCAATTATTAGCAACCTAAACAAATCTGATCAAGAAATAACTATTTCACGAGAAAGGATACAAGTGATCTACATCTACCGTTAACATGAATAGCTGTATTTTTCTTCTGACAAACCAAGTTAATTCCCAATTTCCCTGCTTACTACATAAAGACTGACTCCAAGATTAGCCATGCTTGTGGTGTCTCACTGCTGCTATGACATCCAATTTTGTTGCCCATTACAAGACTTATTATCATGTGCCAGTACTCGAAATAATAAATGTACACTTTTTGCAAGTTCTTTTTCATGGTGTAGTTTTTGGATTATTTTGTCCTTTTTTTTAAACGAACCGAGCAGAAAAGCTGCCGATTATATTAATAAGAAGACCCAGACTGGGATTACAATGGTACCACAGATTTGTCCTACGTACTTGCATGTATGTGCTGGCACATCAAACAGCTGTTGCCTATGATGTGATTGTTAGAATGTCTGATTTTCATTATTGGGCTAACCCTAACCAGGGTGGCCATATAGTTAGGGATACATGGGCCTCATGGGCCTAGCCTCATGGGCCTAATACTCATATACTCTAACATCCCCC